>Ga0315288_10011685_pt1 | contig 11051 bp, 3 predicted proteins | sample YL17G11_20_MG_FD_203454 | JGI IMG/M metagenome (GOLD analysis project Ga0315288, IMG submission 203454) | Sediment microbial communities from Yellowstone Lake, YNP, Wyoming, USA - YL17G11_20 | ecosystem: Environmental > Aquatic > Freshwater > Lake > Sediment | place: USA: Wyoming | collected...
TCACGGCCTCCAGCGTCGTTCCCATTTCACAACAGCATGATAAGAGGCTGGCGTTGTCCTGACAATGCCCGATATGGCATGTGGCCGATGGTGTCCAGGCCACAGTTACTAATACGGCTGGGACATGAGGGAGTTCTTGAGTGCGGCGAGCGCCGCGAATATCCCCACTACCACGCCTTCTCCCACGGCCAGTCCCGCGACGATGATGGCTCTGTTCTTGCCGAACCATTCATCGCCCCAGCGGCGCCTTGTCCACTGCGCGACAAGTCCTCCAATGAAGAGGCTCATGACAAACGGTATCGGCATCGCCATGCCCGCCGCCAGCCCGATAAGGCTCGGCCCATTGTTCTTCAGCTTCGGCGAGATGAGCGGCAGAACGTATTCCGAAATGATGTGTATCACCGTGAATATGAGGAACGTGTACACGATCCAGTCGAGGCGGAACATGGTGCTCATGATGGACGAAGTTTCGCCCGTGGTTTTGACGGTAGTCGAAATGAATCCGGCAAGCATGTTTGTGGAGCGCGGGAGCCAGATGGCCGCGTACGGGTAAGTGCTCGACGGAATAGGCGCGACTTTCCAGAAAATGCCCATGTATATGAAGTTGGCGAACATGCCGACGGGGATGGCGATAAGAGCGGCTTTGATGAAGCTCCACGCCCGGCAACTCACCAAGTCGCAGACCTTGAAGCTGGAGAGCCAGCCCGCCGAGCCGAGCGCGACCGGCCACGGCGCGAACCAGACGTCGGGGTTGCTGTATCCGGAGAAGCGGTTGTGGCCGATGATGAGACCTTCTCGCACGGCGGGCGGGTCGATAGTGAAGCCGGTGGTGCCGACGGCTCGCATGTTTATCAAGCTGAAAATGAGCGACCACGCCACCGCAAAGACCGCGATGAAGAAGACCGGGAAGTCAGGGATGAGGATTTTGAAGATGACGATGAACGCGGCGATTGCGGAGAAGAAGATGAGCATCAGCACGGAGAGCGAGATGGGGCGTTCTTCGTCATCGGCTTCGGACTTGCCGGAAGCGAGCACTCGGCCGGTGCCGGTAAGGCCTCGGAACGCCGAGACGAGTTCCTTCGGGTGGCTGAAGATGTGGAGAAGCCCCGCCGCGACCGCCGCTCCGATGATGGGGCTTTGCCAGACGAAGATTTCGTTGATTCGAGTGGTGGCGATGTTCATGCCTTCGGTGAAGCGCGTGAAGAGGCCTTCTTTCACCATGAGCCAGTTGCCGATGAACTGCACGCCGATGGAGCCGACGAGCATGCTGAGGATTACTCGGAACGGGACGACGAATCCTCCGCTGAAGGCGAGCAGGTCTGTCGCGACGCCGAAGCTCGCGCCCGGGAAGAGCGTATGAACCCGCGCGTTGAAGTCCACCCACGGGATGGGATAGTTGACGATTTTCTTGCCCATGACGACCGGCCAGTAAACGAGCAGGCCCCACATCGTGCCGATGATGCCGCTGATGGTGAAGGACTTGAGGTCATTCGGGTCGGAGCCGGTGAGCGTGTTGCAGGCGGCGGCGGTCGGCTGTGCGAAGGGGAAGGGGAGTTTTTCAACGCGGATGAAAAGCTGTCTGCCGAGGAGCGCCATCGAGATATCCGCCATGACGTGGAAGACGGAGATTGTGAGCGCGAGGGCAAGCGGGAGAAGCCACGCGGTGTGCCAGAAAGTTCTCTGAGCGACGACATCCGCGGGCGGCGCCCACCACGACGGGGCCAGTTGGCTGAACGGGACGTGGCTGCCGTCTTTGAGGATTGCGACGAACTGCGCGGCTTGTTCGCTCGTGCGGAAGAACGCCGGGAAGAGCGCGTAGCCGTAGAAGAGCATCTGGCCTGCGGCCATGGAGCTAATGGCGAAGACGACGAAGGCTTCGGCTTTGGAGAGCGGCTTGTCGGTGAGGCGGCCGAGTTCAATCCAGAGGATGAGTGCGATGAAGCTGATGGGTTCGAGGAGGCTCTGGCCGGAGACGAGCATGAGGTAAACGTTTGCGGGCATGAGGATGAACGCGCCGTAGATGATGACCGGCCAGGTGCGGCTGGTGAGACCACTCTGAAGGCCGAGGCGTTCAGGCACGTGCGGCTGAAGGCTGAGCGGCTCAGGCATTGGCGGCCTCCCAGCGCTGAGCGCCTTTGCCGGAATACTCGTTCACGAGGTCGTCAGGGAAGGCTCGCCATAGGAGCATCTGCTTGCGGAAGGCGTCAACAAAATGCCTGTTAGATTTGAGCCAGAGATAGGCCGGGCCGGAGAGCTTTTTGACGCGGAAAGCAAAGTGCCAGCGCGGGCGGCCTTCCGGGTCGCGGTGCGCGGTGAAGAGGACTTTTTCGGTGACGTTTCGTTCGAACGGAGCGAGCCATGCGTCGAACTCGAGGCCGTAAGCGGGGACGGACGGGTCGGAAACGAAAGTGATTTTCTGACCGGCGGCGAAAACGCCCTTCGGCTCGCCGATGTTGTAATCAACGAACTCCCGCATGAATTCGAGGATGCCGAGTGCTTCGGCGCGCGTGGTGGCGATGAAGGGGAAAGGAATTTCCCAGTCGTCGCCGACGGGAGCGGTGGCGACCTGCCAACTGCGTTCGAGGGACGGGTTGACGGTGCGGGCCGCGACAATCATCGGATAGATGGAACTCATGACGGTGGCGGCGACAGCAAGGCCGGTGGCGTAAATCACGACCGCACCGAGATAGTTGGGCGCGAACTCTTTAGGCAGGAATCCCCATTGGCGGAAGAAGTAGAGGAGGACGATGCCGATGAAATACCCGAGGACGCTCGCAATGCCCGCGTAAACGAGGCTTTCAGTAAGGAACATTCCTGCGACGTGCTTGGGCGAGAGGCCGACCGACGAGAATATGTTGATTTCACGGGTACGCTCATAAACCGTGCCGAGCATTATGTTGAGGATGAGGAAGAAGGTGACGATGAGCGGGCCGATGAGCAGTGCGCCGCCTTTTATCGACAGGCCGGCGTGCGCGGAAAGCACGGTGACGGAGTCGTTTTTCGAGATGTAAACGTCAACGTTGCGGAGTTCGCGGGCGAGTTCTTCGCCGGTCTTGACGATTTGGGCGGGGTCTTTCGGCACCACTATCATCGACCAAACCGCCGACGGAAGGAGGCCGGCTTCGACTTCGTTGAAAGCCCGCGGCATGAAAACGAGATTGAGCGACGGCTGATGCGCAGGATGCTCCGGCGTCTCCTGCTGGGAAGTGAAAAGAAGGCAAGTAAAGGCGTCGCCGTTGATGTCGCGGACTTCGTCCATGGCCTTTTCGTCGAATATGCCGACAACCGTGAGAAGCTTGCCTGCGAGCCGAACACGGTCGTTGACGGAAACGCCGATTGTCTTCGCCATGCCGCTCGAAAGCAGGCAGGCATAGACGTCGTCTTTGTTGAACCAGCGGCCGGAAACGAGCGCTTTGTCGGCGCGGGTTACAGAGGGTTCTTCCGGCGAGACGAGCTGAAGAGTAGGGACGACAAGCCCCTGGTCTTCGTAAATGAGGTCGAGAGTCTCTTCCTGAATCTTCTTTGTCGAGCCCGCGTTACGGATGGCTTCAACACGTTCGAGCCAGTTTGCGGGAAGGCCGTGTTCAGGCACGAGCATGAGCCGCACCACACCGGAGTCCTGATACCCGTAGTTGAGATATTCGCGGCGGAGAACCGTCGCCGAATCCGAGTAGGCCGCTTCGATGATTCTCACGACCTGCGGGAGAAGGCCGTGGATGTGCTCATAGGTGTTATAGACTGCGATGCCTTCGTAAGGCGGAGCGGCGGCGAGTTTCTCAGGCCGCTGATAAACCTGGTCAACCGCCGTGAACGAGGTAAGAAGCACGAGGGACAGGACGAGAAGCGTGATGGTGCCGAGCGTCAGGCCGGTGCGCAGACGCCGCCGTCGCATGTTGCTGACGGTGAGCGACAGCGCGGCGAGCAACATACCCGTATGTTCCTCGCGGGCGTAGTGTGCTCGGGCGTAACGTCCGGCGAGAGAGCGCAAGAGCACCGTGCCTCGGCCCAACAGCAGTATCAGCGCGGGCACGGTGAGCAGGACGATGATGAACGAGATAATCGTGATAAAGACGTTTTCCGCGAGCTTGAAACCGGGGTGGAATTTCCACAAAGCCAGTGCAAAGACGATGAAGAAGACGGCAGAAACGATCAGCGTCCTGCCGATGGAAATCTGCGGCACGAGCAGTCTTTCCATCAGGAAGGCGAAGGGAATGAGCAGGATGAAGTAAAAAACGGTCGTCTTCACCACGTCGAACTTGAGGCTGAGAACGGTGGAGTAAGCGCGGGATTCCTCCTGCCATGCGCGCACGAGGCCGGCCCAGACAGCAAGTCCGCCCGGCGCAGGCTTTTCGTTGTCCTGCCCGGCAAGTTCGGAAAGCTCCTTCGCTCGAACGTGGTACTTTTCGGCCTGAGGACTTCTGACACCGAGTGCGCCGAACTCCTCTATTCTGCCGCCGTCGAGAGCACCAAGCTCTTCGTAGTACCTGCGGATGGGGTCGTGGAAGACGATGGTCTGCCCCCGTTCGACCGTAAGCCCGCGCGGTTTGCCTTCCTGCGAGAAATCGCCGAGCACGAGGAACTTTCTCGACGCCTGTCCCGCGAGGACAATCGACGGCCTGCCCGGTTTGAGAAACACAACCGCCTGTTCGCCGTACTGCAGGAAGCCGTAGTATTCGGCATCCGTCTGCGTCGCGGCTTCACGGACTTCGCGTATCGGCACGAGACTCGGCTCGCAGTCGTCGAAAGTGTGGCGAAGATGTCCCGGCCAGCCCCAGTGTTGCCAGCCTTCATGCGGCACAGGGCGGTTGAACGCATAGCGTTCCGGGTCGAAGAGGTCGAAAAGCACCACGCTCCCGCACGGGAAGAGAGAGAGCTTGATGCTCGTGGACCAGGATTCGAGTTTTCTGTCACGGCACGGGAACGCGACTCCGCCGTGAAGCCCGAGGTCGTTCGCGTAGATGATACGGTTATTGTCATCAACGGTGACTGCGAGGAAGTGGTAACGGCTTTCAGCAAAGCTGATGAAGGCCGCGGGAATATAGAAGTTTCCGGCGTGGTCCGCCTGCATGAGATAGTAGTTGGAGAACATCTGAAGGTCCTGGTGCATCTGCATCCAGGGTGTCATCTGGCCGGGGATGACGCTCGGCTCCTTGAGCGGAACGGCGGTCGGAATCGCGGTGACGTAGGTCCTGCCGATTTCTCTGCCGTTAGCATCTTTCGGTGGCCCCCAGTCGTACCAGACGATTTCCTGCTTATAGACGCCGACTTGGCCGCGGATTTCGACGTATCCCCCTTCACCGATTGTCGGCAGGAAGCGCAGGCCGCGGAAGGTGAAGTCTCCGGGTGAGAGCGCCGTTATGCGGCTGAGAATTGGGCAGAGCATCCCGAGCTGGGACTTAAGGTTTGCCGCTTGTTTCTGCGCGTCGTAACTGAACGCGTCTTCGGGCGTGAAAATGCCGGAGCGCTGTTCCGGCACCGACTGAAACTTGTACCCCGGCCCGCCTGCGCCGAAGAATGGCTCTTCCGGCGTGTAGATGAGCGGAGTGAAACCGAAGGGCGTTTCGAACTTGCGCGGAGCGATAGAACCTTCTTCTTCGTATTGGACCGGGAGGGCGTTGCCGAAAAGCGGCAGGCTCGTTACATCCTGCGCCATGCACAAGGCGTCGTACCACCAGCCCTGTTTTGGGAAAAGGCGAGGCTCAATCCATTTGTCTCTGACGCCGTACAGCCACGTCACGAGACCCGGCGAACCATTTTCGCCCATTGTGAGCGCGGGTGTGCCCGGCGAGAGGTCGAACGCGAACGCGGCGAGGACTTTGGTGCCGATGAGGTCTAAAATGGTTGCGCCGTCAGCGCGTTTCTGCACGAGATACTGTCTCGGGCCGGAAAGCGAAGGTCTCTGGCCTGAAAGGAACGCGATTCTTATGCCGAGGTTCGGCCTGCGGGACTTGTAGTAATCGACTATGCCGAGCAGAGATGCCGGCCCCCAGATTTCGCTCCCACCCGGTGCCAAGCCGGGTGTAATTGAATAGCTGTCGAGCGATGCGAGGAAAAGGACTTCAGCATCAGGCGACTTCCCCGGTATGAAGGCTTCCCAGCAGGGCGCGTCCACGTTGCGGAGGTCAACGCCGATTTTCAGCGACGCCTGTTTTCCGTCCTGCGCGGCCTTGCGCACAGCCGCCGCGGAGGATGCCGGTATGAAAGCTCTCGGAAAATCAACGGGGAGCAGTGCTACAAACTTCTTGTCCGCCTGAAAAACACTGCACCGCCCATCACCGAGGAACACCGTGCCGACGGCGCCGAGTCTCATGCAATCGAGCCATGCTTCGCCGGAAGCCATTTCGAGGACGACAATCTTCCCGGCGAGGCCGCGGCCGTAAAGGTCTTCGAGATTGCCGGTGCCGCCGTAAACGAGCGGCGCGGTCACGGGTTCCTGCCTGCGGGATGTGATGCAGTTGTTCGGGAGACAGCCGTAGGCTTCGATTGCGCGGCCGTCAATCACGAGAGAACCGCCTTCATCGACAGCCGAAGTGACGGTGAACTTAAACTCCCGGACGTCTCTCACCGCGCCCGCTGTTTCATAATCCCTGAGAACGCGGCCGACGTAACCAGCCACTTTGTTCAGGCCGTCGGTTCCGTTCACACGAGTCTTACCGGTAAGTTCGGCGATACTTTGAGCGTGCTGAACGACTTTCGGGAAGACTTCGTCCTGCGCGGCCCGGACTTCGCCGCGCATCACATCAGCCAAAGCCTTTATGTCCTCGTCGCTCGGGCGCTCGACAATCATCATGCCCCGCTCACAGCCGGTCGCGGCGATGATGCCCACCAGAAAAGCCCCTGCAAGCAGGCGTCTCATGCTGCGGAGTCTACTGAAGCCTCCGCCGGACGGGTTTGTGCGAAGACGTTTCACTCCGCCGCGCCTCCTTTGAGGAAATTGACGATTTTGCGCCTCGCATCAGCGTCGCCGAGGCCGGCTTCCACGGCAAACGCTCCTTTCGCGCAGGCTTCTGCACTCCACGCGAGAGAGCGCGTAGCATCGTTCTTGGAAAGCGGCTGCCCGGCGGCGTTTATCGGGTTGACGACGAGCAACGGCTTGGGCGACACGAGCGCGAGAAGTTGCGGAATGTCGAGCGCCTTGAGGATGCCGGGGATGAACAGGTAGTCGAACGCTCTGCCGCAAAAGCCCTTTTCGGACGCAAGACTGACAATGCCGTTTTCGACAGCCGCACGCTTGAGCACCGCGCTGTCCGCCGCCGCGAGCGCTCCGTAGAGGCTGAAGGCGTCGGCAATCCAGATGCCGATGCCTTTACCGGCGAGACCTTCCGACTTGAGGACGTCCGCGAACAATGCAAGGTCGCGGGCGCGGCCGTCGAGCAGTGCGCGGCCGGTCACCAGCGCGTTGCTGACGGCGTATTCCTCTTCGGAATAGTAAACATAGCATGTTTCGCCGGTGCCGCGGACGTCGATACCGGCGACACGGAACCCGGCCTTGAACAGGTCTTTAGCTCTGCGCTGGAAGAACACGCCATTCTTGCCTTCTTCGGTAAGGAAAAACGCGATGGGCGCGTCCTTTTTCGTGTTCGGCGCGGAAGCGACAAATGCCGGCACGATGATTCCGCATTCAGTCTCGATAAGGAAACAATCGACCGAATACTCGCCGAAAGTCTTCTGCTCGCGCTTGATGACGATGGGATAGACGTCCGCGCCGAGCGGCTCTCCGAAGAGTTCCTTTCTCGCCGCATAAAATTCTTCACTGAACTTCTCGAGGCCCGCCTTGCCGCGCAGTCTGTTCGCAGGGTGTTGCCGGTCTTCGAGCGCTTGCTTACCAAACCGTCCCGCCAGCGTGTTCAAATCTGTGGCAGGGAAAACCTTTTTGCCTGCGGCCATTCCGTCCTTCAGCACGTTTATCTCGTCGCCAGACGGGTCTTCGTACGTGCAGATCGAGTTTTCAAGCGCGTGTTCGTTCTTCCCCATCAGCCGCTTTTCAAAGAACGCGTACATCGCTTCTCTCACGGAACGGCTGTACGCGTGAGGAGTGTAAGCCTCGAACTTCTCGATGTTTTCAGGCACGCCGAGCGCGGTGAACGCGTCGAGCGCACGCAGGTAGCTCTCCCTCGCGCCCTTCGCCGGGAACGTCCTGTCGCGTGTGCCCATGAGCACAAGAACAGCCCTTGGCGCGGCGAGCGCGAACCAGTCGCCGATGTCGCCGAAACGCACCATGTGCGGCACAAGTTCGCACTGGCAGTAGTAGCTCGACGAATGGGTGGAATGGTCTTCGTAGGCGCACGCGCTCGCCGTCGGGACGGACGCCGTAACGCGTTCATCCAGCGCGGCCAGATACGTCGTCTGCGAGCCGCCGCCGGAAGAACCCGTCAGGCCGATTTTCGAGCCGTCCACGCCCGGGAGTGACACCAGCAGGTCGAGCGCTCGCATGTTCTCATACACGAGCAGCGCCTGCAGAGACACGCCGGTCGCAAAAATCGGGAACGACGCGTGGCCGAGCGGTTTCCTTTCCCCGAGGCCCATAGTATCGACCGCGAGCACGATGAAGCCGCGGCGCGCGAGTTCGATTGAGCGTATCTGCGTTACAGGCTGGGCCTTCCCTTGGTCGCCGTGTCCATGAACGATGAGGATGCCCGGCGTCTTCTTCTTTGGGAGAGCTTCGCCGCGGTAAATCAAGCCGGTCATAGGCCGTCCGGGCATCGATTCAAACAGCACTTTCTCTACGGTGTAATCGTCACGCTTAAGCATTCCGAGCGATTGCATTTGCGGCGGCGTCGTGTCTTTGTGCGGAAGGATTCCGAGCGCTTCAATCAACTCGGCTTTGATTTTCGCAAGCCGCGCCTGTGCTTCCTTTTTTGAGAGCTTCCGGTAATCCGTCAGAGGATACCGCTCCGAAATCAGCCTGTGGTAATCCTTCAGCATGTCGTTGTACTTCTGCGGCTGGCCTTCAGCCGTCAGGTCAAGAATTTTCAGGTAGTCGTCACCAGTGTAAGGCATGTCATCCTCCCGAGAAAACAGAACGGACCCAGTCAGCCCATCCGAAGACAAGGTCGATGGGGCTTCGCCACACGCCTTCGCCCCGCAGGCTGTACAGGAACATGAAAAGAATCATTCCGCCGACCATCCCCACGAGCGCCCACGTGAGCACCGGCATGATACGCCGCCGGAAATTCATGACTCCGTACCATCGGAATAACACCCACTTCAGTCCCAGCGCCACCAGCAGGCTGAACCATATCAGCTTCACGTTCATGTCGGAATAGCCGCCGTCCTGTACCGACGCGAAGAAGACTCCCGCGGGAATGAGCGGCCAGCCCGAACGTTCTCTGCGCAGATAGAACAGCCCTCCGTAGATGCCAACGCCCACGATTATCCAAAACCAGTAAGCTCTGTCGCGGAACGTCCCTGGCGTTTCACGCGTGCCGAACGTGTCGGCGTAGTAATCCCACCGCGTGTAGAGTCTCCAGTCCGTCGACAGGCCTTTGTTGCCGTATTGATACGCGAACGTCAGATAGAGCGGGCCGGCGAGCATCAGCACGAGCAGACCAGACATTATCATGGACCTGAGCATCCGCCGCGGATGCACGCCCACTTCCGCGCCTATACGGAAAGGCTCCGCGAAAAAAGTCTGCGGCCCGAGACATCTCGCCGTTATGCCGAGCGCGCCGACGTCCCCCATGCCCATCCAGCCCTCTTGCGTCTGCCACTGGCCGAGCAGATTCTTCTCCCAGTGAGCAAACGATTTGGTCGTGTGCCACGGCGAAAAAAGCGTGTACGCGCCGTCGGCGCGTATCCTCATGTAAAGGAAGTTGAGCAGGAAAATGACGAGCAGGGCCATCAGCGCAATCTGCCACGTCGTGCCCAACCTTATCATGAACACGAACCCCGCGGACGCGGCAAGGAATATCAGCAGGAGTGTTCTGTATTCAAGCGCTTCTTCTCCCGTGTCAGGCGCGCTTTTTTGTCCAATAGCGAGCACAACTATCGTCGCCGCCGCAAGAATACAGAGCACCGCCAGCGGGAACAACCAGTTCTCCTTGCCACCGACGAACAACACCAAAACTATTGCGCCGACCCACGCCGCCGCCATGTAGAGATGCGGTGAAAGCGCAAACCCCGCGCCTGCTCTGCCCCACAGGTCCTTCACGACACGCTTTATGTGGTCTCGCCCGAACCAGACCGTCCACAGCGGTATGCCCACCATTCCGCCCGTGCGCAGTACCATGTACGCATAGCTGTACATCTTCGCCGAGTATCCGGGCATCCCCACTTTGGCAAGAATCCATGGCAGGAACATGTTCAGCCCGACGTACGTTACGAAAATCGTGAGAACGAAATCCATCGGCAGGAACAGCGCGGTTATCAGGATGAACGGGTCGAACGCCAACTGCAGTTGCACGCCTTCGACTATCTGAAACGCGGTCAGGTCCACGCCCCATGTCGTGGGACTCGGCGGCACCCCGAATGGAGAACCAAGCTTTTGTGAAATCGTCGGCAGAAGTCCAGGAATGACCGTGGCGAAACCGAGCGCCAGCCCCCAGCGCATCGCCTTCTGCGAGAGCTTTGCCGACGCTTCGTCCCGCGCGGCTTCCTCGCCGATGAGAGGCGTTCCTCCTGCCACAACCGCGCTTTTCTCTTCCGGCACCGCGTGGTCAATGAGTTGCAGGGGCACCTGAGTCCACGGGTATGCCAGCTTCTCTTCATCCACCCATCGTTTGCGCCACATTGCGACAAACATCAGGCTCGCACCCATGAACAGCAGGAGTATCGTCCCCCAGTACGCCATCGGCAACAGCCATTCTCTCCACGGCACCGTCCGCGACGCCGCCTGCATGAACGTGACCGGATGCGCAGGCCCTTCGTAGAACGCGTCAATCGCTTCCTTGCCTGTCGGCGACAGATACGGCCGCGCCTTGACCCAACTGTACGTCGTGCGGCCGAGATATCCTTCGTCGAGATTTCGTATGCCGCTTTCCAGAGCGCCGCGACTCACCAGCGACAGGGGCACCGCCACCAGCATCATCGTGTAGATTACCGCAAGTTCCTGC
>Ga0315288_10011688_pt1 | contig 11050 bp, 18 predicted proteins | sample YL17G11_20_MG_FD_203454 | JGI IMG/M metagenome (GOLD analysis project Ga0315288, IMG submission 203454) | Sediment microbial communities from Yellowstone Lake, YNP, Wyoming, USA - YL17G11_20 | ecosystem: Environmental > Aquatic > Freshwater > Lake > Sediment | place: USA: Wyoming | collected...
ACTTATTTTCAGAGCATTTTTTGTCATATAAAGAGCTACATAAGTGCAAGCAGTGTTTGTCGGGCTTCCTGTCACTGCCTTATTCACGAAATCGAATCTCAGAAGATTCCAGCCGGCGTAGAATGCTGTCCCTTCGTTGTTCGTGGTCACGGTTATGTAGTTATAGGCACTTGAACTGCTTCCGACCCTCAGGATGAAGTTCGTCAAATAAGTGACTGATGTTATGTATGCCCAGACGAAAACCGAACCTTCTCCAAGGTATTCGGATATATCAAATGAGGTTAATGATGAGTTTTGTATCCCGGCGGTCGTTCCTCCGGTCGAACTTATGTCCCAGTTTACGCAGGCCGATCCTTTGACATAATTGTCTGAATCCTTTGTGAGGTTAGTTCCATCCCCGAAGAGGAGCCAAGTTCCTATTGAATCGAGATCGTTTATTGTTACCGAGGTGTCGTCGATTGGCCTCGATAACTTCACCTTCCTGACGAAATCCGCATCCGAGACCGCAACTATGCTATCTCCAAGCCACTGACTCCGGCTCAACTTTATCGGATCTCCCCAGTAGTCCACTCTGTGATCCTCCTTTAGCCGATCGAACTCTTCCTCGGTAGTCAGTCTCCACTGATCCAACCTGCCTCTTTTTATCTGAGGCCTTACATCTATGATTTTGTTTTCTTTTAAATCTGTGGGTGCAGTATAATCAAAAATATTGTCGAACAGATTAGGACTTAAAGCACTCTTCCTTTTGGTTGACCTCAAATCAATGTCCGATGCAACCTCTGCTACCGCATCGTTTATAACGACTAATAAATCTGCATCAGATATCGTACCACTGATTTTTTTGGCTACTCTTGATGATAAAGTTGAATAGGCGTAGGTTGGCATATTTTTATAATTCTAAAACATAATGTCCGCTTATTAAAATGTCCCTAATTTTTACAGGGTTACTTGTCGATCCGTTCGCAAAATCTATGTCCACTCTGAAGTCCTGGAGTTTGGGACCTTTATTTAAAATCTTATGTAAAATATAGTTCGATGCCGAATAGGCGATCTGGTCCAGTGTCTGTGTCGATTTTCCCTGGTCATAGGTGAGGGTGAAGTCGACTTTCGCCGCTCCACCTAATCCAGTAGTTAATTGTTCTGTAAATACTTGTATCTTGTCAATTACCGAAACGAAACCTGGTTGGAAAACATTGAATGCTCTCGTTTTCCAGTTTGAATCTATAGTATATCCGCTCGCCTTTGCCAAACTATATAGTGATCCGTTTGATGATGAAGTCAGGATGTTACCGAATGTAGTTCCTATTCCGCCCACTGTAGTTGTGTATAAGGAACTCGTATATTGGAAGAACTTGATTGGCGATTCTGGATCGGAAGATCCGTATAGATAAACTAATCCGTCGGAAATCCAAGCGAGGAATCCCTTGAACTCCCCGACTTGATAGTAGAGAGGCAGAGTTCCCTCGCATACTTTTAGTATCTTCAGTTGAGTTCCGCTTATGTATCCGAAGTTGAACTCGTTGCTCGTCCCGGCATCCTGCCACCAGACGAAGTCAACTCCGTTCTTAGTGTGCAAAGCTCCTATCCTTCCGTTGACTTCTATTGGATCTCCCTCCCAACTCGATGAACTTCCGTCCCATGTGTAGATTCCGGACTGGTTCATGTTTGCTCCGGTTATGTTCGGCCTGTTCACTGCGACTTTCACCCTGTTTTCGTTCCATGTCAGGGATGATGTCTGGGCATCAGTCCAAAAGTCCAAAGCTGTTGGATTTAATGTTGTACCATTATAAGACCCTATGTATCTCCCATTTAGAAAGTACATCACATCGTCCCCTCCGTTGATGGCTTGGTGGGGCGCCGATTGCAATGCTGCCTTTCCAGTCGGCACTTGCGAACCCCAGTCATCATCGAAGGCTGTGGCCATGTCGTATTTTCCTATATCTCCGACACTTCCCGTCTGATTGTAAAAGTAGTAAAGGTTCGTCTTGTAGTAGCAGACATCCTCTCCAATCTCGCTTCCGTCGTGAGTTATTGTGTGTGGCCATATGCCGGCATTCGTCACAGCAGTCGAGCTTATCTGGTAAAGTATCGCTCCCCCTATGCCAAAAGAGACATCCGATGATGTCACCAGTCGAAGGAAAGACCTCACGACTGTGGTTACTGCTCCCGTAAGGGCAGTCGGTGCCGGTCCCTGTGTCATTACATTCGGATCGGTCAGGTCTATGTTCTTCATGTCCGAGGCATGAACCTTATCCCCATAGAAGGGATAAGAATTCTTGAACCAAGCGGGAACGAACCCATTAAATTCAAGCAATGAAATTGTCCAACCCTGTTCTTCTGGCATGTTTTTAATATTCTGCGATTATCCACGCACTGTGGGTTCCATTGTTCGTCTCTGCCACTGTTATCTGTATCCAGTTTACGATACACTTCGGGTCAAGGAACAGAAACACATCGCCGTTTGCATTGGTGATGGTCTTTCCATTGACTCTGGTCAAATTCTGTGTGTTGGCATTTACCACATTGTCTATCCAGAGATTCAAAGCCGTCATTGTGGGAGTCACCGTGTCCTCGGCGTCCATAGACGCCTTTATCGTGAAGGCTGATGCACCCGTGTCGTCGTCAGCTCTCCTGCACAGAACTGCAATTCTCTTGGCGCCTCCCACATAGAATGTATTGGATACGGTTGTTTCGGTTACGGCACTAAGTGCCGTTATTACTTTGTTTTTTGTCATCTTAGTTTTCTAATAAAATATAAGCAGACGATGCCCCGTCTGTTGTGTTGGTTATTGTTAATTCCAGCCAGTTCACTATTGCTACCGGATCGACCAAAAGAAATGCATCTCCGTTCGCCGATAGTGTCTTTCCGTTTACTCTGGTTAAAGTTTTGTCGATTGCCGAAGTCACATTGTCAAGTAAGAGATTAAATGATGTCATCGTTGGAGTTGTCGTATCTTCTGAATCCAGCGAGGCCTTTAATGCGAATGCCGAAGTTCCGGCGGTATGACTGGCCCGGCGAATCAGTATTCCTATTCTGTTTGCACTGCCTACATAGTATTTTGCCGATGTTATGACAACCGCTCCGGAAAGGTTACCAGTGCCGGTATTCGTAATCATAGCTGATCCGAATCCAGTATTTGACGTTGATCTGGTGAATATCAGTGTTGTTGCACTGCTAGTAAGGACGATTCCCACCGCCAGATATGCCGCAGCGTGGGATGTGACGAAATTGGCGGCCGATGTAGTCAGATCGTCAGTAAATGTTGCCAGTTTAGTCAGCCCTCCTATCCCAGTGACATTGGCCGTCCCGCCCGTTCCAGTGAGTGTTATGACCACTTTCTGATTTTCGACCGTGATTGTTTTTGTTGATTGCATGTTTTATTTCTTTTTTGGCTTATAGAGAATATCTTTGAACTGTTCGTATATCGACCTTTCCGAGGTAAGTTGCTTCGTTTTTATTGGTGTGAACCTGCTTAAAATCTCTTCCTTGCTTGGCTGGGGTACCCTTTTAACCTTGCTTGGTGCCGGATACCATGTTTTACCCGCCTTGTCGTAAATAGGTCCAAAACCCTCTGGGGTGTCCGTCGGCTTTGGCTCTTTTGGCCAGTCTATTTCCCACCAGTTCTTTTTCTTCGTTTTTGTGACCATTGTTTTTATTTCTTGGGAACCCAAGTCGTGGTTCCGTTGGCCAGTTTATAATGAATAGCACTTTCGGTTTCTTGGATGATTTCGAGTGCCTGACTTCCGTCTATAATCGGAAGAGCTTTGGTCTCCGAGGATTCTGACACTTCTAATGGAACTGTCGAATCGAAAGTCATTCCTTCTTTCTCCGGAACTTTTACCTTTTTGGGTCTTCCTCTTGTTTTTTTTATCATGTTTTTTAGAAGAGTATGAATAATTTTTTGATAAAACTCACGACCTTTGTGTTTAAGGACAGGAGGATGAGGTGGCCATACTTATCTTTGTCGTAGTCTTTGGCCTTCAAAATCCCTAACCCTATTACGGAATCTTGACTTTCTTCCGTTTTGTATTGTTTTAATTTCTTGAATAATTTCATAGCTTTAGGCCGGTTCTCAGACAGGAGAGCCGGCAAGAACTGTTAATCTTACAAGGAAAGATTTTTAACTACCCCAAGCTGTTGTTCCTGCAGCCCCACCAACATTTCCTATTGCATAATAATTCCCATTTCCCGCAATAAGATCCGTTGTCGCCATACCAATTCTATTATTGATAGCAACGACTGCTCCAGATATATTGATACCGATAGTTAGAACGCCAGCTGTCGAACCAGCACCAACCCCGATTTCATATATGTAGTTATCACATACCTCTGAACCATTACCACCAACATCAATACCTTTAGCAACAGTGCAACCTGCGATACCAATATGATTCCTGTTAACTTCTGCCATACCAGCAGGAGTTCCAAGATAGATAACAGATGTCATCGTGGCTGAAGCTATACCGTAAGTAATAATGTGATTATCCTCAATATGTCCGAACCAACCTCCATCACTATCCGTCACTCCTGCTATGACTGGCAAGTTTGCACTTCCAAGACAAGTCACAAAGAATGTGTTGTGATGAATCCAAGGTGCAACTGCCGTGCTTGAAGCACCAAGATATATCCCACGATACCCAGCGGTATTTTTGATGTAGAACCCTGCTACTTCACAAGAAGCAGCCGTTATATATAACCAGTCAAGTGCGGCACCAGCTTGCACTCTTGTACTGTTGTTTGCGCCATTAACTCTTCCTAATCCACCAGGAGCTATTAAGTGCACATTCTTTTTCGACATCGTCAATAGAGCATTTAAAGTATAAGTTGCAGCAGATGGCAAAACCATCACATAATCGTCACGATTAGCAACACAAGCATCTAATGCTGCTTGAATCGCTAAGTCAGCATAGTTCGTTGTCGCAACATATACTCTTGGCACACCGTCTCTGTCTACTGGATATTCATTCACGAGTTCTGCAGTATAAGCATCCGATGCCGCAGCAACGAAGAATACCTTGCCAGTTGTCATCGGAAGTGTCCTTGATAAAGCTCCGTATCTACTTAATTGATTTTCTTTCATTTTAGTTTTTTCGATTTAGTTAATATACTTCGGCCTTTATCCTTTTTTTCCTGCCGGATTTAGGAGCAGGTCGCTCATGGAGAGCGAGGAGGGGCCTCATTTCCCTCCTCGAGTCTCTCCATGAGACACAGAGAGATAGTCGAGGCGCTTTTAGTGCGTTTTAGGCTGTTGCGTCTCCGCTTGAGAATTTTACCCACGATGCTCCAACCACGCAGATTCCGTATCCTGCCCGATTCCTGAAGTCCCAGCTATCGGTCTGGACATCCTCTGCATTGCTGTTCGGTGTCGGTGCTATCATGTGCGGCGCTTCCCAGATTCCCAGATAGAAAGAACTCATCATTGAGGAAGCTATTCCCCAGTATGATCTCTTTGTGCTATCCGGCGCTCCTACTGCCGTGGTCGCTACTCGAGGAAGTACAACGTGCTTATACTTTCCCTGGTAGACATTGACCACTCCGGCATGGGTTGCCTCTGGGCTTGCTATCGATCTTAGGTATTCTCTTGCGGTGTTGACCGCATTAGGATCATCAGTTGTAAAAAGGATGTCGAAGGTTGCTGTCTTCTTCTCGCCGAGTTGGTTGTATGTATTTTCAGTAACTAGTCTTTCCATACCCTCCAATGCTCCTTTTGAGAGCTGGGGGTTGTTCGCCAGTCTGTTTCTGTACTGGGTCGAACTGCCCGCCAATGTGTGGGCGGTGTAGGCTACCTGAAAACCATCTCCAGCCGTAGTCGCAATGGTTCTACCATCACGATCGGTGTAAGAAGTGGCAGTGATAAAGGTAATCCTGTGCGATAGATCTAAGTCCATCGTATTGGCTCCCTTCCTGCCTGCTGCCAGCAAAGCACTGACGACTTCAGGATATTTGTTCTGAGTCCTCATCTCGTAGGTGATGCCGACGTTTTCGGCAACCCTATAAGATGTCATCGTCTTTGTATACCCTTGCTGGACTTTCCCTCTCGCTGCCTGATCTCCCTCGCCTTTGTAGCTGAGGTACTCGTTGGTGTCAATCTCGGAGAACTCCCGGGTGTTGCCGGTCGCCTCTGAGATGTTCATCACTTTCACCAGGCCAGAGTTTATCATGGCCGGATCCACTGACTCGAAACCACGAATCCAGATGACGGTCGCAAGTTTGCAAAAGTCCCCAAGGGACACTGTGTTCAATTCCATTTTTGTTTCAATGAACTTATGTTAACCATCTGCACTCTAATGACTATTTAAGAATTCCTCTAATTGTTCTCTTGTATTATTTTTCTTGCCGTATTTTCTGTGAAATTCTTTGTGGCATTTTTTCCTACAGAATGTAATTCCGTTGTCTATAGCAAATCTTAATTCTGGATGTTGGGAAAAATTTTGAATGTGGTGAGCAACTAATTTGCTTATCCTATTTTCCCCACATTTTTGGCATATATGACCATCTCTGCTAAATACACTATCTTGCCAAAGTTTATATTCCAATGATCTGCGAATTTTATTTCTTTCGGGGCTAATTCCTCCTTGCCAGTTCCAGTGAAATGTTCCACTCAAATTTTCTCTTTTTTTACCTTTGAAGACTGATGGTTTTCCTTTTTGAAATCCGAAATTATTGCCTTTCATTTTTTCTTTCAATTCCTGTTTCCATTTTTCTGTATGGATTAACTTACCTATTTTTTTCCTTCTAATCTTTTCAATCGTTTCTTTTGTATGATGATGTCCTTCGAAATTTGAATATCCTTTAGTCATCAAAGTGCAGACGATTAACTTTTGTTCACTTGTTATTTAGACATCAGTTCCAGTATTACAACCTGGACCGATATTAAGAATAAACAATCCTTTGGTAGCTGAGATAAATCCTACACAGTAGAAAACATCTTCAGTGGTTTCGCCAGAATCAACATGACCATTTGTATATCCACTTTCTGAACTAAGATCCATGTAGTCTCCCATATCGGTAGCCACTAATGCTTCAGTGGTGTCAACGTCACACTCCCAAACTGTATTCTTGTCTACTGGAACTTCTACAAGAACATCGCCTTGTGTAGTATATACACCAGAAGCAGATGTTATTGCGTAAGGAATAACCCCTACGATTCTATCTCCAGCATATCCTGCAATTGCAGGAATTAGCTTTCCAGTAGCCCAAGCGACTAATCCACCTTTTGTGACTACTTGACCCGTTGTCCACGGAAGACTCATCATCTTTGTTCTTCCTTTAAATCTTCTAATCATTTTGATTTTTTCTGTTTTTAATTTTTTAATGATACACTCGACTCCGTGTTTCATTCTCCCTGATGCTGTGTTTTACAAGTTTTCATCTTGATCGAGCATTGGCTTTTTTTACGAAGGAAGCCATTGGAGAATTGCCTTCGGTTTTACTAAACAAAAGCGGATAACCCCCATCTCCCATATGAATGAGAGATTGGTTATCCGCCTTTACGCAGTAATTTTTTCACCCTGTCACACGTTCAGGGGGCGATAGTATTCAGTTTTATTTATTTTACACCTACAAGGAGAGGTGTCAAGCGTTTATTCGAGTTGGTCTAGTGTGCCAATAAGTGTGCGCATTTCGAATTCTGCGAGGGGAGTATCTTTTCCGTCTTTCGTTGTCAGTTCTGAAAGATATGTTTTCAGGAATGTCGCCTCGTCAAGACTCAAATCCAGATTCTTGTTTTCCTTTGACCAGTGGTCGAAGAGGTGATCCTTCAGTTTGAGGAAGAGCTTGTAATCTTTCATCCCGTGCAGTCTCGAGTCGAACTTGTTGATCAGGTTCAGCAATCCTATGAAATCGTCCCTCTTGTACATCTTGTTTTTATTCAGGTCGAATTGCACCTTTCCCTTTTTGTCCATCGCTTCCTCCTGCACTAGGAGGATTTCCAGTGCCTTCGGTTTTTGTACTTTTGTTATTTCTTCCATGTTGTTTTGATTTAGTGATTATTGCATTGATGTCGGCCAATGTCTTGTCGTAGTACTCCTTTCCCCAAAGAATGGTCTCGGAATTCTCATGGTGGTAGTTAATCGTTCCGGTCAGTTTCTGCTTGAAGTACTCCATGTCAATAACCTTTATCTCTCCCTCCAACAATATGCCCATTGTCTTTTCCACGAGGGAATCCACCATCTTGTCCCGAACCTGCGTCTCATCAGTTGCGACATCGGATAATATATTTTTCAGATTTTCCTCCGTTATCTCTTGGACTGCAGTAATGCCGGACTCGAATGTTATCTCGTAGACATCCTTGCCGAGGTATGTTTTCCTTTCGGCGAGTTTGACATACTGGATTTTTTTTGATCCAACGAACTTCCCAATTATGTCTTTCATTTCAGTTAACGAAAGTTATGTCGATTACATATTCCTTTCCGTTGTCCAATCGTACGACTCTCAAAGCCAATGCACCCGTTTCCTCGTTCGTTATCTTTCCCTTGACCTCAGCCACTACCTGTTTGTAGTTCCTTGTGAATTGAACCAATGGTATTTCTCCTGAAGTAGTCCCGTCCTCGTATAGGAGTTCCGTCCTTTGATCCTCTGTCCATCTTCCGGGAAGTGTGGGGTCTGGCTGGACTACATCTTTCGTACTTCTCCATCCCAAGATAACTTTCTCCACGAGTGGACTTTTAGGATTCTTAGGATCTTGCAGTTCCATCATCGTCCTGAGGAATATTCTCCCTGGGATTTTCGCTTGGTGCCTCCCATAATAGATTCCTAATGCTCTCTTGTCTGCCACCTGCAGAAGCATGTCCTTGTCCACCTCCAATGCATCCAACCTTTTTACGAGATTATCAAGTTGGCTTTGTGGAATTTTTACCATTCCTACTTCTTTTTCTTCTTCTTTTTTTTGTGTTTCTTTTGTCATGGTATTAAACGAGTTTATGCTTTTTTAATTCTTCCGAGTTAATTCCCATCTTCCCAGCGAGATCCTGCAAATCTGAATTGAGTTTCTCTCCTGTCGGATTGATGATTGGTGTCCCTCCTGCTCCTGATATGATCGGGCCAGAGAATGGGACTTTAGGCATCGTTCCCACTGCGAGGAGATAGGCATTCTGAATTCTCGTTGCTATTTCCTTCTCGATGTCCTCCTTCTTCTTCCCGGTTTCGTCTATCGGCTTGAAGTTGTCGTAGTAGAACTTCACCTTGTCTATCATCTCTTTTTTGTTTCCGGCCAACTCTACGATCATGCCGGTGACCATGTTATCTTTCTCTTTGTTCTCTATCAAGGCAAGTTTTTCTTCGGTCGTCTTTTTAAGATCAGATATCCCCTTTTCCAGATTCTCAATTTTCTTTTCTTTTTCTTCGATTACTCTCCTCTGACCTCCAAGGTTCTTGTCCTTGTTCTTTTCTTTTTCCAAATCATCCTTTGCAGTTTCCAACTCTCCTTCTTTTGCGGAAAGTGTGGTGTTCAAATCGTCGATTTCTCCTTGCTTTTCGGTTTCAACTTCCTGCTTCGTCTGCTCCCTGACCTCATCGAGCTTTGTTTCCACTTCCTCGGGAGTGAATGCTTCAACTGTATTTCCCTTGTCGTCTACATAAGTTCCCATGTTAAATTATTGAATTAAAATTTGTTATGTCTTTTCGACCTTGACTGGATTCAAATTACGCCTGAATCCGAAATGGCGTGTCGTCGACCTATTTAAGCTAATCCCTTAAGTCTATATTTTTCTTGTAATCTTCTTAATTGTTTTCTGAATTGTGGATTCTGTAAGTTCTTTTCACCAAATGCTTCTATAGATTCTCGCCCTGTTTTAATAATTCTTTGATTAGGAGAAGTAGATTTCAAATATTTTTCTGCCTCTTTTAATTCTGGAAATGTAAATTCCGAGGATGTTTTTATTTTTATTTGTGCCATATTTTAAAACTTATCTGTTTGGGATATGTGCTTTTGCTCCTCCTGCGAATCTTGATGCCATTGGCTTTCCAGTTGGCTTCCATCCGTGTTCAACCGCATTCAATAATCTTTCCTGTGCTAATGCTTTCGCCTTGGTGGTGTGCCTAGCTTTTATTCCATGAGGAGTAGATACTTGGTATCCATCCACTTTTTTAATTATTACTGGCATATTTATTGTATAATTTATTTTTTTCTTTTTTATTCATCGACCTTATTTTATGTTTTGTCTCTTTTTCAATATTTTTTTCGTACATTTGGGGATGTATCTTATGCGTCTCTTCATGAACTATTGTATCTAAAATCTCTCCTGGCTTTTTATTTTTTGAGGGCGATTTGTTGATACGAATAATCTTTTTATCATCATCAATATCTCCATGCCATCTCATTTTATTATCAACTACTCTTAGCCATTCTTTGATTTTAGTTGTTGCCATGTTATTATCCTGTTATCTCCCCGGGAGTCGGCTTCTCCTCGGTCTTGAATCTCGAGCGGGAAATGCTCACTTGGTCCTTGAACCATTGCTGGATCAGGTAGATTCCGTTTACCGTTCCCCGGCCGAATTGGATGTCGATGTTTTCTCCGATTGTTTTTTCCAATTGTTGGTAAATCATCAGTCGAAGAATCTTGTCCAAGTATTTTGTATAAAATATCTCTGCGTCTCCGGCCCTCGCCATCAGTTCCATATCTGTTAACTGCGGTATTTCTCCTGCTATTATATCTTCCAATGTGGCAGACCCGCACTCTTTTCTCAATGCCTCTATGAGGTCTGTTGTCTTTTCGATTTTTTGGGAAACCATATGTCTTCGAATGATCGTCTCCATTCGTAGAGTCTTTTATAATATCTTTTGCCTTTTTTCATTTTTTATTTATTTTTAATTCTTGTTATTTTCCCATATTTATCAATTCGATAAAGCGGATATTCGTCTTTAGCCCATTGTTTTTTATCTATCGTTTGTATTATGAATTTTTTAATTTCAGTCAAAACATCATTCCATTTTCTGTACCTACAATCAGAAATAGTTTTCATTTTCTCACCAATTATAATTTTTATTTCATTTTCCATTTTATTGTATCCCTCCTATTGCCGGCTTCTCGGGTGTTGCTGTTATCTGCG
>Ga0315288_10011690_pt1 | contig 11049 bp, 8 predicted proteins | sample YL17G11_20_MG_FD_203454 | JGI IMG/M metagenome (GOLD analysis project Ga0315288, IMG submission 203454) | Sediment microbial communities from Yellowstone Lake, YNP, Wyoming, USA - YL17G11_20 | ecosystem: Environmental > Aquatic > Freshwater > Lake > Sediment | place: USA: Wyoming | collected...
TTGAACTTCTGCTTCTGCCGGCCGCTCATGATGGAGAACGCAATGGCGATGGAGTCCTCCTGGATAAGGCGCGGCAGCTCGGCCAGGGGTATCAGCTTTCCGTTGACGCGGATCACCGGATGGCTGCCGACCTTGAGGTGAAGGTCCGAGGCCTTCCGTTCCGTGGCGATCTTCAGCAGGTCGTTGATTTCCATCCGGTTCCTCCCTGGGATCCTGATTGCGCGTCAGAGAATTTAGGGCCCGGGGGCGGTGAAGTCAATAATTAGACCTTTGTTATGAGCGTCTTATCGTCTCGGGGAGGGGCCCTCCGTCCCCCGGCCCGCGCCCAGATCCCCGGCCAGGAACTGGAGAAGGGCCGTCGAGACGATGGCGGCCGTCTCGGTCCGCAGGATCCGGGGCCCCAGCCGCAGGGAGAGGAAGCCTGCCTCCCGGAAGCCCTTCATCTCCCCGGCCGACCAGCCCCCTTCCGGCCCCACCGCCACCGCCACGGCGCCCGCGGCGGCCGCCTTCCGGATCGTTTCCGCCGTCCCAGCGGGACCCTCGGGATCCAGGACGATCCTCATGTCCGCCGCAAGGAGCGCCAGGGCCTCCTCCACGTTCCGCGGCTCGTGGACGAGAGGAATCCGGGTCCGGCCCGACTGCTTGCAGGCCTCCAGGGCCACCCGGCGCCACCGATCCATCTTCTTCTCTCCCCGTCCCGGGGCCGGCCTCACGTCGGCGCGCTCGGAGTAGACCGGCCGGATCTCGCTCACCCCCAGCTCCGTGGCCTTCTGGACCACCAGCTCGAACTTCTCCCCCTTGGAAAGGGCGGCCACCAGCGTGAGGCGGAGATCCGACTCCCTTTCCCGCGGCTCCTCCGCGCCCAGGACGATCCTCGCCTCGCCGCGGGACAGTCCGGCGATCCTTCCGGCGAAGCCGCGCCCCTGGCCGTCGAAAAGGGCAATCGTGTCCCCGGCCTCGAGCCGGAGGACCTTCCGCAGGTGGTGGTACTCCTCGCCTCCTAGGAGGACCACCTGGCCCGTCTCCCGGATCCCGGGAAGAAAGAAGCGGGGTGTCATGCTGAACCCGGAGAATGCCGGAGGGAGGCGGGCCGTTCAGGCAAAGAAGTCCTTGACCCGGTCCATGAAGTCGCGGCCTTCGAGGCTGGGCTCCTCCCCCTCCACCTCCGCCAGCCGGCGGAACAGCTCGGCCATCTTCTTGTTGTCGGCGCGGGAAGCCCGGGGCGTCACCACCCGGAGGATTACGTACAGGTCCCCCCGGACGGCACCGTTGACCGATGACATTCCCTTCCCCTTCAGCCTCAGGGAGGTCCCGGTCTGGACCCCCTCCGGGACCTTGATGGTCTCGACCCCGTCCAGAGTGCGAGCCTTCACCTCCCCGCCCAGGAAGGCGCGCGAGAAGGTGATGGGAAGCTCGCAATAGAGGTCCCGGCCGTCCCGCTTGAAGGTGGCATGCTCCGCCACATGGACCACGACGTAGAGGTTGCCCGGAGGTCCGCCGCGGATCCCGCCCTCTCCCTCTCCCGCGATCCGGAGCTGGCTGCCGTCCTCCACGCCCGGGGGGATTCGGATCCGGATGGTGCGCTCCTTCCTCAGGCGGCCGGCCCCCTGGCAGGAGGCGCAGGGCTTCGCGATGATCCGTCCGGATCCCCGGCACCGGTCGCAGGTGCGGGAGAAGCTGAAGAAGCCCTGCTGCATGTGGAGCGTCCCCCGCCCGCCGCAGAGGTCGCAGGCCACCAGCGACGAGGGATCTGCCGCGCCGGTGCCCCGGCAGGTGGAGCAGGTCTCCAGTCTCGGCACCTGGATGGAGTGCTCCGAGCCTCGATGGGCCTCCTCCAGGTCGATTCTCACGTCATAGCGCAAGTCGGCTCCCCGGTGCGGCTCGGTCCGGCCGCGGCGACCTCCTCCGAAGAGATCTCCGAGGCCGAACAGGTCCCCCAGGATGTCGCCGAAGTCGGCGAAGATCTCCGGATCGAACCCGCTGAAGCCGGTGGGGCCCACTCCCCGGTGCCCGAAGCGGTCGTAGTTCTGCCGCTTCGCCGGATCGGACAGGACCGAGTAGGCCTCCGCCGCCTCCTTGAACTTCTCCTCGGCCTGACGGTCTCCCGGGTTCTTGTCGGGATGGTAGCGGATGGCCAGCTGCCGGTAGGCCTTCTTGATCTCGGCCTCGCCGGCGTCTCTGGACACACCGAGGACTTCGTAGTAATCGCGCCTGCTCAAGGATGGAGACTCCCGAACGGACAACCCCCGGCCGCCCCCGCGGCCGGCACTTCCCGAACCTTCCCCTCCTCCCGCCGGCGGGAGGAGCTACCGCAGCGCCTTCACGCCTCTTAAGTCGGCTCCGGCTCGCTCCCGCCTCCCCCGGCGGCGGCCTTGCCCCCCGACGACGGGTTGTAGAGGATCACCTCCGTGAGGACGGCGGAGGCCTCCCCGAGCCTCTCCAGGCACTTGGTGCTCTCCGAGATGGAGGATCCCTGGAGCGCCTTCTTGGCGTTCTCCAGGATGCGCTTCACCGTCCCCTGTTTCTCGTTGTCCAGAAGGCTGCCGAACTCGGTGAAGCTCCTCAGGTTCGACTCCAGCAGCCCTTCCAGACGCGCCTGGATCCGGTTCAGCTCCGCCTTGCGGCGGTCGGCCTCGGCGTGCCTCTCGGCGTCATCGATGATCTCGATGATCTCCTTCTCCGAGAGCCCGCCGGAGGGAGTCACCAAGATTTTCTGCTCCCGGGCCGTGGCCTGGTCCCGGGCGGAGACATGGACGATCCCGTTCGAGTCGATGTCGAAGGTCACCTCGATCTGGGGGACCCCCTTGGGCGCCGGGGGTACTCCTACCAGCTCGAACCGCCCCAGGGACTTGTTGTAGGAGGCGATCTCCCTCTCTCCCTGCAGCACGTTTACTTCCACCTTCGCCTGGTTGTCCACCACCGTAGTAAAGATCTTTCCCTTCTTCGTGGGGATGGTGGTGTTGCGCTCGATCAGCTTGGTGAACATCCCGCCCCGGGTCTCGATTCCCAGGGAAAGGGGCGTGACGTCCAGCAGGATCATGTCCTTCACTTCCCCCTGGAGGATCCCGGCCTGGATGGCGGCCCCGATCCCCACCACCTCCTCGGGGTTCCTGTCCCGGCTCGGCTCCTTGCCGAAGATGGAGCGGACCGTCTCGATGACCTTCGGCGTGCGGGTCTGGCCGCCCACCAGCAGGACCTCGTCGATGCTCTCGGGATTCAGCCCCGCCATCTTCAGGGCATCGAGGCAGGGCTTGCGCGTCCTCTCCACCAGGTCGGCCACCAACTTCTCGAACTGCTCCCGGGCGAGGACCTGATTGAGGTGCTTGGGCCCCTTGGCGTCGGCGGCGATGAAGGGAAGGCTGATCTCGGATCGGCTCTCCAGGGAAAGCTCGCACTTGCTCTTCTCGGCCGCCTCCTTGAGGCGCTGGAGTGCCAGGCGGTCTTTCTTGAGGTCGATCCCCTCCTTCTTCTGGAACTCGCCCAGGAGCCAGTCCACGATCCGCTGGTCGAAGTCCTCCCCTCCCAGGAAGGTGTCGCCGCTGGTGGACTTCACCTCGAACACCCCGTCCCCCAGCTGGAGGATGGAGACGTCGAAGGTGCCGCCGCCCAGGTCGTAGACCACGATCTTCTTCTCCGACTGCTCGTTCAGCCGGTAGGCCAGGGAGGCCGAGGTCGGCTCGTTGATGATCCGGGAGACCTTCAGCCCGGCGATCCGGCCGGCGTCCTTGGTGGCCTGCCGCTGGCTGTCGTCAAAGTAGGCCGGGACGGTGATGATGGCCTCGGAGACCTCGTCATCCAGGTGCTCCTCGGCCATCTCCTTGAGCTTGGCCAGGATCATGGCGACGATCTCCGGCGGCGAATAATCCCGGTCCCGGACCCGGACCCGGACGTCCCCGTTCGGAGCCTCGGTCACTTCATAGGGGAGGAAGCGGATGGCCTGCTGGACCTCGGGGGAATTGAACTTCCTCCCGATGAGACGCTTGACGGCGTAGATGGTGTTCCGGGGATTGGTCACGGCCTGGCGCTTGGCGATCTGACCCACCAGGCGCTCCCCCTTCTCCGTGAACCCCACGATCGAGGGAGTGGTCCTGCCCCCGTCCTTGTTGGGGACGACTTGGGGCGTCCCCCCTTCCAGAACCGCGACGCAGCAGTTGGTGGTGCCCAGGTCGATCCCGATGACTTTGCCCATGTTCCGCCGTGGCCTCCTCGAATCTCCGGGTCAGGCCTCCCCTTCCGACCGGCTCTCCCCCTTCACCGATACCCGAACCAGGGCCGGACGGAGCAGCTGCCCTCGAAAACGATAGCCCTTTCGAAGCTCCTCCAGGACGATCCCTTCCTCGAATCCTTCCACCACCCGGGTCTCCACGGCCTCGTGGAGGTGAGGATCGAAGTGCTCGCCCAGGGCGCCGATCTCTTCGAGACCCTCGCGGGCCAGGATGTCCATCAGCTGCTGGAACGTCATGGACACCCCCTGACGGAAGCCTTCGGGGGAAGCAGGAGGCGGAGGACCGGCCAGGGCCCGGCGGAAGTTGTCCAGGATCGGCAGGAGACGCTGGAGGAGGTCCATCCAGATCCGGCGCTGGGATTCCTCCCGGTCCCGCTCCGTCCGCTTCCGGGCGTTCTCGAACTCGGCCTGCTTGCGCAGGAGCATGTCATAGAGCTGCTGGCGGGTGAAAGGGATGGAATCGGGCGGCTCGGCCGGCACACCGCTCGCTGACACAGCGCTCGCCGGCTCGGGCTCCCTCCCGGCGGCGGAGGTCTCCTTTCCCTCATCCAGGCCGACGACTTCGAGGATCTCGATGGAATCGTCCCCTTCCGGCGGGAAGCTCTCGGCCTCTGGCGACGAATCTTCCTTCATATTCTTGGACTTGGCCCTCAATCCCGCCATTGCATTGACCCGCGCGTAATATAGGTCAGGAGGGGGGGGCGGTCAATATTTTGCTGAGGAGTTTGGAGATATAGTCCACGAGGGCGATCGCCCGGGCGTACTCCATCCGGGTCGGACCGAGAACCCCGAGCACACCCGCCGGGCGGTCGCCCACCTTGTAGGGGGAGGCGACGAGGGAAAAGTGGGCCAGGGTCGGATCCGGATGCTCGGAGCCGATCACCACCTTCAGGCCTTCGGAATCCACCACTTCATCCAGGATCTTGACGAGCTTGCCCCGGGCCTCGAAGGTCTCGAAGATCCGGCGCATCTCTTCGATGTCGGCAAAGTCCGGCTGCTGGAGGATGTTGGACCTCCCCTGCACGTAGACCTGCTTCCCGGCCTCCTCTTGGGAGTCCAGGAACTGGGTCCCGAGAGTGATGGCCCTGGCCAGGAGGCTGTCGAAGGCGGCCTTCTCCTCCTTCATCTTCGCCAGGAGAGCCTCGCGGATCTCGGGCAGGGTCTTTCCCTGGTACTCCGCCACCAGGTATCGGCCGGTGCGATCCAGATCCTCCTGGGTGAGCTCCTCGGAGGTCTGGGCGATCCGGCTGTGGATGACTCCGGCCCGGTCCACGAGGATGGCCAGGATTCGGTGAGGGCCCAGCGACACGAACTCGATGTGCCGGAGGATCGCCCGCGTGTGGTCGGGGCAGACCACGAAGCCGATCTGGTGCGTGAGGCGGGAGAGAAGGCGCGATATCTCCTCGAGCGCCTCGGGCAGGCTCCCGGGGCGATTGATCGCCTCCGCCACCTTGTCCCGGTCCGATCGGGGAAGCTCGGTCCCGGTGAGGAGACTGTCCACGTAGTACCGGTATCCCCGGTCGGTGGGGACTCGCCCCGCGGAAGTGTGGGGCTGCATCAGGTATCCGGCCGCTTCCAGGTCGGCCATGATGTTCCGGATGGAGGCGGCGGAGAGCCCCTCGGGGTAGACCTTGGAGACGGTCCGCGATCCCACCGGCTCCCCGCTCTCGATGAAGCTGCGGATGACCTCCCGGAGCACTTCCCGATCTCTTCTATCCAGTTCCGGCTCAGCCACTTGGAATACACCTCGGGATTGGCACTCGAAACCGTCGAGTGCCAATCTAACAGCCTAGCGGGATCCCGTCAAGGCCTGGGACCCCTTCTCGTCTCGCCTCTTGAGGAGATAACCCCGGATGAGCTCATCCAGGTCGCCGTCCAAGACCCGGTCCACGTTTCCGATCTCGATGTTGGTCCGGTGGTCCTTGATCAGGCGGTAGGGTTGAAGAACGTAGGATCGGATCTGGCTCCCCCAGGCGATCTCCTTCTTCGCTCCCTCCAGCACGGCCCGCTTCTCATCCTGCTCCCGCTCGGCCATCTCATAGAGCCTGGAGCGCAGGATCTTCATGGCCACGTCTCGGTTCCGGTGCTGGGATCGCTCGTTCTGGCAGGAGACCACGATGCCGCTGGGCAGGTGGGTGATGCGCACGGCGGAATCGGTTACGTTCACGTGCTGTCCCCCGGCTCCGCTGGATCGGTAGGTGTCGATGCGCAGATCCTTGTCCTCGATCTTGATCTCGATCCGGTCGTCGATCTCGGGGCTGACGTAGACGGAGGCGAAGGAGGTGTGCCGCCGGGCGGCGGCGTCGAAGGGGGAAATCCGGACCAGCCGGTGGACGCCGCTCTCCGCCTTCAGATATCCGTAGGCGTTCGTCCCCTCGATGAGGAGGGTGGCCGACTTGATCCCGGCCTCCTCTCCCTCCTGGTACTCCAGCGTCCGGATCCTGTAGCCCTTCCCCTCGGCCCACCGGAGGTACATCCGGTAGAGCATTTCGGCCCAGTCCTGGGACTCGGTGCCGCCCGCACCCGCGTGGATGGTCAGTATGGCGTTGCAGCCGTCGTTCTCCCCGGAGAGCATCATGGAGATTTCGGCCCGCTCGATCTCCTTCTCGAGATCGCCCGCGGCCCGCCGGAGATCCTGCTCCACCTCCTCTCCCTCGCGGGCCAGGTCCAGCATGACCTGGGCCTCCTCCATCCGCGCGACGAGCTTCTTCCCCTCCTCGATCTCCTCCTGCAGGCGGGTGCGGCGCTGCAGGACCTTCTGGGCGGCCGCCTGGTCCTGCCAGAAGTCGGCGGACCCGGCCTTTTCTTCCAGCTCCCTCAGCTCCGCGGTCTTCTTTTCCAGCTCAAAGATGCCTCCGGAGATCCGACATCCGGGCCAGGAGCACCTGCACCCGGCCGGACAGCTCTTCCAGCACCAGATCGCTAATCGCCAACTTTTTCCTCCCTCATGGATCGCGGTATCGTCGCAAAACCCGCTGCCAGAGCGGCCGCGGCGAGTATAACACACAGGATCGGGAAGACATCTCCGGCCCGGGTGTAGGCGGTCCTGCTCCGCATCGGGCTCACCCTTCCCGTGAGCACCCGCGTCTCCTCCAGGCGGGTCCGCCCCAGAACCCGTCCCCGGGGATCCACAATGGCGCTGATGCCGGTGTTGGCGGCGCGGACCAGGTACCGCCGGTTCTCCACGGCCCGCAGGACCGCCATCTGGAAATGCTGGTAGGGGCCGGAAGAGGTCCCGAACCAGGCATCGTTGGTCAGGTTGGCCAGAAGGTCCGCGCCGTGCCCGGGGAACCGGCGGACCAGCTCGGGGAAGATCATCTCGTAGCAGATGCCCGTTCCCGGGGAGAGGCCGTCGGAGGGCACCACCACCGGCTTCCCGCCGGGAATGAAGTCCCCGATGGCCCCCTGGGCCATCCGGTTCACGAAACCGAGGAGAGGGGCCAGGGGAACGTACTCGCCGAAGGGGACCAGGTGCATCTTCGCGTAGGTCTCTCCCCAGCTCCCGTCGGGCCGGATCAGGGCGGCGCCATTCACGGGCCTCACCTCCTTTCCGACCCTCCGATAGTCCACGGTGCCGAACAGGAGCGACGCGCCGGTCCGCCTGGACAGCGACTCCATCCTCTCGCGATAGGGCCGGTCCGGTATCATCCCCGGCCGCCCATCCTCCTGGACGGGGTGGGAAAGCGGGAAGGGGGAAGAGGACTCGGGCCAGAGGATCAGCCGTGCGCCGCCCGCTGCGGCCTCCTCGGTGAGGCGCTCATGCTTCTCCAGGATGTCCCGCGCGGCCCCGGGGCTCCACTTCTCGTCCTGGGGAACGCTGGCCTGGATCAGTCCCACCGTCACCGGAGGACCGTCCCCTGCCGGAAGGGACATCTCACGGCGGCCGAATGCCAGCGCCCCCGCGAACAGCAGGACCGCGGCGGCGGAGAGCCATCCCGCCGTCCTCCACCGGCCGGGGGGACGATCGATCCAGGCGGCCCCCGCCACGTTGGCGACGATCACCAGGAAAGAGACCCCGTACACCCCCGTCACGGAGCTGATCTGGACCAGAGGAAGGCAGGGCACGAGGGAGTAGCCGGCGAGCCCCCAGGGAAAGCCGCCCAGGGCACGCCCGCGGACCCACTCCAGCGCGACCCAGAGCGCGGGCAGGATCCCAAGGGCCGCCGTCCCGTGCCGCCGGAGCAGGAGGGAGCCGAAGTGGGCGAAGAGACCCGGAAAGAGGGAGAGGTACGCCACCAGGATCGCGAGGGTCGCGAGGCTCAGCAGAGGGTTGAGCTGCCCGTAGTGCCGGAAGAAGCCGTAGAGCCAGGAGAGGAGCACCCCGAAGAAGCCCGCTCCCCAGGCCAGGCCGGCGACGGAAGGGGGCGCCGCCTCCCGGCGGGACATGCAGAGCAGGAGCGGGATGAGGGAGACGAGAGAGAGGGGCCACCAGCCAGTTCTGGGGAAGGCGAGGCCGAAGAGGATGCCGGAACCCGGGAGGAGAAGGAAGCGGAGAAGCGGCCCCATCAACCGCAGCCCCGCCCCTCGTACAGAAGGAGCCGCAGCGGCTCCCGCACGTCCACCTCCCCGGCGGAGGCCCGGGCGAGGAGCGAGGAATAGAGGCTCTTCACTCCGGATCGGGCATACTCCTTTCGAATCGTCTCGGGCGCGGAGGAGGCGGCAATCCGCTCGGCCAGGGCCGGGTTGCCCGGGAGAAACTCGAAAGCCGCCTCCAGATCCAGGACACCGGCGCCCCGGCAGGCCCTGCACCCGGTGTTGGCGAAGTAAAGACCCCCGTCGGAGGGACTCGGGATCAGGTTCGGAAACTCCTCGAAGAGATCGTATCGTCTGCGACAGTGCTGGCAGATCCTCTCCACCGCCCTCGTCCCCAGGATTCCGCAGAGACGCCCGGCCCGGATCTCCGGAAGCAGCCCGCTCCGGACCAGCCACTGGAAGGCGTCCAGGGCATCCTGCCTCCGGACACCCGCCACCGCCAGCCGGTTGCGTGCCGCTTTCATGATGGCCGTCACCTCCTCCGCGGACTGGATGCGGAGGACCGCGAGGAGGTCGGAGCCGTCCTGGTCCACCGCGGCGATGACCTCGGACAGGGGGGGAGCGCCCGAATCCTGCACGACCCGGAGGTCGAGCCCGGCGGGGGGGTGGGAGCCGGGAGGGGCGAGGAAAACGGTCTGGTCCGCCTCCCATCGGATCCACTGCACGACGGCGGAGACGATCTTCTCCCGGTAATGTCCCTCGGGAGCCGCCACGAGGAGCAGTCCCTTCCGTCCCGCCACCGCCGCCTCGATGGCGTTCCGGACCTCCGGATAATCCTCCAGCATCTCCTCCAGCCCTTCCTTCCGGATCCGCTCCTCCGCCAGCCGCAGGTGGTAGGCGTCACCGTGGACCCCGGGCAGCCAGGTGATCAGCGCGACCAGGTGGCGCTCTCCGAGACCCACCCGGAACCGCCCCTCCCGGGGCACCGTCCGGCCCCGAGAGGCCATCTTGGCGAGGTCCTCCAGCGCCATGGATAGGCCCACGTGGACCTGCCGTGAGATCCCCCGCGAGCCCTCCTCCCCTTCTCCCCTGCGGAAGGCCACCCGGGACTCCTCCTCCAGCGGCTCCAGAAGGACCTCACGGCAGCGGCGGCGGATCGCCTCCCCGATCAGCGCCCGGAGCCAGACGACGCCCGACGCGCCGTCGGAAAGGGCCTCGGGTGCTGCGGGAGCTATCCCCCGCGCCGGGTCCGAAAGTACCAGCACGTTCTCCTCCGCAACGTCCCGGATCACTCCCGCCTCTTCCTCGGTCTGGAAGAACCGGGCCAGGGAATCGCGGATGAGGCCGGGCGGGCAGATCACCGGCTCCACCTTGAGCCCGGTGAGCTCCTCCACGGCGGGGATCAGGTTCGGCTTGTCCACGTTGGCCAGCGCCAGAAGCAGCCGGTTTCCTTCCCGGCGCAGGGGGATCATCTGGTAGAAGTGGGCCAGCCGGGCAGGAATCAGGTCCACCGCCGGCGACGTCAGCAGGACCTCCAGGAGGTCCGGCGCGATCATGCCGAAATGGTCCTGCAGGAAGAGGAAGAGCGCGGCGGGCGTGACCTTCCCCAGACGCATCAGGTGATAGCAGAGCCTGCCCCCGCGGATCCTCTGCTCCTCCAGGGCCGACTCCACGTCGCCCCGGCGGACGAGTCCCGCCTCCACCAGGAGCTCCCCGAGCAGGCGGCGGTCTGCCAAGATTCCCTCCTCAGCCCTGGACCTTCACGATCCAGGCCCCCACCTTCTCCTCCGAGCGGATCCGCTCCGCCATGTCCTCCGCGGGCGACCGCTCGGAGTAGCTCCCCACGCGGACCTTGAACTGCGACTTGCCGTCGGCTCCCCGGGTCGTCTCCAGGCTCGCGGCATATCCCTTCCTCCGCAGGCGATCCACGAGCTGCCGCGCGGCGGCCACGTCCCGGGTGGAAGCGACCTGCACCCGGAAGCGCTCCCTTCCCGAGGGGGCCGTGGCGGCCCCGGACGGCTCCTTCGGCTTCGCCGCGGCGGGCGGGGAGGCCTTCTCCGCCGGCGCCGCCGGGACGGGGGCCGATTCGGGGAGGACCACCGGGGGCTCCTTCCGGGCCGCCTTCCGGGACGATTCCTGGAATCCCGGGGTGGCCTTCTTCCCGAGGGTCTCGTAGAAAGTCAGCTCGCGGGGGGTCGCCGGATCCGCCTCGCTCCGGGTGGAGGAGAGGGACGACTCCTCGATCCCTTCCGCGCTCTGCGCCGACGGCTGCGCCATCCGCTCGCTCCAGCGTCCCAGCAGGAAGAGGACCACCCCGAAGAGCGCCAGCCCCACCACCGCCAGCGTCAGGT
>Ga0315288_10011691_pt1 | contig 11048 bp, 6 predicted proteins | sample YL17G11_20_MG_FD_203454 | JGI IMG/M metagenome (GOLD analysis project Ga0315288, IMG submission 203454) | Sediment microbial communities from Yellowstone Lake, YNP, Wyoming, USA - YL17G11_20 | ecosystem: Environmental > Aquatic > Freshwater > Lake > Sediment | place: USA: Wyoming | collected...
TCTTCTGATGAAGAGTCTTCTGACGAGTCTTCCGATTCTGTTTAATACTGTGACTGGAGGTGCGCTATCAAAAACTGGTTGACTAGCGCTACAAAGAAGAGGGTTATACGGGAAATTAAAAAGATCCTGTATGACCATCCGCGTTATCGTGCGGATTCCGAGAATGTCCAGAATAAGTTCGCTTTTACGGAACGTCCAAATCGTGGCGTTATCATAAACGGGACGAGTGCTGATCGTGTTCGTTTATCTGCTGATAATTATATAGGTCGACATTCATCTTTCGTTATGCTTGCTCCGGTAGAAAACTATCCTGGAACAGCTCTCGAATGGGTGATAGAGAATGTAAACGAACTCGCTAAAATTTCTAGAAAGCGAGACGTTTTTCCGTCGGCTCCTGGAGTATACCGTATGAAAATTACGGATCTTCCTGATGAAGCCCACAATACTCCTGGTCATTTCACTATTGATCCAATACTGACAATCCATAATGAACCACTGATTGTGTTTCAGAGTTCAGCTGACCAAGATGCCCAGCTTTCACATGACAATATTTATCTCGGTTCTTTACGTTTATGGATTGATAATAGAATAGCGTTAATTCCAAATGTTGATTATAGTATTGACTATCCGTCAGGTAGCGTTACTTTTTTAACACCGACAGTTTCTGGTGATACCGTTACCGCAGACTATAGATATGCTACACCAACTTTAGGTCCTTTTCCTTTTTACAGAGAACAACCGGATATTGATGCCATCCCTGGTGCTGTCTTGGCCTTTGGAGATAGAGCTCAACAATTTGACCAAATGGACATTGTTGTTACGGATGAACGTGTTTATACGATGAATGTTTATGGTGGTAAATTTGAAGTAAACTTTGAACTAATTGCATTTACAAAAGACTCTGATGATCGTGAAAAAATGTCAGATTATATAATCGCAAAAGTTCTTGAAATTCAAAACATTCTTGGTTTTGAAGGTATTGAACTTCTCGATATTTCTCCTGGAGGAGAAGGCGAAGAAGTCTACAACGCTGAGACTGATGACTATTTTTACGATAGCACCATTTCTTTGTCATTTCGAGTAGACTGGGAAATATATGTACCTCTGCCTGTTGTTATGCAGCGTTCCGAGTTCACATCAATTCAAGCGGAGCAGCAGTACGGACATATGTCCTCGAGCTACCCTCTTGACTTAATCGAACAAGGAAATCCTGCCACCATTGGCGGGATTCCAGTGATTATTGGGAAAGACATCACCTACGAGAGGACTGTTTGAGTTCACGAAGATTGTTGATGGTAAAGTGCTATATGAGCAATGTGATTTGAACTAGTATAGTCCGTAATGCCGGCATTCGAATATTTGTGTAACAAATGTGAAGTTGAATTCGAGGAACTTCTCGTTCAACAAGATGAAATCCGCTTATATACGGAATGGCATCCTTGCCCTTCATGTAAAGGTCGAGCGAAGAGAATAAAAGTCTCTCCCATTAACTTTGCCTTTAAAGCTCCGGGTGGTCAAACACAGGGTTCTGGAGTTCATGGACAGTCTGGCGTCCATGATCTTGATTATCCAAATGTTGACAAAGCGGTTGGTCGATCCGCCTCGAAGAAGTGGGAATACTATAACGCTCGGAAAGCAACGCGTGATAAAGCACGTCGGGAACTCGGTCAAAATGCTGTTAAGCAGGTAGACGACGTTATCACTGCTGTGGATCCTCAAACTGCGAAGCTTCGAGAACAGGGCCTGAGAACTCTTCGTAAGGCGAAGATTCAAAATCCGAGACCGAAACCTGGTGCCTGATTTCGTTTACTGAAACCGTTTTTCGTTTTTATCCTTCTTACTTAGTTCATTATCGAACTCTTATGCGGATTTCCTTACTGAGGTCCCAGTAGACATTCATACCTAAGACCTAAACGCAGACTCAGACCTAGATTTAGACTTTTTTGGTTTTAGAGATTGAGACAAATATTTAGACTTCTGCTCGGACGAAGGAGCTAAGATGGGTATCGGACCTTTTACAACATACGCGCCTCCTGGTGTTTACACGAGAACCATCACGGAGCCAATCGTCGGGCAACTGCTCGGGGGACTCAGGGTCCCAGTCCTTATCGGCACAGGGAAAGAAACCCTGAGTCAGACGGACTTCGAACTTGTCCGTGGTTCAAGCTCCGTAGCTGACACACCAATCTTCGCGGAAGACGCGACAGGAAGGTTTGTTATCGGCGGTTCTCAAACCAACCCGACACTCGGGAACGCTGATGGCGTTCACGGGCAATTCCGGGTGAGAAATTATCCGATTGTTGATGGCGACGGTATTGGCCGTCTGACTTATGACGTGAGCAAAGTCTCCGTTAAGGTTAACGGTCAACAAGTTGTTGTGTCGGCAGTTGATGGTCCTAATGGTCTCGTAGCACTATTGGTTCCTCCTCAGTTGGAGGATATCGTTCTCGTAGATTATTTCTTTCATCGTAAAGACACTCGAGTCACCGATGATGTTTCGTCTCAAGTTACGGGAGTCTCTGCCGTTTTGGTTGCGCCAAAGGCTGAGCCATATAACATAACACTCGGAGTGAGTGATACACTCAGCGTAACAGTTAATGATGCTGTTGTTGGAGTGGTTACGCTGGCTTCCGGTAGCAGACTTGCTGCTGACGTTGCCAATGATATCAATGCTGCTGCCATCACCGGTCTGACCTCGTCAGTACACATTGATGCTCAGGGACTTAGCCATGTCCAGCTCATCGCTCAGGGTAATATCCTGATCGGAAGCGGCAATAGTAACGGCGCTCTGGGTTTCAACCCGGGTGACTACACGAACCGTAATAAGTCGTTCGTCGTCTTTAACGGACCGATCGTTGATGGTTCGGATGGTGGTGTTACAACTACTGACCCTTCAAGCGTCTCCGTTACGGTAAACGGAACTCCGGTTATCGCTAAGTCGGTTGATGGTAAGAATCAGACTGTAACGCTGGCTGCCGCACCGACTCCTGGTACCGTCGTAGCCGTAACTTACTACTTCAACACTTTCCAGGATACGTTTGACTACTTGCCGAACAGCAGTATCGTTTCTGTAGGGAACGTTGGTATTGCCCCAGGTCGTCGTGATTATCTCAACGGTCCTGACTTTGTCGTTGTAAATGACGGTGATCAGTCTAAGATTCAGTGGGGTACCGCCTGGCAGGTCATATCCGGTGAGAAGACCGGTACAAACACTTTTGATTCAACACAAATAACCGGTCTTCTTGTTGATGATCGGATTTTTGGCGTTCCGTGCACTCGCTTTACTGATTCTGCGACCGCGCAGGTATCGGAGACGAAGTTCACGATGCCGTTGACTCCGACGACCGGTAATGGTCGTGACACGCCTCTTGGACAGTCGCTTTACCAGACGATTACGAATGGTCGTATCGATCTTCCGACAAGTCGTCCGGACCTCGTCATCGTGTATGTCGGAAAGAACTTCCGAGATGCGTATGCGCGTCCTCCGGTCGTTGTTCTCTCGGTGGATTCATCTACGAACACTATCGTGTTGCGTGACCCGGTTCCGGCTGATTATGAAGTCTTCGCTACTTTCTGGTATAACCGGATTGGTGATGATACCTTTACATTCAATGTTGTGACTGGCGGTCCTTCCGGAACCGGTCAATACACGGTGTTTAGTCAGAAGACGGCTCAGTACCAACTTGGTGTGAAGTTTGGAACTAAGACCGGTTTGTCTCAGACAATTCAGTGGCCCTCCGGGTCCGAAATTCTTCCGGATGCATTCCATACCGGAGACGGAATTTCGGTATCCGAAACCGCCACTGTCGAGTTTGATAGTGCACTGCTACCGGCTCAGAACGCCTCGTTCTCGAATTCCGGACAGTCTCCGTACGACATTTACACGTACACCCGCATTTTCGGCGGTGTCGTTGTTGATGGCAACCCGGCGGTTTCCGTTGACCTCTCTCTTCCTTACAGAGCGTTGATCCTCGGTCAACCTGTTCTGGAACCACTGTCTTTTGCCACGACCGATTACCTGTTGTTGCAAGTTGACGGCACTATTTTCGCTCCAGTTTCTCTGACTGGTTTGACGACAGTTGCCGGTGTTGCTACGGCCATCAATGCAGTAATTGATGCTGACGTGCAGGTCCACGCGGATGGTTCTGGTACTTTTGCCTCTACCTCTCCGAATAACCTTGTCTCTGCTTTGACCTACGGATCGAATTCGATTCTGAAGGTTAAGGGTCGTAATCTTCCGTCTTCGACGAACGGTTTGACCTCTTCTATCCTTGTTTTGGTTCCGACCGGAGCCGGTCAGACTGACGGGTCTCGTAAGACCGGTCTCGCCCCCAATCTCACGAGTTCCGGTTCGTACAGCGGCATCAATCAGCCTGCATTCCTTGTTGGTTCGATGGCTGAGCCGTTCAACGTGCAGTCCGGAGTTACTGACTCCGTCCAGCTTACGATTGATGGCGCTGACTTCAGTACCATAATTCCGAGCGGTACCACAGTTTCTCTTGACGATGTTGTTACGGCAATCAATGACGCGTACATGTCGGTGGCGTCAACGACTGATATTGCTGCTTACACATCTGCTCTTGTGTCGTTGGTAAACGACATTAAGGCGCAATATACTGTTCACATCGCTTCGATTACTGTTCATACTGCTGCGGACGGTGTGAACACGATCGTGAGCCCGAACGCTACTAATCTCGCGACTGCTGTTACCCTGGTTAATGAGCTGAAGACGAAATATGACGCTCATCTTTCGCAGGTTACCGTCCATCAACTCAACGACACCACGAACGTTGAGACGCTTCCGGCAGCAATCGATCTCCAGACAGCCGTGACTCTCGCTCACGACTTGAAAGAGAAGTATAACACCCATTTGATGCAGATTGGTGTTCACGGATTCGATGATACGGTGAACGTTGAGTCGTTATCAACGATTACTCTTTCGGTCTTGACCGCTGCGGATGATGGTTTCGGTCTTGTTGAGATCACGACCACCACTCCTCACGGCATGTCGAACGGTGACAAAGTTTTCATCTCAGGCGTTGTTGGTACGACTGAAGCCAACGGTGGCTGGTTGATTCTATCGACCGGTGCTAGCACGTTTACCTTGACCGGTTCAGTTTTCACGAACGCATATATCTCTGGTGGTTCAGTTCAGAGTGTTACGTCTGAAGAGTCATTGGTTAATGACATCAAGACGCAAGTAAATGCACACTACTTGCAAGCCGGTGTTCACCAGACTAACGACGTGGTTAATACCATCGTTGCGGCAAACGCGAGTGATACGGCTGCCGGTCCTTGGACAACAGCTTCCACTCTAGTCAACCAGATTAAGGCGAATCTTAATCTGCATATCGCTTCAGCGACGTACCATAACGTTGCCGATACGACAAACGCAGTCGTGACTGTTGATTCGACTGCTGGCAGCCTTACCAGCATCTTCACATTGGCTGCAGCCATTAAGGTAGCATACAACACACATCGGCTCCAACTTCAGGGCGCATACCATGTGCATGGAACTGATGACTTGGTGAACGTTGCTACAGCCGTTCTTCCGCAGCTTGTTGCTCAAGTAGGTCAGGGTGCCCAGGCAGGCAAATTGGTTCTGGTGTCGAGAACCAATTCCCCGATTTCTGGAGTTGTGTTCAAGAGCTTGAGCACCGCTGGTGGACCTCTCGGATTTGTTCCGGGTTCTTCGTCTTCCAGGACTCAACCGTCCGCAAGTTCCATCGCAGCCGCCATTAATGGATCGGCTTCGTTCTCGGCTCTTGCGGTTTCCTATCCGGTCCTGTCGGCCGGTCTTGGAACATTCCTTGAGATCAATTCGCGTACTGCGGGTTCTACCTCAACGATCAGCTTTACTAATGTGACCAATACGGCCTTCATCCCGGATACGGGTATCGGGATCGTTCCTGGTTCATCAAGTGCGATTGGTGAGAATGCTCAATCCGGTTTCTCGGTCTCGAGCTCTGCCGGTCTCTCGGGTTCTCATGGTACTGGAATTCCGGGTCAGACATACACCGATCAGACAACTGGTCTTCGTTTCACTGTTCTCCCGGCATCTGGTGGTGACTACACGTCCGGTGGAAAGTTCACACTGGTTGTGAACCAGACCTTCACTGTTGATGCCTCGATTCCTGTTAAGGAAATTCCTGGTATTGAAGTGTCGGTCTACAACACGGTCGGAATGAACCCTGGAACCACTGCTCTATTGAGCACATTTGAGAGAGCCGGTACGCATCCGAAGGTTGGCGATGTTTATTACATCTCGTACCAGTTTGCTAAGACTGACACGTCCACGGCGTTATTCCGCGATTTGAAGACGATTCAGCAGAACTTCGGTACTCCGACGCCTGACAACCCGTTATCTCTTGGTGCGCGTCTTGCGTTGCTTAACGGTGCGGTTCTCATCGGCCTTAAGCAGGTTTTGCGTGCTCCAGGGTCGTCGCAAGCCAGCCTCGGTTCCTTTACGGCGGCTATTGACGAACAACAGAAGCCGATGACTGGCAACGTTAAGCCTGACGTCATCACGCCACTCGCTACAGATCCGCAAGTCTTTGCGTATTTGAATCAACACTGCATTTTCATGAGTTCTCCTCGTCAAGAGGGTGAGCGTATTGCTGTGGTTGGTCCCGCAGTTGGAACCACGGCACTCGGCGCTCAGTCGATTGCCAAGGGACTGAACTCGGAAATGGCAATTCTCACTTATCCGGACTCGTACATCATTACGGTTACGGATAATCTGGGTAATTCATCGCAGCAGCTTGTAGATGCTTCTTACATGGCTGCCGCGATCGCCGGATCTACTTGCAATCCGTCAATTGACGTTGCTACACCGCTTACGCGTCGTCAAATCATTGGCTTTTCTCAGATGGGTCGAATCCTTGATCCGACTGAGGCAAACCAAATCGCAGTGTCTGGTGTCTCAATCATTGAGCAATCAGACCAGGGACTTCGCATTCGTCATGGTTTGACGACAAATCCCTCGACGGTCATCACACGGACTCCGTCCGTTACGATGACGATCCAGTACGTCCAACAAACAATGCGTCGCGTACTTGACCCGTATATCGGTCAGAAGTTCACGGGCGCTCTCCTGAAGTCGGCTGAAAACGCAATCACTGGTGCTTTCCAGACGATGATCGACCAACAGATTGTTACAAAGGTTGCCGGAATTTCAGTGTCAGTTGATCCGAATGATCCGACTATCATGAGAACTGAAGCAATCTACGTTCCAGTCTTCCCATTGGAGTACATTGTAAGTACGCTACAAATTCGGATTCGTCTTTGATACCTAATTTGAGATTGACAGCCTGAAAAGTTCATGTTAATCTCAAATCATGGAAACGAAAACTGAGAAATGTGAGGCCACACCAGAAATGGTTGTGGCCTCAGTCGTATTTACGATTTATTGTCACCAACATATTGAGTCTGGACGTCGTTATGTCGGACAAACCAAAAAGACATGGAAGCAGCGATGGAATCAACATGTTTATACCGCATTGAATGAAAAAAGCGGATGGTCGCATTTTGCAAATGCGATTCGCAAATACGGGAAAGACGCGTTTTCTCATGAAGTATTGGATGTATGCTCTGACTTAGAATCTGCTAATATCGCAGAAAAGAAATGGATCGCTCATTTTGATACTCGAAATCCAGAAAAAGGATTCAATATAAAATCTGGAGGTGATCACCGACCTCATCCTGTAATTAATCCATGGGACCGTCCCGGTTTTCGCGAAAATCATCCAAGTACGATTTCGGCTTGTTTTACTCCTACTGCACGTGCGGCTCAGCTCGCGAGCATGCGCTCTCCGGAGTCCAAAGCAAAGAGAAGTGCTAAGACTAAAGCATCTTTAGCTTCACCTGAGACGCGTGCTAAACGAGCAGCTTTACTGGCTGATCCGGCTTATACTCAGAAGATTTCTAATACTTTGAAGAAATCTCTTTCCACTCCGGAAGCGAAAGCCCGGTTATCTAAGGCATCGCGCGAGTCCGCCACTCCGGAAGTGAACGCAAAGCGTTCGGCCGCTATCCGGACGGCTTTCCAGGACCCCGCCGTACAGGAGCGGCATCGAGCTGCCGTTACTGAAGCTCAGAATCGTCCTGAGGTCCTAGCCAAGCATGCTAACAGAGTTGTTAGCTTGGAAACTCGCCAGAAGATATCAACCGCTTCAACCGGGTTCCGTCACTCCGAAGAGTCTAAGGCTGACATGAAGCGTCAGTTCGCGGAACGTCGTGACCGTCTTCTTGCCGAGTCCGGGTGTGCTACCTGGTCTGATTATATCCGGTTATCGATCAAGAGAAAGCAATCGGTGATGACCTATTGATAACGTGTTGAGTCGTAACTCTGCATAGGAAATATTATGAAGCCTTCACAACTCGCCAATCAACTTCGTCGTATCGCCACCGCTATTGATAAGTCGAAGAATCCTGATCGTAAGCTTGTCGCTCGAGACTTGAAGAAGATTTTATTCAGCATTTCTATTTAGTGAGTTCATGAGTGAACTTTCTATTAAATGGTAGTGTAATTACGTGCAGGAGATGTCATGACTTTTTTAAGCTCGAATACTCGTCTGCCTACATATCGATGGAAAGACGACGTTCCTGGTGAGCTGTTCGACGCGCTTCGTGTTGCCACTACACATGCTGATGTGAAGATGTTTCTTGGAGACCCTGCTCCTGCTCTATTCGGAAATGCTTTGCTGTTTGGAGCTGCTGCTGTTTTGTCCTCGCCAAACGGGTTTGGCGAAGTTACGGTTACTGGTTTGGTAGGTGTTAGTGCCAATGATGTAGGTCGCTATCTAACTCTGGTCGGTGGCGTGAGCGTATTGGCCTACGAACGATTTTACATTTTGAGCTTCGTTGGTGTTGGTTCTGTTAAGATTTATGGTCCATCTCTAGTTGCAGATTTGGGTCCGCTTAGCTGGAAGATTACTGTAGATGGTTGGGATCTCAATGTTGGGGACCGAGTAGCGCGCATTGTACCTGAACTACAGAGCGGCAGCGTAGCTTCAGTCGCGGCGTTCTCCGCAGGCGAAGCTACGCTTGTCGGACTACGAGGTATGACTCCGTCACATGTCGGCAAGCAGATGATTTTGTCAAATGGAGTTTTTCCGTTGAACAGAGGTACGTTCAACGTGACGGTATACCTGAATCCTGGTTCTGTAAAAGTGGCTAATCCTGTCGCTGTTGTAGACCCGTCATCTCTTACCTGGAATATTCGTAATCGTGGCCGCTTGGTTGATAATGGTATTTATGATGTGACTGCGGGAGCATGGACTCGGTCAGTAGATGCCAATACAGGTGCGCTGATTAAAGACGCTGTTGTAGAGGCAGAATTTTCCTACCAAGGGGCACCCAAGGTCTTAGCTCAAGGTAATACGGCCACAGTATCCTCAATCGTACCTTTAACTAGCATTACCTTCAGTGGTTTGACTGGAATGACCACAGATTTGGTTGGGCAGACACTAGTGGTGTCTGGAGCCGCCCAAGCCGGAAACAACGGCTCGTTCGTTATCTTGACGGTAAATAGCTTATCGTCTGTGACATGTACCGCAGCAGCAGCAGTGTTCCCAGACGCTAACTCAACTAAGATTAGTTGGAGGGTAATCCAAGTGGGGAGCACGGCAGCTATCGTGTCTGTTACGTTAGGTATTGCTACCATCAGCGGCCTGAATGGTATGGAACTGAGCAGTGTTGGTAATTGGCTCAACTTATCAGGTGCAGTCAACCCTCGTAACAACGGGACATTTCGGATCACGAATTGGATCAGTGCTACGCAAGTGGAGATTGCGGCACAGTTCGGTGTCGGAGGAGGCACTGCCACGTCTTGGGAAGAGATTCTGAATCGAAATGTCTCATTTCGTACCGCGTTATATGCTCCACTTGGAATACCACTGGTAGTAAATGTTGATCCCCAGCAGTGGTTAGTACTAATTCCGTCTTACCAATCTAGTGTCAGTGTGACTGCAGCTACAAATGTGAACGTTCCAGTACGTTCCGGTTTTCTGCAAATCGACGGTAGAAACATCAATGATGGTGAGGTAGTTTTATTACTAGGCCAGTCGGTTGTCTTAGAAAATGGCCTGTACACTGTTCGAGCAGGCCAATGGGAATTGTATATACCTACTGGAGATGCCTCATACGCAACTCCGCTGAGTCAGTATTGGGTTGCGGGTATTAGTTGTGGATCTGAATTCCAAGCCACGACTTGGATTTTGTCTTCTCCTACCAATGCTCCGATTGTTCCTGGAGTAGATGTGCAGACTTGGTTTTCGGCTGACGCTCCTGATACAGATCTACCTGGCCCTATTCGTGTGGATGCTAACTTCGGGGATTCTTTCCAGGTTATGTCAATCGGAGCATTCGGGTTTTCCCAGAATTTGTTGACGTTGACTCTGCCTCCGATTGTGCCGAGCAGCGCAGGAAAACGCATATCTGTCGGGGCGGTTGTGAACTTCAAGTCCGCCTCTTGTGGTGGTAACGTTGTACAGTTTTTGGCGCAGCCTTCAGGTAATGACTCTGTAGATACGCAAGCTCCCGGATTATTGGGTTGGTATCTTGATGTTACCGGGAATCAATTTGATCTGGAGTCCGATGGAGTTAGCCGGTGGCGTAGTACTTCTGGTTTTTCTCTTATGCTAACTGGTTGGACGGCTCCGGATGTTTTTTCGGGAGTTTTCCCGGTATTTCCTCCTAATTTCTGAGGTATCTGATGACGACACACGCTGTTTGGGAATTAACACCATTACAGATTTTTTCGTGCGCCAACTATGTACGTACCGGGGTTGTTTTTGCCCCCGAGACCGTGCCGTTCACGAGTACTAGACGGCCATTGGAAGGTACCGGATTTTTGTACCAAATCGGATTATCACGGAATTCCAAAGCTCTGCATATTCAGACAGTTGTTCCGGAATGCCCGAGTATTCCGGATTCTGGTGACACTCGTTCTGGAGTGTTAGTGTTCGATGGAGCGATGATTATCGGTTCGTTCATTGAGCCTGGAGACCGCCTGGCAGAAGTGAATAGGACTATCGTTCACGAGAACT
>Ga0315288_10011693_pt1 | contig 11048 bp, 11 predicted proteins | sample YL17G11_20_MG_FD_203454 | JGI IMG/M metagenome (GOLD analysis project Ga0315288, IMG submission 203454) | Sediment microbial communities from Yellowstone Lake, YNP, Wyoming, USA - YL17G11_20 | ecosystem: Environmental > Aquatic > Freshwater > Lake > Sediment | place: USA: Wyoming | collected...
CCAAGCCGGTGATGGTCTGGCTCGCCTTGACCATCGCCCGGCCAATCTCGCCGGTAGTGAGGATGCCCCCGTCCTCGTTCAGAACAGACAACAGGTGTAGCTGCGGCAGAGACAGATCGTGAGGCAGTAGGGCCAGTTCGGTCAGCTTGAAGATGGCGTTGGAAGACCGGTAGAGGCTAAGCCACTCGGCTATACCTCTCGTCTGCTGTTCGACCTCCAAATGCTTCTTGGCTTGGGCCTTCACTTCGTTCTCCTTCCCTGCTCCATCGTTGGAGCTTTTATTGGTTCCGTTCCCTTCCATTCTCCATCGGCGCGGGACATACCGACTACGTCGGTAACTACCCATCTTTCGCCCAAGGTTGGGGCGGGTGCGCTTCGGTGGGCCTCGGAACGAGATGGACGGCGAGCGTTGCGCTGCCGATAGAGCGCGTCCATGGAGCGTCATCAATGAAACTTTCAGGCCAACTTCTTGCCCTACTTGACCATAACTGTTTGACAAGTCGTTGGCCTTGATCTACCGTATTCGCATAGCGCAGAACCTTCCGCCCCGAGCAGGGAGAGAGCCTTTGTGGTCGCACCCCCGAAGGCTCTCTCTTCTTTTGAGCGCCGCGTTGGTGAGGATGACCCAGGACAGAATGAGTATTTTCCGTCTTGATGAAGCCGGCCCACTAGCCGAGAATGGTGGGCAAAAAGAGAGGGGGGATGCAGCGGGCGAGCCCGGCGTGCTTGGGATGGGGAGATGACATTAGAAGGCCGGCTCTCCCCATCCCTCTCCGTCGGAAATCGATCTGAGGCCGAAGCTAGCCCCCTTCGAATGATTGGCTCCCCGGGCAGGATTCCACGAGACATATGGCAACTGCCCCCGCGCATCCTGGGCGTCGAGGCCCTTGACCTAGCAGTCCTGGCCTCCCTCTAGCGTGCCGGAAGCGCACCACGTGACCGGCGAGCCCCGCAAGAGGACTTAGGGGCAGTTGGTTGCCGACCAGTCATCGAGGTCAGCGATTGCGAAGTCCAGAAGAAGAGAACTGCTGGAGCCATAGAGGTCGTAGAAAGACACCGCCCAAAAAACCAGACGACAAACCTCACTGAGCGCCGATTCGCAGTCACTGCGTGCGGTGGAGCATCCCTCGAAGAGCGTAGTCATGTCATCCAGGGTATCCGTGCATTCGTTGACGGTGTTCGTGCAGTCCGCTAGCAAAGACTGCCACTCCTGGCAGCCAGTTGTCGGCGAGGGAGTGGGACATTGTGGCGCTGGCGTGGCTGCGGGGCATGACGGTAGGTCGATGGTAAGTGGCTGCGAAAGCAGAGCAAGGTATGCTTCACCCTTCGTTGCAGTCGTCAGATCGCCTAGCTCTGGGCTGGCTGGGATATATTTGTTCCAACCACCAGTGGAATTGTCGAGATGGTAGATTATCGCGCTCGCTTGAACCAGCGATGCGAGCTTTTGCTGGATGGGGCCGGTCTCTCCTGCGTAAGCGACGTTTGCCCATCCAGGCCGGTAAGTCCCCTGTGCGGGAGCGGAGAGTACCCTCCCGCCTATCCACGCCCCAGCGACCGCCGATACCATCCCGGTCGCGACTACGGCGAGCATCCACCCTTTCATGATGACCTCCTATGCAGCAATCCTCGCGCCATTCTAAGGGCGAGCCACTACCACCGTCAAACCCAGGGGGCACAAGCTCACTTGACGAGCGAGCGCATTTCCTGTATGAACATAGAGCCTAACCTGGCAGAGAGGGGTGAGCCGTGAGCCCGTTCTGGCTCCGAGTCCTAGTCATCGGCGGCGGACTCGCCGTTGCCGCCATCGTGGGCGTCCTGAGCACGGGCTCCGCTGACGTGCGGCCAGTGTTGTGGTTGGTGCTCATAGCCGTCGGCGGGCTGGTGGCAGCGGCCGCCGTAGCGTTGCTGGCTAAGAAAGTCGGCTCGTCAGCAGCGCGGCACATCGGAGGTAGACGCCCGACATGGCGGTCGGTTCTCACCGCTGGCGGGGCGCTTCTGGTTGTCGCTATCGTCGGGCTGTTGGTGTTCAACACCTATGCCATCCTGAGCGAAGACGAGTCGGGGAACAAACACGCCCGGCGCATAGAGGCCTATGACCGGGAGAAAGCCACGCTTGCCGAGCAAGGCGAGCGGTTGCTCGATTCCAATCCGACAGGTAGCGCGTGGGCCGAGTGGCGCAAGACGGTGGGTATCAAGCTCAGTCAGACCTGGGATGTGCTCACTACTCAACTGGGCATTGAGCAGGAACCACGCGAGTCAGAACTGATCGAGGATCAACTGGCCGAGCGCTACTGGAACCTGGAGCCCGACGCCAACAACGACGGCATGATTGACGACGCTGAGGGCCTCCAGTACGACACCGCCCGCAAGGCGATTCTCGTCGAGGCCACGGCTGCCGGAGTCTCAGGGGACTACATCAAGGTTCAATACAGGGGCCGGATGTGGAAGAACAACCCACGACTTCAGGCCATCGAGGAGCAATATCAGCAGGCCAAGGACATCGCAGCCGAATACTACAGCATCCCGTCGAAGCTGGGCTACACCTCTGAAGAAGAGGCCGAACTAGCACCCTGGGCGGTACAGGCAGCGGCCATGAAGTCCACCTTCCACTACTCCCCCAGGCGGGCGCTGGATCAACTGGGCCTTGACGCCGATCTCGCCCAGCGTGTTCTCAGATACATGAACCGCGCCCCTAACCCTGCCCGCGCCCGCTTCTGGCGAGAGAATCATGACAAGCACTTACTCTACAAGCAGTTCTACAGCGAACTACCGTTAGAAGTACCCGCCGAGGAGACGGAGCCAGAGGAGTCGCAGGGGCCGGACGAGCGCTGCCAAGAGGCGCTAGCCGACTTGACCGACGCCCTGGCCGAGCTAGCAGTCGAGCAGGCAGACCTAGCGGAATGCCAAGAGATGCGATCAAGGTTCGAAACGGGATTACCCTGCCTCATAGAAGAAAGCCGCGTCGAGCGAGCTTCAGGGGAGGTCGAGAGCGCTGGCTCGACTGTCCGCACTTGGTGTGAGTAGAGGCTGACCCTGCGTGCCCAGCATCGCCCGCTAGGGTATTGACACTAACGTCCCTTAGTGTTAGCCTATCCCTGGAGGTGAGGCGCCATGAACGCCAGCCCCAGGGACAAAGCCGACACCCTGCCGACGCCCTACGTTCCCCCCGACTGGGAGGGGGCCATCCGCGCCTTCCTCGTCGAGAAGCGCGAGCGCTCCGGCTCACAGCGCACCCCCCAGGAGTATGCCCGCCTCTTGCGTCGGTTCTTCGACGGCCTGGGCAAGACGCCCGACCAGGTGACTCCCGACGAGGTCTTCGCCTTCGCCTACGGCCCTGGCCCTGGGGGGCGGGAGCCCTCCCCCGCCAGCGTCAACCTACGCTTGGCCGCCCTGTCCAGCCTTTACCAGTTCTTGATCCGCATGGACTTGGTCGACCGCAACCCCACCGGCCGCGTCCAGCGCTCCCGCCAGGAGCCGCCCCCGCCCAGGGGCCTAGACCGCGATGAGATCAAGCGCCTGCTGGCCGCCATCCCCGACACCGCCGTCGGCCTGCGGGACAGGGCCATCATCCTGACCTTCCTCCTGACTGGCCGCCGCCGCTCCGAAATCATGGGCCTGCGGGCGGGCGACCTGTCGCGCAACGGAGCCGTGTTCTACGCCTACCGGGGCAAGGGTGGCAAGGTGAAACGCCGCGAGCTACCCGAACCCTGCTTCCTGGCCATCGTGGAGGCTCTGAGGGCGCGTCGGAAAGACCTGGCAGCTATGGAGCCTGACGAGCGGCTGTTTGACGTGTCGGCGCACGGCTTCTACCTGAACCTGAGGCGCTACTTCCGCAAGGCCAAGCTTCCCCCTGGCGGGGTGCACATCCTGAGGCATAGTGCCGCCAAGCTAAGGCGGGATGTTGGGGAAACGGTGGAGGAAGTGTCCAGGTTCCTTGACCATGCGAACCTGGCTGTCACCACCACGTACTTGAGGCGTCTTGAGGGAGAAGAGGATGGCGGCTGGCGCAAGGTGGCGGCGCTGCTCGCTTGACAGGGTGCTAGAATAGGTCTAGTGATATGACAGCCTTCCTAGACCCGCCTCCTACTCCTCAAGAGCGCGCTCGCGCCTTCCTTGATGTCATTTTTCGTCGACTGCCCCGGCGTGAAGACCTAGCGACCCCAGAAGTGGCAAGGCGCACCACCTTGCTCAGGCGCGAGTTCATCCTGAAACTCGCCCCTAAGACGTGGCTTGACCTTCGCCGGGAGGACTTCGCCACCCCAGAAGCGGCGAACCGTACCCTCTGGCTCCGGGGCGAAGTCATCGCCGCGTTCTTCAGTGAGACACCGCTGGGCAAGTGCATCGCAGATTTCCATAACGCCATACGCCAAAGGGACCTCCCAGCCGCCCGCCAGCTCCAGGCCAAGCTGAAAGAGGTAGCATTGGCGACCCGGCCCGAGTGGGACTGGGAGCCCGCCTTCGCGTTACACGCCCGCCTCGTGGACGCCCTGGCCGAAGGCCGGATGCCGGACGAGGAGCCGCCCGACATCGGCCTGCTCACAGCACTTTGGATGGGCGACTCACCCGATGTTGCTAAGCTACTGGACGGGCTCGGCTACAACGTCCAGGCGCTACGCTTCGAAGAGCGTCCGGTGGCGAAGACAGAGCTGGGCGAGCAGCTAGGTGAGCTACTGACATCTGCGCTCTACGTGGCCAAGGGCGACATCGTGCCCGATGCTCTTCGGAGACAGCCATTCGGCGATATAGGGAGAGACGTTCGGCATACTCAACGTGCGGAAGTCCTAGGCGAACTCCCGGAAAAGAAGCAGCAAGAGGTCAAGCCGGAGCAGCAACGCAAATTCGCCATCGAGTCCTACGATCCGGCCCTTCACGACTCGTTTGCCTTGCCGTCATCGGAAGAGTCTTCAACCACCTCGTCGGTGCGGGCCGAACGCTTAGAGGAGATGCTGCCCAATCTTACCCCAGCACAGAAGGACGCCGTCTTGCAGGCTCACGAAAGCGCATGCCAAGGTCGCGACCTTACAGAGTACTGGGGTGGAAAGAACTCCAAGGAGTATAGGCGGAAAATCAAGGCACTCGAACGGGCCAAGAAGCGTATTCAAGAGATAGCTTCCAACCCCTAGAACCGGATCTTTTCCACAACAAGGCCCCTGAAATGTCTAATCAGGGGCCTTTTCATTTCCCTTACATAGTGGAGGGGGATGACACCAATGCCAGTTCTTGTTCTTGAAGAGCCTCGCCTAGGACACCGCCACACTATCATCGCCTCTTCTTGCGATCCATCACTCATCCTGGCGTTCTGGACGACTTTGCTGGAGGAGGCGCAGGATGCCGTTCACCGCCTTGAGGGGGAGGGTGAGGAGGTGCTGGCCGTAGTGGAGCGGGCCAACCTGGAAAGATTGAGGCGGATCGCGCCTCTCTTTGGGGGGCACCTGCCGGACGGCGCGGAGGCCGCCCCATGACCGCCGCGTCGGGTGGGACTAGCCCGCTTCTGCGAGACATTCTGGACGCCCTTGGCCCCCGCGTGGCCCAGCACAAGACCAGCGGCGAGATCCTCTGCTGGTGCCCCTTTCACCGAGATGGGGAGGGCAACCCCCCGCATCATCCCAACCTGACTATCAAGCCGGGCACGAAGGGGGCCGCCTACGTTTGGGCCTGCCCCGTGTGCAATAAGGGCGGCACCCTGCTTGAACTCGCCGACCGCCTGCGGGCTATCGGCGTCATGGCTCCCAGAGACGGGGAGAGGCCCAGCCCCAAGTTCATCGCCACCTATGACTATCGCGATGAAGAGGGCAACCTCCTGTACCAAGTGTGTCGCCTGCCAAACAAGGCGTTCCCGCAACGTCGCCAGGATAACAACGGCGACTGGATATGGGGCTTGGGTGATACTCGCCGGGCGCTCTACCACTTGCCCCACCTCTTGGCCGCCGACCCCGGCCAGTGGGTATTCGTGCCCGAGGGTGAGAAGGACGCCGACGCCCTGGCCGATCTGGGCCTAGTGGTAACAACGAACAGTGAGGGGGCCGGCAAGTGGCGGGAGGAATTCGGCCCGTATCTACAGGGCCGCCGCGTCGCCATCCTGCCCGATAACGACGGCCCCGGCCTGGCCCACGCCCAGGATGTGGCCCGCAAGCTGAAAGGCCATGCGGCGGAGGTGCGTATTGTCAACCTGCCTGGCCTACCCCCCAGCGGCGATGTAAGCGATTGGCTGGCCCAGGGGCACACGGCAGAGGAACTAAGGGTGCTGGTGGAGGCGACGCCGATCTATGTATACCCCTCCGACGTTGGGGGAAAGGTCCCCCCTTCCGTATCTAGCCCAGATACGGGGAAAAGTGGGGCCACAGATACGGCGGAAAGTGCCCCCGCAACCCTCGCCGATGTGGAGGAAGTGTTTTCTAGGTGGCTTCTCATGCCCGATATGGGCGGTCTGCACTTCGCCCTGGCGATCCTGGCTGGGCATCGCATCGGGGGCGATCCCCTCTGGGGGCTGTTGGTGGCCCCGCCGTCCGGCACCAAGACCGAGATCATCCGGGCGTTGGAGGCGGTTAAGGGCATCTACCCGCTGTCCGAACTTACCGCCAGGACGTTCGCCTCCGGGCTGGAGAGTGGCAAGCGCGAAACGTCTCTCCTGCCCCGCCTTACCGACCACATCCTGACTCTCAAAGACTTCACAACCGTGCTCACTATGCACCGTGAGGAACGCCAGGCAATCCTCGCGCAACTACGCGAGATATACGACGGGCGTTTCGACAAGGTCTGGGGTACGGGCAAGGAACTCCACTGGCGGGGCCGCCTGGGGTTCCTCGCCGGTGTCACCCCGATCATCGATCTGCATCATGCAGTCCATCAAGTGCTAGGGGAGCGCTTCGTCCTCTACCGGCTGGAGCAGCCCGACCGACGGACCATGGCCGTTCGGGCGTTGCGGGGCAGGGGCCACGAAGAGGAGATGCGCCACGAGTTGCAGGACGTTATGGTGCGCTTCGTCGGTTCGCTGGACTATGACACCCCGCCCATCCTGCCGTCCTCCCTCGAGCCGCGCTTCGCCGCGCTCGCCGACTTCGTCTCCCGTGCCCGGTCGGGCGTGGTGCGCGAGCGTTACAACCATGATCTCAGCCTTGCCCCTCAGCCCGAGGCCCCAGCCAGGCTTGCCAAGCAGTTAGCGAGCCTAGCCATTGGACGCGCCCTGCTGAGGGCAGCCGACGAGGTGGAGGAAGCAGACTACGCCTTCGTTTACCGCGTGGCTCTCGACTGTCTCCCCCAGGTTCGTCTCCAAGTGGTGGAAGTCCTAGAGGGGGCGAACGACTATCTGACCACGAGCCAGGTGGCTGGCGCCATCACCTACCCCACGACGACCGCACGACGGACTCTGGAGGACTTGGCAGCCATCGGCATAGTAGCGATCCGCAAGGCTGAAAAGCAGGGCCAGGCCGACAACTGGCAACTGGCCGACGAAGCCAGGTCACTTTTGGACATATCTACGGCGGCACTTTCGCCTGAATCTGAGCTAGATACAAAAACGGGAAGTGTTCCCCCAACGTCGACAGGAGCACACACGCCCCCTGACGATGGCCCTGCAGCTAACGTAACCTCCTCCGCCACCGAGGACGACGTGGACGACGACGCCATCCCCCAGGAGTTCACCGGCCAGCGCCACCTTGTCGTTGCCCTGGGCCTGGAGCTGGGCTTCCCCAACGTGATCTGGCCGAGCAATGGGAAGGACCGACCGACGGACGGCATCCCCTGCGGCCGCTTCCACTACCTCCAGGCAGCTCGCTACTTCGACGATGCCGACATCCAGAAGGCCGTCGCTGCACTGGAGGCGATGGAGGTGGGGCAATGAAACTCGACGAGGTCATCAATTGGTGTGTCCCCATCATCGAAGAGTACGCCCCGATGACGGTAAGGCAACTCTACTACCAGCTCGTGGTGCGGGGCCACATCCCCAACAACAGGAACAGCTATTGCTCCTTTGACCGTCACCTAACCGCCGCCAGGGAAAAGGGCATCATCGCCCCTGGCAATTTCGTTGACCGTAGCCGGACAGTTAGGGATGCGGACCGCCCAGGCTATGATTCCTTGACCAGCTTTCTGAATGTCGTGAGACAGGCTTATAGCCGTGACCCACTCGAGGGGCAACCGAGGAAGGTTGAGGTATGGATTGAGAAGGATGCGCTGTCCCAGATCGTGGCCGACGTGCTGGCTGAGTGGAAGCCCACCATCGTTGTCACGAGGGGTTACTCCCCGTTCACCCTGCTGCATGAGGCCAGGAAACGCCTGCACGCTACCTGGGCAACTATCCTCTACTTCGGCGACTTCGACCCCTCGGGCCTCGACATCTACCGTGACATTGCGGAGAAGTCGGGTCACGTATCAACTAAACGCATCGCCTTGACCGAGGGCCAGATCGCCGAGTATAGCCTGGTGCCCCAGGTTGCCAAGCAGGGTGACTCACGCACGGCCAAGTTTGTGAAACGCTACGGCGACGCCGCCTATGAGCTGGACGCCCTTCCCCCCGATGCCTTTCGGGAGATCGTGCAAGAAGCCTTCCTGGAGTGTATTGACGAGGAGCAAGTGCGACTAGTCACAGAACGAGAAGAGGCAGAGGTGGAGGAACTCGGGGAGATGGTGGATTCTCTGATGGAGGCCCAGAAGTGAAACGGTTGCGAACGGTAGCCGCCGCTGGCTCCACGCTTTGCAGCGCTACTCGGCGCGATGGCGAACCGTGCCGAGCCAGGCCAACCCGTGACGGGTTGTGCATGGCTCACAGCCCCACGCTGCGGGAGAAGGCCCAGGAGGCCCGCAGGGCTGGCGGCTACAATTCGGCCCGCGCCGTTCGCCTGGCACGCCTGTGCCCGCCTCGGCTGGTCAAGACCTTCGACCTCCTGGAGCAAGTCCTTGATGAACTCCACAAGGGGACGCTGCCGCCGCAGGTGGGCAGCGCGATGGCCGCCGTCGCTGGGCAGATGGCCCGCATCCTCGTTGCGGGCGAGATCGAGGAGCGGCTTCGGAAGCTGGAGGCGGCTAGCCCCCAGACCAGCGGCAACGGCAGGAGGTGGAGATGAGCTTGGAAAGGCGTTTGAGCGAGTTGGAGCGGCAGCATCCTCACGGGCCGCCGACGGTCATCTTCTATGTGATGGGCGACGCGCCGCCGCTGTCCGAAGAGGAAAAGGAGCGCTTGATACGGGAGGCCATCGAGCGTCGCCCTGGCGCAGCGCTGTATTGCATCACGTGGCCCCCGCAAGAGCGCGGCGAGGACGCTTCCTGATAGGGGAGGCAAATGGGGACGGCCAAAGGCAGGCGGGACGGCGATGGTGCCGATGCTTTCGCCTTGGCCGACCGCCTCGCCCTTATCCTGGCCGACATGCTGGCCGAAGTCCTGGGGAAAGAGGCCGCTCTCCCCCTTGGTGCCCCTGGCCCCCAGGGTGTAGGATCGGCGGCAACAGAGCGCCTAGCCGGGGGAGTGAAGACATGAGGGCCGCTCTATACATCCGCGAGTCCACCGAGCGCCAGGCCGAAGGCTACAGCCCTGACATGCAGGAGAAAGCCCTGCGGCGCTATGCCCAGGAGAAGGGCATGGAGGTGGTGGCCCTCTACACCGACTACGAGTCGGGTACCACCGACCAGCGCCCCCAGTTTCAAGCCCTCATGGGGGCCGCCGAGCGCCACGAGTTTGACGCCCTCTTGTGCTACCATACGAGCCGCTTTGCCCGCGACGTGGAGCTAGCCCGCCGCTATAAGCGCCGTCTCAGGGAAGGGCTGGGCATTAAGGTGGTGTTCGTCTCTCAGGCCCTATCCGACCCCGATACCCCTGAGGGCTTCCTGACCGAGGGCATCACTGAGGTGGTGGACGCGCACTATTCGCGGCTGCTGGGCTTCTGGATCAGCCGAGGCTACCGCGAGAAGTATGAGCAGGGTGGCCTTCTGGGGCCTCTGCCCGTGGGCTACGCTGTAAGGCGCAACGACAAGGGAGAACCCATCGAGATCGTCGAAGACCCAGCAACCGGCCCCACCATCCGACACGCATTCGAGCTGTATGCCACTGGCCAGTATTCCCTCAGGGAGCTGGCCCAATGGGGGGCTGCTGAGGGCCTGCGTAGTGGCAAAGGGAATGTAATAGATCGGGTAGGCTGGCAGAAGATTCTCACCAACCCCACTTACGCGGGCTACGTGTCTTACAAGCGGCGACAGAAGAGCGCGGAGCTAGTGAAAGGAACCTTTGAGCCTCTGGTGCCTCTGGCCGTCTATCAGCGCGTCCAGGAGACCTTGCGCGAGCGGATGCGCGGCCCCGTCTACCGGCCTAAGTATCGCGTCTACGTCCTGAGCGGCGTCGCCGTCTGCGACCGCTGCGGCGGCCCCCTGCGGGGCACCACTACCAATGGGCGGCGTTACATGCAGGACTATCAGGCCAACAAGGTGGAGCGCACATGCCCGCAACGGATGGTCAGGGCCGACACCCTGGAAGAAGAGGTATCCGCCTACCTGGGCGGCTTCCGCATTCCCGACGACTATCCGCCGAAGGTATTGGCCCTATTGCGGGCCAGGGAGACGGGCGACGCAGACAGCAAACGGGCCGCCCTGGAGAAGGCCCAGGCTCGCCTCAAAGACCTCTACGTATGGGGGCACCTATCGGCCAGCGAGTACAAGACCCAAGAGCGGGCCATCCGGCTGGAGTTGGCCCGCCTGCGTCCACCAGCGGAATGGCTGGACATGGAGCGGGCCGTGTACTACTTGGGCCACATCGACGAGCTATATGCCAAGGCGTCCCCGCGTCTCAGGCAGCGTTTTCTCAGCGAGGTTCTGGAGCAGGTGCGCGTCCGAGATCGGGCAGTCGTGGCCTTCGCTCCGAAGATCGCCTATCTACCTTTCTTTGTCCTAGATAGGCTGGAGAGGGGAAAAGATCACAGCGACGTAAAGGTTGATATTGGCTCCCCGGGCAGGATTCGAACCTACAACCTAGCGGTTAACAGCCGCCCGCTCTACCATTGAGCTACCGGGGAGCGCTCCCTGACACAAACCCCTGGCTGCCGAGCCAGGATTCGAACCTGGAC
>Ga0315288_10011696_pt1 | contig 11047 bp, 8 predicted proteins | sample YL17G11_20_MG_FD_203454 | JGI IMG/M metagenome (GOLD analysis project Ga0315288, IMG submission 203454) | Sediment microbial communities from Yellowstone Lake, YNP, Wyoming, USA - YL17G11_20 | ecosystem: Environmental > Aquatic > Freshwater > Lake > Sediment | place: USA: Wyoming | collected...
CCACAGCGGATACATGTTGCCACTGGCAGAATAATTGGTTCCATATTCTATTATACTATAAGCCTTGTTGGAAACCCTCTTTATTTTCGTGGTCGCCATTCATCCCAAGGTTGAAGCATTTGGGCTTTCTGGCTCCCAGAAACTGTAAAACCTGAAGGATCAGGACGGCATAAACCCAACGCCGTACAGGCGGGCATAATCCGTCCAATGCACGTTGCCGTTTCGGCAAGCGCTTTTCACCATGATCCGCTTTGCCAAGGGCTTCGGAAGATGACCCACGACGAAGCGGGCTTGCGGTAAGGCTGGATGTCCGGGGCATTGTGGTGCCCATTTCAAACGGCTCCGGCCGGGCTCGGAACGAGCCACGAGAGGGGTCTGCGTCATGTCGCATGACCTCGTCAGGAATCCCCCGGATTCATCCGTGGGGAGGTTCAATCACTACCCAGGATACGGAACCGTCTATGATCCGTGTGCGGGATCCGGAACTGTGGATGCTGTTTGCCGGAAGCTCGGTATACCGAGCTTCAGTGTCGAAATCAAAGTGCCAACCCCTCCGCCCGAGGCGGACGGGCCCGACCTGTTCAGCGTTTGAGGACGGCTTCCGGAACGACAAGCGTTAGCTTTCCTTTCTGGAAATCCAGAACTATGTTGTCCCGTATGGCCTTGGCGGAAAGCTCTGGGAATTGGCTCTTGAGCCAGACAACCGCCCGCTTGGCGGCCTCGTCCTTGTCCTTGAAGGCGAAGGCATCAAAGGAGCAGTCAACCCGAACCATGTTGGTGCCACCGGAGTCGAAGACGTTGATGTCGCCGAGGTCAAACAGCAAGTCGTCAGGCGACCCCTCGCCCCCCTCTTCCTGGGCAATCTCCGCAAGCTCCTTTTCAGTGGCCGCTGGGATTCCCTGCCTGTGCTCGACGGCTTCCTCTTCTTCAGGCGTCCCCTCTTTCCCAGTGAAGCCGATGTCAAAGTCCTCAAGGTCAATTCCGCCCTCCTGTTCGGGATGGAATTCTTGGACGCCATCCCGCACGTCCCGCCGGCTCAGGGACCTCGGGACGATGGCAGGAGCTTCTTTGCCCTCCAACTCCTCGATGGGGAAGTCATCGATTTCGGCCTGCCAAGTCGGAGAGTAGACAGCCGTCTTCGTGCTGGCGGTCTTGAGGCCGTCCTTCCCTTCCACCAGTGGATACTGCCCGTCTTTCTCGGTCGTGGATGCGGGCTTGTACTTCTCTTTCTCAACCGGCTTGCTGGCGAGACGCTGTTCCTCGAGCTTGCCGATGTCCCCGGCCGAAGCCTCGGTGTTCCTGTGCTGGACGAGCTTGCTCTTGCTGTCGTCGAGCTGGCCTTCCGTCAGGCTCTGGGCGGATCCCGTCCTCACTTTTTCCAGCCGCTCCTCCGTGAGCTTGGCACCGCTGTCGACTCGATCCTTTTTCAGCTGAACTTCGGTGATCTGCTCGGGGACGTCCAAAACGGGCTTCTTCTCCCTCAACTGAAGCTCGGTATGTACGACATCTTTGCCGCCGCCTTTCTTAGCGGCAACCTTCTCAAGGTGTTTCCTCAGATTGAAGCTAATCATTTCACATCTCCTTTTTCTCTTCTCGTGCCCCGAACTCTTGGGATGCACAAAACCGCAGTTATTTGTTCTGCAATCCGACGGCCTTTCCCTTCCCGAACACTGAAATCATTTACTGCGGGGGCTTGTCAGCGCATGCCCGTATAGACAGTAACAACCGCCGGAAGCCTCGCATAGTGATGCCCCGAGGCCATAAAGGCGGCTCCGGCAAGGCAGTCGGCCATGTCGTCCGTGGGGCAGTCTCCCCTTTTGTCCGCCCCGATACTCATCCCCCTAGCCGTCGGCCGATATTTCAGGTTCTTCAACTCCGTCAGCAACAGCGGGTCGTCGTAGAGCCAAAGACCGGGTTCCGGTTTTGCCATGAGATCCTTCAAGTTCTGATATATCCTGTTCTTATACCCGCGATTGAAGGCGGTCTGTCTGGAGTTGAAGCCGTTCCTCTGGAGCATCTGCAGGCTACCAACGGAGTTCCACTGGTCGAACGTGATAAGGATTGGCCTGAACTTGTGGCATAATTCAAGAATATCGTTTTCAATCCTTTCGTAATCCAAGCCGACACCCTGTGCCACCGGCTCGTACGACTTGGTCAGGGCGAGGATCGCCCTCGGGCAGAGGGCTCCGGCGGCATCGCGGTAAATCGTCTTCCTCACTATGGCGAGACAGTAGCGATCCGCCGACAGGCCTGGGTCAACATGCATGTAGTATTCAAAACCGGGGAAGGCCTGTGTCTCTGGAACAAGGTCGAGTTTCAGGGCCCTGGTGACAAGATCTTCGGGGAAGTAAATCCCATACGTGCCGCCTTCCGGCCATTCGGCTCCGAATTCCACCTCAAACCCGTCCGGATCCAGTTTCCTGAACTTGGTGAGCTCCGGATCGTCGTAGGGCTTGTTCGGATTGAAGTCCCATGTCGCCATCTTGAATGACAACATCCCGTCAACGTCTAAGCTGCTCTTCCAGAGCTTAAAGAAAATCCCCGTTTTCGGCCCCGGGGTGGATATCTCGACGATCAGTCCGTCCCCACGAGAGGCGAAGTCGTGTACGGACGGAGCCAAGGCCTCATAGAAGTCCGTGCCCGAAATCTTTTCCGACTCGTCGTAGAAAGCGAGCTCGTCGAAGATGAGGCATATGACGGTGTATCCGCGGAGGGAGTCGGGATTCGAGTGGCCGCAGACAATGACAATCGAGCCTTCCACCGGCACCGTCTTTTCGGACTCCTTCATCTTCATCATATCGATGTCCGTGTAGATCCGGATTTCCTCGGAGGTGACCTTGGCTATCCTCTCATGGAAGAAGGGGCTGTTCCTGAGCCTTGCCTTGATCTGTGCGAAAAGCCGCCCAGCCTGTTTCCGTGACATGGCCACGTTGAGGACGGCGATTTCCTCATCATAGGCGATATTGTAGAAATCATACGGGTTGCCCTTGCCGACCTTCAGGAGCTTGTAGACCTCATATGCGGAGATGATGCTTGCCAAGACGGTCTTGCTGGAACGCCTGCCCAACACCAAGATCAGCTCCGACACCCTCCTTATCGTCCCCTTCGACCGGTCCTGAAGCATTTTGAGGACGTTGTCCTGCTTCTTGTCCTTGAGCCATTGGATCTCCTCGTCCGTGAGCCGGATGCCCTCGTTGCCCCTCGACCCTATGTAGAGGCACTTGAGAACCACACGCTGCGACACAAACAGGTTCAGGTTGTTGGCCGGGAGGTTCAGCAAATCCGGGCGCTCGCAGAAGGTGATGATGTCGACAATGTCGTCTCCGGTTCCAGCCTGTTCAACAAGCCCGTGCGAGACCTTCAGCTCGGCTATGGCCTCGCGTATCGTCCCCTTCGGCGGGGAGAACTTCCTTTTCTGGGGGCGTCTACTGTTCATCGCAAGTCCTCGACAAAATATATGGTGTCAGGGGAGCAGGCCACGGGGCCGAGAAACCCCGCCGATTCATACATCGTCTTGATGGACGACGATTTCAGATCCAGCAGGCGCAAGCTTCTGCCGCCGTCCACGAAAGCGGCTCCGCCGCTCACGGCCGATATGTTCGATGGGCATACCAGTCTGGCCGAAGCCGCCCCGCCATCGGACTTCGACTTCTGTGCGGGGTTGCCGAAGATGCTGACATGCCTCATCCCAGACGGATTGACGACACGGATAACGCCGTTGCCGGAATCACAAAGGCAAAGGAGGCCGCTCGGCACCGAGCACACGCTGCCCGGCGAATCCAACATGGAGGTTTGGAGGGAAGCGGCTACGGAAAAACCCTTGGAACCGTTCCCGCCGACGACCCTCACTGCACTGTCGTCACAGACGGCAAAAAGACAGTGGGAATCATCCGCGGTGATGAGGACGGCTCCGGGGATCTGGCATATCCCGTTCATCTTGTCGACTCTCACATCCGCCTGCCTATACCGGTGGCAAAAGGCGTCAACACCCTTCCGGCCGACAAGGGGTCTGACCACACTTGAGACGATACCCACCTGCCATGAGATCCTTCCCAAGTCGTCCCTGACGATGGCCGAGAGGCCGTTGCCAGATACGCACAGCCCGTTCGGCTTGCCGGGCTTTGGGACCCTGAATAGCACCTCATTGCCCCTGAAGCAGAACCTAACAGTCCGGTCAGTGAAATTGGCGGAAAGGAGATCCCCAGTTTTGTCGGAATAGGCCATGGCAACGACACCGCTGTCAACCTCCCCGACAGGGACTGGCAGTGAGTCAGAGACCCGAAGTTTGAAAAGCTTTTTCATTTCGGCAGCTGGTTGTTCTCAGGACGGCAGGGGAGCGATCTCGATGTCTTTGTCAGTCAGGACGACTTCGCCAAGACCCCTCATGAAATCGACAGTCACGTCCGCATAGTCCCTTTTGGGGGAGACTCTCCTGACCGTTCCGGTCCTTCCGTAGTACGTCGGGAAATCCTTGTTGGTGCACCTGACTTGCGTTTTGTCAGGCTTGAGGTCGGTTTCCGTGAACTTGGAGGCGGCCGTCCTGACACCCATTGCCTCGGAAATAAACCAAGACGAGCCGTCATCGGAACGCGAAACGGTGACGCGGCTTTTCGATCCGTCAGACGTCCTGAAAGCCATCATGTCCCTACATCCCGATCCGGAGGACGCCGGCAGGGCAACCGCGTCAGCGGCCTCGATGAGGATGTGCCCTACGGCCGACACAACCGGTTCCCAATACCGTTCCAAGAAGTTGGACGAACCGTAAGAGCATTTCTCGTGGGTCGGCTGGGACGGTACAATCTTCCTGAGCAGCAACCTTTCGTCAAACACAAGGGAGACGACATCCCTGATGCCGCCCTCGATCGGCTCCGAGAGGGCAACCTCATATCCGCCGTCCAGAAGATGTGTTGCCAGCCCGACAAAAACCTCGGGATGGGACGGCTGCAAGGCACGCATCGCCGCCTCTGCGAAAGCCCTTAGAACCTCCTTAGCAAAATCCCCCCGCACAACTTCCGCCGCCGCCTGTTTGCAACCCCTTGCAGCCCCCAACTGGGACAAGGAAGGCATAACAATAGGCTGTTCTTCCTCGTTCTCCTCTTCTTCGGGTTCTTCGCCGGTGACCTGCACCCTCATATCCCCGACCCTGTCCACCAGCGTCTCAAGATCTTCAGTGTTCTCATCTTCCTCGACTTGCTGGAGGACACTTTCGATGTTGGCGACGATGCCGTCCATTTCCTTGGCGAGTATCTCCCCCTCCTTCTCCTGCTCGTCGGGCTCCATAGACTTCCAAGCGGTCACGCGCTCGCCGAGAATGTTCACCTGGTCATTGTAGAGGGAGACGGTATTCTCCTCGATTCCCAGCAGGATCGGAGGGCTTTCGATGGCCGTGCGGTAACTCCAAGCTTTTTTTGCCATGATGATCGTCGGCATTGCCTCCACAAGCCTGTTAGCATAGGCATGGGCTTCTCCGAAAGTCCTGTAAGAGGATAGCAGGCCGTTCACAAGGTAGGAGTCGTCTTCGGAGCTGAAGAACGACCTCGGATCGTCAGCGGGGTTTTCCCCTGCCGCAAACACGTATCTGCCATCGGTTTTGGCCACTGTTATGAACATGGTCGATAAAGCTCCGCTTCCTAATCTTTCCCTGATTATAGGCCAAATCCCTTCCGGCGGCCGACGCCCTATTGCCGCCCGAGCTTCGGAGGGGGTGAGGAATGGAAGTCCTCCATGAGGAGAAGGGGGACTTGAGACAGGAATTCGCAGCTCGACTTGACGAGGTCGTCGTACATCGTCTCGAATGTCGGCCCCGCATATAGTGACCTCAGAACGGCCGTCCCCTCGTTGGCCTTCTCGGCTTGGCCGGCGTTCCGGAGTCTCTCCACGGCCTCCGAGACGTCGTCAATCAACCTGAGCCTCCACGGCTCCTCCCTTATCCAACTCGGGGCTTCCAAGAACCTCATGTCCATGAGGCACTCTCTCCTGGGCAGGGACTTGGTCACCGGGACGCTGTGGCATGTGGCGATAATCTGGCTCTCGGGAAAGCACCTTTCCAAGCTTTCAATGACGGCGATGTGTCGGCCGACCTCGACGTGCATGGTGACATTGTCGATGAGTATGATGGAGGGCGGGATGTCCTTGTTAAGTATCGTAGAGAAGCACTTGGCGATTTTCCTCTCGCCGGAACTGCACTGCCTCTGTGTGAAGACGTCGTTCCCCTTCCTGATCCTGAACCCCATGACATATTCCCTCAGGACATCCTCGTGTTCCTGTTCCGAGCTTAGCCTGAAAAGCGTCTGATCCTCTTCGACTGGAAACCCGGTGATGGAAGAAAAGAGCTCCTTAAAGACGGGCCATCTGCTCCTCTTGAGCTGGAACATATGGAGCTCCATGTCAAAGCGGGCGTAGAAACAGTAGTTGACGATCCTGAGGTGGATGAACTCGGGATGCGTCGCCACCGGCCGGATTTGGTTCAGTTCGACGACATACTCGCCGGTGCCATCGTCGAGGCAGAAGATCCCCCTGAGCACCATATACGGCTCCTCCCTGAGCTTCAGAAGCTGACCCGGGGACATGTTCATGACGTCGCTGACCGACTTGGACATGAGGCCGAAGTATCTCTGGTCGTCACATCCAGAGAAATTCGAGCACAGGTTCTGGACGGCGTTCAGGATTGTGCTTTTGCCAGTCCCGTTGGGGCCGACGAGGCATGCGAGCCCCATGACCTTCCCAGCATGGGTGAAGTCGACGGCAATGTTCTTGTGCTTGCCGAAGTTGACTATTTCAAGCTTCTTGAGGCGTATTCTGGGCCACTTTTCGGGGGCGGGCGGCTGCTGGGCTTGGCGATTGTCCGGCTCCTCGGTTCCTGCCGTCATTGTCCGTCCTCCTCCGAGCTCACTTCCTCCTCCTCGGGTTCAGTCTGGGTGTGGAATTTCCCGTTGTTTTCGACGTCTGGCAGGTTCCCGTTATGAGGCATGCATTCGATGACGCGGTCGAAGTCCTCGATGAGTATCTGCTGGACGAGCGAGATGTGCATCTGCCACTTGGCAAGCCTCTCAGCATTGTTGACGCTCATCCCGAAGTCCGTGTGCTTGCAGTTGCAGATGATTTTGTCATAGAGCTTCTGGTCGAAGCCCGTGAGAATGCTGATAAAAGTGTCGGCATTGGTGCGGACGAAAAGCTCGCCAACGAAGTTCACGAAGAACCTCGTCTTGAGGATGGGATGCTTCAGGTCGCCCCGAGTTATCCCAAGGTCATCCAAGTTCGCCGAAAAGACGACATCACCGTTCGGGCTGACATCTTCCACTTTGATTTTAGCCCCTGATTTCACCACCTTGGCCAAAATCTCCCTCATACTTGACTGCTTGTCGAGTTTGTTCATCATTGTCTCCAAATCCGAATGGGTGTGCCACCGGCATTATACAGAGGTGGTGCCGGGATGGCGAAAGATCCGAACTGGGGGTTCCCCCGAAGGAATAATGTCCGTCGCGGACGAAAGAATGTCTAGTAGCAGTTCCCATTTAGGCCCCATTGTCTATGAAAATATCTGTCCTTTCAAGCAGATTCGCTGGCAAAGCGCTCAGCCAGCTCGCAGAAATGGCGATGGATTCGGCCGCGACCGCCAAGGACGTTATCAGCCACGCCCTTTCATATTTGAAGCCCAATGAGTCGTTGGCTCTTTTCGCCAAGCTGTACCAATATCCGCCGACCGCAGGGCTCCGAGAGCTCACAAGATCCACGCTGAGACTGATTGTGCAGAACCCCGACAAGTTCAACAGCGATTTCCTCCTCGGCTACGATTACCGCCACGATTTGCTGAACGGGATCGTCGGCCATTGTGACGACTCCGACATTCCTTTCTTGCAGTCCATGGCTCTCTCTGACAAGACGGGGGCGATAGCGGCCTACATGTTCATGGTCGAAGGAACACCCCTGCCAGCAGTTGAAAAAATCGCCGAAGCCTACACCCTGCTGCCAGCCCAAGCCACAAGGGGCACGTTGGAACCCGGCCTCATAAACGTCTTCACAAACAAGATGAGGGAGCTGGAAAAGCTTTACGGCATAAGCTGGCGTAACAACAACAGCGGCATTGTGATTGGCAGATCCGCCATGAAATACGGATGGAGAGCCAAACCGCTGCCCGAAATCATGGGGTCTGTGACAAGTCACCCCGACTCCCTTGTCGCCATAGCCTTCAATCCGCGAGCCGTCTTCGGGCAAAGTCTTTCGGAGACCGAAGCCCAACCGGCACCTGCGTATGTCAGGACGGGTCTGCTTTCGATGAAAGCCAAATCCGGAAACCTCACCAGCCCCGAAGCCTTGCAGGCCATCCTGTCGTCGCCGATAGACGCCGATGGCAATTACATCCAGGAATCCCCGACATTGCTGGAATATCTGAACCAAATAGTGGCCTCGATGATTGAGAACGAATCTGTTCCCGAAACCACAAAATTCAAGCTCTACAGGGCCTTGACCACCAGCCCTTTTGTCTCTGGGCTGAAGGCCGACAGCATTCTTAGCCTCAGGAAGAACCTCGCCCTTACTCGATCCAAACGGATCTTCGACTTTATGCTCGACGACTTCGTCAGCCATGCCAGGACGTGGGACGAGGACAGTATAATGGCCCTCACCGGAAATTTGGACTTTTCCGTCCCCGCATATGATGCTATCTTCCCAGTCGTCGAAACCAACGGGCTGGGAGCAGTCACAGACAAGCGTTTCATGTCTTTTGTCAACGCGATGCAGGAGATGACGAGTGAAGAAAGAGCCACCGAAATGCTAGAGGAAATGACGGACACAGGAGCCTTCGCCGGGTCGATCCCAGAAGCTATCGGCCTCCTTGTCAAGACGGCCGCCTGGTCTGAGAAGAAAAAGGCCATCATTATGGTCTTCCTTGCCGTCATGATGGGAATCATGACGCTCCCAGCAGCTCTGAGATCCTTCGGGGTCTCCGGATCCGACGTGGCACAAAACATGGACCTTAAGGAAGACGCCGACCTTCTTCTCATGCAGAAAAACCTGGACGACCTCAAGGCAATGATGGCCGCCGAAACCGGAGCGGCAAAACAGAAGGCTCTCGAAGTCCCGCCGAGCGAGCCCGCCAGCCAGCTGCCGAAGGAAGCCGAAATCACCCAAGAGCTCCTCGACACCATCTGGACGTTGGAATACGATCCAAAAAGACAGGTCAGCTCAAAAGGTGCGGCCGGAGAAATGCAACTGATGGAGGAAACTTGGAACGAACTGAACCGGAAGCACTTTGGCGGCAAATATCCCTGGGACCAGTACCGTTTCAATTCCAAGGTCAACAGGATGTTTGCCAAGCAGTACCTTGCCGACATCAAGGCGTTCCTCGACGCCCGCAAGGACAGCTGGAAGACCGACCAAGCTCCGCTGATGCTCGCCTCCTATTATGGGGGGATCGGGAACGTCAGCCGGTGCGACTTCGACCCCGACATCATCAAGAGGAAACTCCCCAAGACCTATGACTACATGGTCAGGGGGAGCAATCTCTTGGGATACGGCGAAATCCCGAGATACGACTGAGGCGGCTTATGCCTTGTCCTCGGGATCGTCCTCGTTGTCGTCGGTCTTGCCCGAAGCCTTTGTCCCCGTGGTAAAATCGGCGACAAGGCCCCTCATCTGATCGTTCAGGCTGTCTAGGTCGGTGCTGGCACAAGCATAGCCAAAATTGTCCGCCACCCTCCCACGGAGTGCCGACGTCGAGCAGGTCATAAGCCCCTTGGCGAGCACCCCGCCCGTAGAATAGTTATCCGCACTGAACGTGTGCACCATGCCCTCCATGCCGGACGCATAGCGGACGGCGTCCGCCGAACCTATGCTCTTGAGGCTGCTGATGGCCCCATGCCAAACGACGTTGGCACTGGCATAGTCACCGCGATCCGCCAGCTCCTTGGCCTTGATCTGGGCGTTCGCCGCCTCAAGGATGGCCACCTGCTCCGCCACTTCCTGGTCGGGAGCCTGCGTCGCCTCCTCCTTCGTCTTGACGAACCTGATCTTGATTTTCTCCTCGGCTTTGAGGACGCTGGTTTCGCGGAGCGGGCTATAGATCACACAGACGTCAGCAATCGTCTGATGCCTCGGCAGAGCCTGATCTCGTTTCTCGCATTCCAAGCGGACGAGGACCTTTCGCTTCTCCCCACAGAACATGTCCCCGATGTCGACGACAGTGACCTGCACACCATCCTCCTCGGCCGTCTTGACCTCCATGTCGTTGAGGACGTCAATCACCTTCACGCCAGCATGCGGCTTCACGCTCAGGCCGATTTGCTGGGCATAGCAGCTCAACAGGCCTCCGAGCTCGACCGCGAAGACCTTGGCGACAGAGTCTGGAGTCTCAATGAAGTAATTCCCGCCCTTGCCCGCCTTTGACAGGCCCTGGAGCAGATCCTCGTTGAAACCGACGCCATACCCGAAGCACGACAAGGTAACGCCGTCCCTGACGCTCGCAACGATGGGAGCGAAATCTTCCGGCTTTGTGGCGCCGTAGTTGGCCTCCCCGTCGGTCAGCAACATGATTCTCTCGACGCCGCCAGCACCCGCCTCGTGCGACTTGAACATCAGTGCCGCCCTTTTCAAGGCAGACCCGATGTCGGTGCTCCCCCTGCTATGCAGGGCGGAAACCTTGGCCTTCATCATCTCCTTGGACGAGGAACCCATGGACTTGAATTCCTCAGCTTCTATGCAGTCGTCGAAAAATACCAAGGCTAGGCTGTCCTGTTCCGTCATGTGGTCGATGAGCTTGTACATCGACTGCTTCAGATGCTCGATCTTGTCGCCACCCATACTGCCGCTCCTGTCTAGGACGGCACATATCGAGAGGGGGTTCCTCTTGTCCTGCCCCGTTTCGGGAGCTTTGAGCTCGACCATCATGTTGACCTTGTTGCCTTCCCCGAAGAACACTTCGGGCCTGTCCGTCTTTATCCTTACTTTCATCACGTTTCTCCTTGGCCGCCAAGGCGGCCTCATTATCCGATTATGACGCGGACTTGTGATACCGTTGTGGCAATCACCGTAAAACGGCAAGATCCAACCA
>Ga0315288_10011697_pt1 | contig 11046 bp, 13 predicted proteins | sample YL17G11_20_MG_FD_203454 | JGI IMG/M metagenome (GOLD analysis project Ga0315288, IMG submission 203454) | Sediment microbial communities from Yellowstone Lake, YNP, Wyoming, USA - YL17G11_20 | ecosystem: Environmental > Aquatic > Freshwater > Lake > Sediment | place: USA: Wyoming | collected...
GCAATGATTCGCTCGGCCGCCTCCATGAGAACGGCCATGACGTGCTCGATCCAGAAGATGGTCAGGCCAAACTCTTCTTTGGCGCGAGCGATGAGGTGGACAGCCTTGCTGGCCTCTCCCGGGTTGAGGCCAGCCATGACCTCGTCCACGAAGAGGAGTTTCGGCGAGGTAGCGAGCGCCCGGGCCAACTCCAGCATCCGCAGTTCAAAGAAGGTCAGGTCCCGGGCCAAGATGTTTCTCTTGCTGAAAAGCCCCACGAATTCCAGGTAATGGGTCGCCTCCGCCGCCGCATCATCCAGGCCCCGGTTTATCCGCCTCTTGCCGCAGAGGGCGCTGGTCACCACGCTCATCAGGGCAGTCAATTCCGGAAATGGTCGAGGAATCTGGTAGGTTCGGCTGAGGCCCAGATGGCATCGCTCGTAGGGTTTCATCCGGGTGATCCGCTTTCCATCCATCTCGATCTCGCCGGAATCGGCATAGTAAGAACCGCAAAGGACGTTGACCAGGGTTGTCTTGCCAGCGCCATTTGGCCCGATGAGGCCTACCGTTTCCCCCTTCCGGATGTCGAAGCTCAGATCATGGACGGCGGTGAGGCCCCCAAAACTTTTGGTGACATTACGGACTTTCAATATATCCGACATCTGGTCATCTCCGGACATGCAAGGTTGGCAAGTACTCACGATATCGACGTCTGCGGTAGATCCCAAACAGGCCTTCTGGCAGCGTAAAGAGGAGAATAAAGAGGATAACCGGGAAGATGAACGGTTGGATCTCCCCCAGAGTGGAGATGAGGATCATCTCCAAAAAGGCGATGAAATATCCCCCCACTACGCAGCCAAAGACCTGCGCCCGGCCACCGATGAAGATGACCAGGAGCACTTTCACCATGAAATTGAGGGGGAGATAGGTGATTCCCGCGAAAGTCGCGAAGTAATGAGCATAGAACCACCCAACGACGCCGATCATGCCCGCCGGGAAGATGAAAGCGAGGATCTTAACCTTGCTGATATTGACCCCGATCCCGTGAGCCACCTCTTCATCGTCGTTGATGGTGGCCATGATCAGGCCGTAACGCGACTTGAGGATCTTGTTCACCACCAGAAGATAGAGGAGCATCAGGACCATGGAGATGTAGGCGATGGCCAGGAAATTGAGCTTTACCCTGCCGAGGTTCACCAGGAGCTTGATGCCAGCAAGGCCCACGTCCCCTTTAAAGATGTCCGTGTAGATAAAGGTCACTTCCATAAAGACCAGGGGCAGAAGCAGAGTCAAAAGGACGTAGTAAAGCCCCCGGGCCAGGATCACCAGGGGGCTGAAAAGCAAAGCCGAGATCAGGCTGAGGAGGACCGCAAAGGGCAGGGTTTTCAGCGGGCCCCAACCATAGGCGATGGATAGGATCGCTGCCGTATAGCCACCCACGCCGATGAAGAAATTGGGGCCAAAGTTAAGCCGGCCCGTTCCCACGGTCATCAAAGCCAGAGGAATGGCAATCGCCGCGTAAAGGTTAGCCGTGATTACGGTGGTGAGGAGGATCGGACTGACAAAGTAGGAGATGAGGGGGAAGACGGCCAGAAAGCATGTCCAGATTATGGCATTTCGCCAATATCTGGGCTCCAGCATCCAGTCCCACTTCTTCCCTTTGTACCGGATGATGATGCGGTCTCTTCTGATTTCCAGGTCTACCATAACGCCTCGCTCTTGGCGATTCCTTGCGGTCTCACCATCAGGATAACCATCACCAATACCAAGGCTGCAAGGTTCATGAATCGGGGCTCCCCCGCCACAAAAGACATCGCGGAATGGGTCAACCCGATGAGATAACTGGCGATGATGGTCCCTTTTATATTCCCCAGGCCCCCAAGAATGGAAACTAAAATGGCCGTGGTCATATAGAGCGAACCCATGCCCGGATCAACTGCCCAGGCCGGAGACACGATGAGCGTCCCGATGATGACGGGAATCAGAACCAAAAACATGGTAAAGGTGTACAGGGCTTCAATGTTGATTCCGATAAGTCGGCTGCTATAGAGATCCTGCGAGAGCGCGCGTACTGCCAGTCCCGTTTTGGTCTTGAGGAAGAAGAGGATAAAAAGAACTGTGAGGAGAATGGCGATCCCTGCTCCCACCAGCAACTGGTTGGAAATCGAAGTGGCCCCAATCTGCGAGCTTCCTTCGATCAGGGTGGTCTGAATGAATACCCCAGCCTGGATCGGGTAGCGGTAATTCACCCCCTGCTCTACGATGATCGATATGAGTAAAAGTCCCGTAAGGAGGATCTCCTCATGTTCCACGTATTTCTTGATTACTCCTTTATAAAGGAGATAAGAGATGAAAAATTGAACCCCCACCATCCCCAGAATGGAGGGGATCAGCCCTAAGCCAAACTCTTTCATGAACATCCAGGTGATGTAGACCGTTAAAGTAAAGAGGTAGGCATATCCCAGGTGGAAGATTCTCAGCACACCGCAGATGATGGAGAAGCCCAGGGAGACTAACAGGTAAAGAGACCCAAGGACAAACGCGTAAATGAGGACGATTTGGAGGGTTTCCCACATGGATCTGTTACTCCCTTATCTGAGTCGTTATACACAACAGAGCACGTCATTCTCGCGAAAGCGGGAATCCAGGAAAACACTGGATTCCGGGTCAAGCCCGGAATGACAAACTGCACAAGATTTACGTCGGCATGGATAGAAAATCAACGGAAGGAACCATCTGCCTTTCAGCTGCATAAACAGAGTGTCCTTTACAACAAACGAGAAAATTTTGCAAGCCCTTTTGGGAAAAAGGGGATAAGGACTAATACTAAATACTATACATAAAAGTCAAGAAAAATTTTGAATATTGCGGAAAAGAATGGCTTCAATTTTCTAAATTTTTTCTAGGGTTTCCTGCCACACCTGCCGCAGGGCTTTGAGAAACAAGCGATTTTCCTTGCGGCTGCGAACAGCGATCCGGAAAAAATAGGGACCGATATGGTGAAAAGAATTGCAATCGCGGATGAGGATTCCACGGAGGATCAGCTTCTCCCGCAGCTCGGCTGCGGTGAGGTTGAGGGATGGATGCAACTGGACTAAGAGGTAATTGGCGGCACCGGGATAGGGGATTAAGCCGGGAATGGACCGCAGGTCATGGATCAAATGCTCTCGTTCCTGTTGAATGAATTTGTTCGTCCGGGATCGGTAACCGGCGTCTCGCAGGCTTTCTACCGCGGCGATCTGGGCCAGGGCGTTTACGCTCCAGGGCTCTTTTTTCTGCCGGAATTTTTCGATTACTTCCGGATTGGAGATCATGTACCCAACCCGCAAGCCGGGCAGGGCAAAGAATTTTGTCAATGACCGCAGCAGGATGAGCCGGGAAGATGTCGCCGCTTCCTTCTTCAGGGATTCTTCCTCTTCGAAGTCGATGAAACTTTCGTCCAGGATGAACGAGACCTCTTCCCGCTCCGCCTGGGCCAAGATTTTTTTCAGCTCCTCTCTTTCCGTCAGAATCCCGGTGGGGTTGTTGGGGTTGCACAGGTAAAGGGCGTCGTAACCCCGGGTCAGGGTGAAAAGGAGATCCCCTACATTAAGTTCGAAACCGTCTTCTTCCCGGGTCTCGAAGTAATCGACGTTGCAGCCAGCCGTAGCGGCGCAGCTTTCCAGGGCATTTTCATATTCGCTGAAGGCTGGCGTAACCACCAGCGCCCGCTGAATCTTCAAAACGCGGGCAATGGCATAAATGAACTCTGTGGAACCCGCACCGGCCAATATCTGGTCGTCTGCGAGGCCATGGAATTGGGCCAAAGCCCGGGTCAGCTCAGAACAATCGGTGTCAGGGTAGCGGAGGATGGCGGAGAAACTTTCTTTGATCTTCTTCTCGGCCTTTTTGGATACACCCAGAGGATTGATGGAGGTGCTGAAATCGATGATCTTGTTCGGGTCCAGGCTCAAACGCTGAGCGATTTCGTAAATATTGCCGCCGTGGATTTTGTTCAAAAGAATCTCCCTTCACCGCAGAGAGCGCAGAGACCGCCGAGATGATAGAGAATAAAGAAATTAGAATCCAAGGGCTAAAATATCCAAATGAAAGCGGACGAAATATTTTTTTCCCTTATGCCCTTACTTATCTCTCTATTCGTGGCGTGCTCTGCGGTCAATATTTTTAAATTTAACCACAAAGGAACACCTGGCGCCAACAAAAATTTTTCTGCCGCCTGATCCTCGTTCCGATGACGATCAGCTGGACAAGGCCTGCACAAGAATCTAGATCTCTGTAGGGGCGAACGGCGGTCGCCCCCATGGGATCGCAGTGTTTTGGGACCTTGACATCTTCGAAAAAATGATGATAATTTCAGCTTGTCCCGATTGCAGGAGGGAGGCCCATGCCAGAGGCTAACCCCGCACCATCTCTTTCCAATCCAATCAGCCGATACCCACGAATCGCGCCTGAGCCTGCTCAGAAACCGAAACCTCTGGACCGTCTCCGCGACTCCCTGCGCTCCCGCCATTCCTTGGCTACACATTTGTTGGAAGAGGGTTACGATATCCGAACGGTCCAGGAATTTCTGGGCCATAGCGACGCGGATGGGGATTCCGCTGCGCTTCATCCCCGCCGGTGATGCCCGGCGTTATGCCTGAAAAAATCCCTTGCAAATACTAAATATTGTACGTTATAATGTACAAAATTTAGAAACAATGCGAGGTGTAAAATGCAAAGATTTAAAATTGATCAAGATATCAAACCCTTATCCGAGGTAAGGATAGGTATCGCAAATTTCATAAAGCAAGTTCATGACACAAAAAGACCTGTGATTATTACGCAGCATGGAAAAAGTGTTGCCGTTTTGTTGGATGCTCATGAATATGAAGCAATTCAGGAGAAACTTGAGCTTTTGACAGATGTTCAGGCATCCCTAAATCAACTCGAAAACGGACAAGGAATTGCTCATGAAGAGGCAAAGGGAAAAGTCTTGAAAAGAGTCCAAAAATGAAAATTATTTGGTCACCGTTGGCCATTGATAGGGCTTCGGAAATCGCCGAATATATAGCCCAAGACAAACCATCCGCAGCAGAAAAATGGATTAACACGGTATTTTTAAAAGTGGAGCAGCTAAAATCTTCTCCTGAAATCGGTAGGGTTGTCCCTGAAATTAGAAACGACCAATTTAGAGAACTGATTTACGGCAATTACCGCATCGTTTATCACATTGAAAAAAACCAAATATCAATTCTCACAATTCGGCACGGCAAGCAGATACTGCCAATAGATGAAATTTTGGCATAACAACAGCTTTGAGAGGGACGTGGGTTACGCTGGCGCTTCACCCAGGCCCCTCAAGCCTCGCGTTGAACTAAACCGCTTCGCGGTGGTTTCATTCGTTCTTTGACAATTGAATAGGATTTGGCGAGGGTCTGTTGTTTTGGGATACATCCTACCCGTTGATTCGGATGCCAGTTCCAAGGCCATCTTCTTTCTATTTATATGGGATCTTGAGCAATCGAAGCCGCAAGAGGAAGCTTTTGCGCTGTCAGAAGCTTCTGGGTGTTTCGATCAAGGAAGAGACCGAGGAATCCCCCAAAGAAACTTGGCAAGATCTGTTGACCCGGATTACGGGAATTGATCCCAGAGTTTGTCCTTTCTGGCGAAGAGGGAAAATGATCCGGAGAGAAATCCTGCCTGCCTGTGCGATACGCACGGCAGACCGGATGCTCCAATATGCGGGGCGCCCTCCATGAGAATAGATCTGCGGGAGGAACTTATTTTGATCCGAAACTTTCCCGCAAAGGAGAAGGAATGTCTTTTTTCGTAGAAAAGAGGCGGATCCTTCTACTGGTCCCGTTAAGATACCAGGTCCTTATCCATAAAAATTACCATTTCGTCGCCAGAATCCTATTCGATTATCAAAGAGCTACCATTGTGGAAAGGTATAAACACTTGATTGGACTAAGCCTCTCGATTGAATCTCCATAGCTACCAGAGAGCGGCTTAGTTCAACCGATTGTATCCGGAATTCCGCTTCGCTCCACTCCGGATACAATCTTTATCGTTAGGTGTAGCAAATGGAAAAATACCAAAGAGATATTGCAGACCAGATAGATTCAATGCCTATTGAACAGGCGCGAATTAAAATCGCCTCTGGTGATTTCGGAGGCATAGGTAGCCTGGCTCATGCCTTCGCATCCTCCTGGTTATCAGCCAGAGAAGCGAATCTGCGAGATGATAGAGAAGCAAAGATTAAATCGTCGGGCAAAGTGGCAATCCGTTTCCCGTCAGCCGATACATGGCACGAGATAGAAAGAGAATATGAGGTCTCCAAGAGATCGTTCGGCAAAAAGATCAACTTCGTTCGGGATCCGTTCAAGAGGAAAGTCATATTCCGAGATGTAGAGCAGGCATTTTTGCTTGCCCATAACGACTTCCACAAACCTTCAGTTATTTTGGCCGGAGGTGTTGTTGAAGAGCTGCTGCGGCTTTACCTTGCACATAAAAACGTCAAACCGAAAAAAGACAACTTGGACAGCTATATAAGAGCTTGTGAGGATAATGGGATCCTTAAAACTGCCATTCATAAACTTGCGGATTCGGTCCGTCAATTTCGCAATATTGTTCATTTGGAAAGAGAAAGCTCGACTAGGCACACCATTTCCAAAGCTACGGCGAAAGGCGCAGTTTCGTCCGTATTCATAATAGCAAATGACTTTGAGATCTGACGATGCACTCCAGCCGACTCGTTACACTCGCGGGTGCTTTTGCGTGAGGCACATGGATCAACAATGACGGACACAAGCACAGATTGGGCCAACATGTTCCCCGGGGGCGTTCCGGCCGGCGAGTACTTCCGAATTCTCGTTGACGACCTCATTGAAGTGGTTCTGGAAAATGACGAGGCCGAACGCAGGAACAAAGTCGCTCCTCTTGCCCTTATCGGCCTCATTGCCTATTTCGAGGCATTCTGCAAAGACTTATTTGCATCTCTGATCAACATCGCCCCGGACTACATAGCCGCACTGAAAGACAAAGGTCAAGATGTCAACATAGACGCATCCGCAGTGCTGAAACATGGGATCGATCCAAAGCATCAACTCGGATTCCTGCTTTCGGAGAAGTACGACTTCGGCACGGCAAAAGCGATAAACTCTCTGTACGGCGCACTTCTTGGGATTACGCCCTTTTCAAAAGATGAGTCGGCGCGGTTTTCGGCGCTTCTTCACGACAGGAATCTGCTCGTGCACCATGGCGGAACCTATACCGCACGTTACCTTGAATCCAAAACTCCACCTGATGTGCCGGAACGATTCCGCGTATTCATGGACTCGCTTGTTATCTCGAGTAAGAGAGTCTCGGAAGATGCGCGCTTTCTCAAAGATCTTGCACGCAAGATGATTCGCGCTTCAATCGATGTTCTACAACGCGGCCTTAAAGAGAAGGGTCTCTTGGACAAGAACACAGAGCATTCTTTGTTCATGCTAAGATGGTGGGATGACAAAGGTGCCTAACCATCGCTTTCAGTTTCGTTTTACCCGAAGCGGGCAAAACGAAACTGAAGCGTGACGTTAAGTGCCTGATAAGCGAGAAAAAAGATGCAAAAGGTATCTGCAGTCTATGACAAACTATATCACTACACTACTTGGGATGGATTACTCGGAATCCTACAAACCCAAACTTTGTGGGCAACGCACTATAAATTTCTTAATGATTATTCAGAGATCGTTTTATTTAGAGATAAACTGATTTCGTTGATTCTTCCCTATGTGCGTGAAGCGTACGAAAAATTAGTTAAGGAATCTCCGCATATTGAACAAAAAATTAACCTGGAAGGCGGATTGGGCCATGCTATCCAGCATGATGCGGAAGTAGCTGTTGATGCGCAATATCGAGCACTTGGCGATGAAATTTATATTATTTCATTCTGTGGGCAGCATAAAAGACTTTATATTAACAATAACGGGTTATTGAGCCAATGGCGGGGTTATGGTGCTGGAGGGGGCTACGCTTTAGTATTCAGTACTCAAAAGTTGGAAGAAATGCTGGAGATAGAAGCTAAAATATTTGAATACAGTGCGATGCATCTTTCTGATCTTATATATAGCGACGACGAAAATAGGTTAAAGGCGCGGCTATCCGAAGATCTGTCAATTATCGCCGATGTTGTAAAACTATTTTTCGATCAAGAAAAATTAAGCGAGAAAGAAAAGATAAAAGCGAGCGAGAAAGCCTTTCATCCTTTTATTAGTTGCATTAGCCGTTATAAGCATTGTGGTTTTTGTGAAGAGAATGAGGTTAGGGTGGTTGCTTTACCCACTGTTCTGGATCAGAGATATTTTGAACTAGCTAAAGAGGAAGGTGTAACATTACGGCCTGAAAAAGAGAGAAAATTTCGCGGAAAAAATGGCCGGCTTGTGCCTTATATCGAACTCTTCAATTCAAGTGATGTTAAGCTCCCGATAGAAAAAATTATCGTAGGACCTAACAAGGAAAAGGAAGCCCGTGCAGCTGCATTACGTGTAATGCTAAGGAATACAAAAATTGAAATAACATGTTCTGATATTCCGTTTGTTAGCTAGCCAGGAATTATGACAAAATATATTAGGCACTTAACAATGCCATTCGGCGGATCGCCTTTGGCTCCCGCTGATGGCCACGTTGGGCCTAAAGGAGAGGAGGACTATGCCGCGTATTCTTGCATTCACTTCGGGGCCACAAGACTGGCAGGCATTGCTTGCGGACCCGGTAAAGCATTGGAAATCCGGCTACTCAGCCCGCACTTTGGCTCATAGCTGGGAAGCAACCGACGGCTTTCCTTCTGAGGTGAACCTGCCATTTTCTCAGAGTACCGAGCCATTACTAGCAAACCTCACGCCACTTCTCGCAGTGCCAGAGTTCAAGGTACGGTTGCCCGGCGGAGTGCGCGCTTCGCAGAACGACATCTTTGTTTTAGCGCGTTCCTCGTCAGGGCCGGTGTCCATCATGGTTGAGGGCAAGGTCAATGAGTCCTTCGGCCCCACCCTCGATGAGTGGCGTAGCGAAGCCTCTCCCGGTAAAGAGGAACGTCTGAGCTTCCTTCTACGCTCGCTCGGCCTCGGCGCTGTTCCTGCAGGTTCCGTCCGCTATCAGCTTCTTCATCGCGCCGCGTCGGCCATCATCACGGGCGAGCAATACCGTGCCGCAGCCGCTGTTCTTATCGTTCACTCATTCAGTCAGGAGCGTGTCGGTTGGTCAGACTATCAGGCATTCACGCGCCTCTTTGGGGTTGAGGCGGCAGTTGGTTCAATTCATCGCCTTGGCAGCGCTTCAAGTCTCCCACTCTTTGGCGTGTGGGTCGTGGGCAACCCGTTGTTCTTGCAAAGCTGAGGCGCCATGGCCCAACAAGGCGCTCCAGAGGGGCGCGTGGACGATACCATGTGCACGCGCGATGATACCGAAATGCATTGGACATTCGAGGAAATCAATCGCGAGTGGTTTGGAGGCGCATATCTCCATTGGGAGCCGAATGACGTCGAGCGCGCGTTCGCCGTCGCCGAGGAAATTCGTGGTCGCGATTGGGTCTTAGGCCCTGAATTCGACCTTGGCACGATACCTTTCCCAGGAGTCGGACGACGAGGCGGCTTCTCCCAGTTCCTCCGGGTCTACTGGTTTGGCAAGCGGATGCAGGCAATTGCCGGACTCCCTGGAGCCGACTCACTCCGCGCAAGGATATTGGCGAACGACCCTGCCGCTGAAAGCGAACTGACAGCTATCTATCTGCTCCGTTCGCGACAACTCCAGACGGACGCTGAGATCGAGCCCGAGGTGACGGTCGGAGAGGGCAAGCGCCGGCCCGACTTCCGCATCCGCAACACCGGGGGTGTGTGGATGTATGTGGAGGTCACGCAGCTCAACCGTTCCGCGGCGAGTACCCGTATGCAGCAACTGCTCCAGCGGGTCGCGGACCAGGTAATATCGATTTCCCAGCCATTCCTTTTAGAAATCGTCTTCTGGCGAGAACCGACGCAAACCGAAGAGGATGAGGTGGTCCTACCGGCCCAGATAATCTCCCAAGCTGCTGATGGCGAACGAAGAGATATTGGAGATTTTGCGTCCGTTTTGGTTAAGTCGGGCGACCCGGCCGTAGTTGTTCCATCAATACTTCAGAACGACGGCAGGACTCGAATGTCCCTTTCGAGATCGATTGTTGGACCGGATCAACCTAATCGGCAAATCGTGTTGCGGGTCCCGTTCGCGGATCAAAGAGCCGAGGATATTCTTACCGCAGAGGCGAAACAATTGCCAAAAGGCGAATGTGGCGTGGTAATGGTAGATGTGACGGCACAGCCTACGGCCTTCGAGTCTTGGCCTGAATTGGTTCCCCATCGGTTCGCCCCGCAGCAACATACTCGGGTCGCTGGGATCATCCTATTTAGCTTCGCGATATACCCTACAAGCGATGGTCTGGCATGGGTACCCAACGTGAAATTGATTTCCAATCCACACGCGCGTATACCTCTGCCCGGTTGGATTTCGGAAATGGTCGCTGAAATACGCGCGGACTGTCGCCGTCTTATCGGCCACCCAGATTAGACCGGCGAGCGCTTGGATCATGTCGGGTTAGTGGCGCAACGTCTTGCACGAACGTGTAAGTCCGGGGCATGGGACCAAGCTGCCGAACAAGCGCGTGAACACGGGCGCACAGGCAGCGGGCTTTGACCCACTGCTTGTGCGCCGGTTACGCGCAGTACGTTCGCAGGACAAGATGGATGAAGCGTAGAATATATTCTATCGGGCTAAGAATTACATGTTTAGAAAGGGAGGATTTTTTCTCCAATCCAGGAAAGTAAGACGGAAAGCATCAGCATACAAAAAGAAGATAGATAGAGGATCTTCCAGGACTCCCGGACATCTGCCCGGTCGATCTCTTTTTTGCGGTCACCGATGAAGGGCTTCGGGCTAGGCTGGCCGAAGTAATAGTTCAATCCCCCCAACTGGACTCCCAAGGCCCCGGCCATGGCCGCTTCCGGCCACGCACTGTTCGGGCTTTCATGCTTCCTGCGGTCGCGCCACAAGATGCCCAGGGAATTCCTCCAGGGT
>Ga0315288_10011698_pt1 | contig 11046 bp, 9 predicted proteins | sample YL17G11_20_MG_FD_203454 | JGI IMG/M metagenome (GOLD analysis project Ga0315288, IMG submission 203454) | Sediment microbial communities from Yellowstone Lake, YNP, Wyoming, USA - YL17G11_20 | ecosystem: Environmental > Aquatic > Freshwater > Lake > Sediment | place: USA: Wyoming | collected...
GTGATCTCGTTGCTGAAGCGCTGGTTGTTGGGCACCCACCAGGGCGCGGTCCATGCGAGTCATCTGGACTACTACCTCGATGAGTTCACGTTCCGCTTCAACCGTCGCACCTCCCATTCGCGGGGGCTCTTGTTCCGGCGGGTGCTCGAACACGCCGTCCAGCTTCCGCCAGTCCGGGAAGCCGATCTGCACGCCTCCGACTGAAAAGGCGCGACCACTATATGTAGTAGCTACCTGAGTCAACTGCATACCCACGTTAGAGAAAGAGAGAGGGAAAAGGCCGTTTCAGGAGAGATCTGGCGTTCGAACAGGGCCACCTCGTCCACATCTTACCGGAAGGGCGAAATGCCCAGGACACGCCCACAGACGCCAGGAGAAGCGCAGAAGCGCCCTCGGCTGAGAGCGCCCCAAGACGCAGAGAGAAGTTTCCACCTGGGAACAATGGTGAGGAAACTGGAGTCATAAACAAACACTCTCCGAGTGCGGACGTGGGAGCGAAGTCCGAGGATCAGTGCGTCCTGGCAGCCGCGCCCACTAGCGTGAGGCGGCTCCCTGCCATTCCTCCCGGGTGATGGCATAGCCCGGGTCCTCTTCCACCTCCTTCAGACCCAGCCGCGAGAGGAGACGGACCGAGGGCAGGTTCTCCTTGGCCGTGCCGGTGACCACGCGGGCGGCGCCTAGCACGTTGAAGGCGCGGGCGAGCGCCGCGCGACACGCCTCGGTCGCGTAGCCCCGCCCGTAGTAGTCGGCATCGAAGATGTAGCCGATGTTCAGGGCTGGCTCCCCGTCGTGCTCCTCGGGGTTCAGGCAGACGAAGCCGATGAAGATCCCACTCGCCTTCAGAGAGACGGCGAGGTAATGGTCCCCGTCGGCAAACCACTTCGCGACTCCGCGTATCTCTTCCGGATCCGTCGGCCACGGATGGTCGTACTTGGCGAAGGGCGACTGCTGGTATTGCACGATCATCTTGCATAGCGCCGGCCCGTCATCAGTGGTGAAGTTCCGGATGATGAGCCGCTCGGTCTCGATTGCCTGCACTGGATCACCTTTCCATCAGCGGCGCCACTGCTCTAGCGGTTGTGGCGAACCGCGTAGTCCCCTACTACGAGCAGGAGGCCGTCTCCTGCAGTTGGTGGCACGCGCTGCCCAGCCCGGAGGGCGAAGCAGAGTGGAGGAGACACGCTCAGAAACAGACACTCTCCACCACCGGACGAGGTCGGGGAGTTCGCGGATGAGTGCGTGTGATCTGCCGACGAGAGGCCCGGCCGGTGCGCTCGCCTCTTCACGTAGGTCCTGCGCCACCCGTTGCGCTGGCATCACCGCGTACCGACTCGCCGCCTGACCTCCCGCCGATCGAAGACTCCGCTCGGCCCCGCATCGAGAACGTGCGGCCGCGCCAGTGCAACCCCATCCTGTCCTGCCGGACGGCTCGGCAGTTCATTCGTATCCCGTGTTCTGCGCTCTCGCGGCCGTCGCACTGCTCCTCACGAGGTGATGCCACTGGCTGGGGCGGTCGAACCGGTGTCCCAAACCCACCTAACATACGCACGGTGACTCCTGCCCGCTCCCTTGCCTACCTACACCGTCTCAGCGATGGCCTTCAGATTTCGCAGGCCTTCGATCGCCAGCGCTTCGCCGGACTCAGCGAAGCGGCGCCAGATTGCGCAGTTGCGGTTCACCTCCTCGAAGTCAGGATCGAAGGACTCGATGGTCAGCGGCCCCTCGTAGCCCACGTCCTTGACGGCGGTGAAGAACTCCCTCCAGGGAACCAGCCCGGTGCCGGGGATGCCGCGGGTGTTCTCGCATACGTGGATGTAGGCGAGATACCGCTTGCCGCACAGCCTGACCGGCTCGGCGAAGCTGGTCTCCTCCCGGATCATGTGGAACGTGTCCAGGTGCACTCCCACGTTATCGGTGCCGATGTCCTGGCAGTACCGGACCGCGTCCTCGGCGATGTTCAGGAAGTGTGTTTCGAAACGGTTGATGGGCTCGAAGGCAAGCACCAGCGGCCCCTGATCCTTGGCGTATTCGGCCGCCTTCCGCAGGGTCTCCACAGACCAGTTCCACTCGTCCTCCGTCCTGGGCTTCCCGGTGAGGTAGCCCCAGGCAGCGTAGTTCACGCCGCCAAGCGTTCTGGCGCCGAGCTCGGTGCTGATTTCGATGATCTGCTTCACCCACTCCAGCGCACGCGCCCGTACTGCCGGGTCCGGACTGATGGGGTTGGCCGCCGCGTTCATGACACAGGTCGTGACCAGCTCGATGCCGGCATCTGCTGCTGCCTGCTTGACCTCCTTCGTGGGGAAGTCCTCGGGGTGAGAGATCATCGCGTCGAATGTTGTGAAACCGATATCCCGCGCCTTCTGGAACAGGTGCAGGTCCTTCCGACCGAAGTTCTCCGACCAGATGAACGAGTCCACGCCGAAGTTGAACCGCACGGCGCTCTCCCTTCTCAGGTTATGCCAGCGACCCCCGCATGGTGTCCGCCATGGTGCACAGGATGAGGCAGCACGAGGCAGCCCCGGCGTCGACGACGCCTCTTGACCGCTCGCCAAGACGGCTGGCCCTCCCCTTCCTCGCGATCAGATCCCTGGTCGAATCCCGTCCTCGCTCGGCCGCGCTCTTCATCGCGTCCAGTGCATGAGCGAAGTCCCCCCCCTCGGCCACCGCGCTGTCGAAGGCCGCCACTGCGGGCGCGAGGGTATCGAGCAGTGTCTTATCACCAACCTCGGCCCCGCCCAACTCGCGGACTCTGTCGAGCGCGCCGTTCAGCATCGCGGAGAAGGTAGCGGCATCGATGGCCTCCCGGCCGCGGGCCGCGCGCGCCATGGCGCGAAAGAACGACCCGTAGAGAGGCCCCATTGCTCCGCCAATCTGTTCGATCAGCACCGCGCCCAGCGCCTGAAGAGAGGTGGCGACGTCTAGGCCGCCGCGCGCCTGCTCGTCCGCGAGCATGAAGCCCTTGCGCATGTTGATGCCGTGATCGCCGTCGCCGATAAGGCCGTCGATATCGCTGAGCTGCTGGGCGTTCTCCCGGATCACCTGGGCGAGCGCATGCACGAGGCGGGCACCCTCGGAGGTGGGGAAACCGTCCATCACATCCCTCCGCACTGGGTCAGGCCCATGCTGTCACACGGCAGGTCGAGGCACTGCTTGAGTTCCTCGTCGAGCTTCATCACCGTCAGCGTCACGCCTCCCATCTCCAGTGAGGTGAAGTAGTTGCCGACGTACGGGCGGAAGATGGACAAGCCGCACTCGGTAAGCCGATCATGCACGGCGCTGTACAGGATGAACAGCTCCATTACGGGCGTGGCGCCCAGGCCCGACACGAGCACCGCGACCTCGTCGCCAGGGATCTGCTGCAGCTCGGGCAGGATCACCTCCAACATCGTGCCCGCCATCTCGGGAGCGGACTGGAGGGGCACGACCCTCATGCCGGGCTCGCCGTGATGGCCGATGCCGAGTTCCATCATCCCAGGCTCGATGCTGAAGTTGGGGTGGCCGACGGCGGGAATGGTGCAGGGCGAGACCCCGACGCCGATGGAGCGAGTGTTGTCGATGGCCTTGTGGGCGGCTGCCACTACCTCATCCAGAGAGCCGCCTAGCGCGGCCTTCGCGCCGCCGACTTTCCACATCAACACCTCGCCGGCGACGCCGCGGCGATTCTGAGGCTGGTCGGCCGGGGCGGAGGGCACATCGTCGTTCGCCACCACCGTCTTGACCTGGATGCCCTCGTCCGCGGCGTCCTCCATGGCCAACTTGACGTTCATGTTGTCGCCCGCGTAGTTGCCATAGAGGCAGGCGACGCCTTTGCCGGAGTCGGCCGCGCGAAACGCATCGAGGAATGCCTGCGCGGGCGGGGAGGTGAAGACCTCGCCGACGGCCACCGCATCGCACAGGTTCCTGCCGATGTAGCCCACAAAGGCTGGCTTGTGGCCGGAGCCACCGCCGGTAACGATGCCGACCTTCCCCGCGACCGGCGCATGTACGTACTTGAGCACACGCGGATTCGCGGTGGCGGCGATCCGCCGTGGGTGGGCCTTCACGAAGCCCTGGAGCATATCGGCGACCACGGCGTCAGGATCGTTGATGATGCGCTGCATAGGAGGTCCCTCCTCAGTCAGGCTGAACCGTCGCACATCTCTTTCTCAATCGCGCGCATGCGCGCGACTTTGCGTTCGGAGCGGCCGCCCTGGAACTCGGATGCGAGCCAGGCGCAGATTATCGTTTTGGCCAGTTCCGGTCCAACGATCGCGGCACCCAGGGTGATGATCTGCGCGTCGTTGCTCTTGCGAAGTCGTTCTGCCGAGTAGACGTCATGACAGGTGCCGGCAAAGACGCTTCTCACCTTGTTGGCCACCATCGCCATGCCCAGGCCCGTGCCGCAGATGAGGATGCCCCGGTCGAAGCGGCCCTCCTGCACCTGGCGCGCCAGGTTGAGGGCGACGTCCGGGTAGTCGGCCTGGTGTGAATCGAGATACGCGAGATCCTCGAACGGCACGCCTCTCTCGGCGAGCAGCCCGCACAGGACCCGCTTCAGCTCCAGACCGCATTCGTCTGCATCAATGGCAATGCTCACGGGACTCCCTCGCGGCAGTCCTCATTCGACGCCGCGGGTGGCCACGCCTGCGCTCAACGAACTCTCACCAGGAGCACGCCGGCCGCTGAGGCATTGCTCAACGGGCTGCCGATCTGCGTCGAGAACGAGGGGAGAGGGCACGGCGGCGGGCCTCCGTCGCCTCGTGCGGACGTCGCTCCCGCCTGTCCTATCGCGGTTTGGCGACTGCATCCACTCTCAGGAGCGCGTCAGCCGTGGGTGGCCCCCACGTGCAGGCATCGGCTGCCTCAGGCTTGATCCGTACTTGCTTCCTCGGCAACAATGATCTTCCAGACCCCGGCCCCGCCCTGTCGGAGCATGTTGACCCCCTCCTCGACTCGCGTCAGCGGCAAGCGATGGCTGATGATCGGAGCGACCTTGATCTTGCCGCGACTCATAAGCTTCAGTGCGACCGGGAAGTCCCAGCAGTAGCACAGCGTACCCAATACCGTCAGCTCGTTCAGTGTCACCTTGGTCAGGCCGAAGGGATCGGTTTCACTGCCGGACCACCCCATGAGCATGATAGTCCCGCCCCGCTTAACCAGGTCAACGGTTGCCGCAAGCGTATCGGGACGGCCCACCGCCTCGAGCACGCAATCCGCACCGATGCCATCGGTGAGCTCCATGACCCGCTTCCGCACGTCATCGCGCGTTGGGTTCACAACATGGTCGGCGCCCAATTGTGCGGCTAGGTCCAGCTTGAAATCCTCGACATCCACCACCATCACCTCAGCGCCCTTGATCGACGCGAACTGCATGGCCAAGGATCCTACGGTGCCGCAACCCAGGATGACGACGAGATCTCCGCTCTTCAGATGACAGCGTTCGATAGCGTGCAGCGAACACGATGCCGGCTCCGCGAGCGCAGCCTCCTCGAAGCTGAGATTGCAGGGTTTGTGGTGAAGGAAGCGCGCGTCGGCGATGACATAGTCCGCGAGCGATCCTGCCACCTGATGGCCGATCAGCTTCAGGTCACGGCACAGGTTGTACCTTCCCTTGCGACAGGCCGGGCAGGTTCCGCAGGTGAAGAACGGCTCCACGACCACGTCCTCGCCCACACGCCAGTTCTCCACCCCTGGACCGAGTTCGGCGATGACGCCCGAGCACTCGTGGCCGAGGATGATTGGCCACTTGATCATCGGATGGTGGCCCACATACCCGTCAACATCGGAGCCGCACAGTCCGCACGCCTTCACCTCGACCAGCACCTGGCCCGCCTGAGGCACCGGCCGAGGGACCTCCTCAATTCCTATCCTCTCGCGTCCGGTGCAGACGGCCGCTCGCATTGTCCTCATCACTCCTGCCTCCCGTGTCACTGCCCGCGACTCCAACCGGTACCAGCTCTGACCGATTCACACGGCCAACTCGTCGTGATACGAGCTGTGGACAAGCGACTGTATCAACAGTGCCAGCAGTTCGACCACCCCGTGCTGTCCAAAAACTCATCTGGCACCCAGGATGCTCCTGCAGCCCCAGTCGTGATATTCTCTCCCCTTGTGCATACCCCTGCGGTGAGAGGTACCGAGGATGGAGAAGGCGGTCGAAAGAGGACTGGATTGGGCGGGACTGCCGGTAATCGCGACCGTGGTGTCAATCGGCACCGGAAACTGACCCACCATCGGCGTCCAAGACTGACCCACCCCGGGTTGGTCAAATCAGTTCATCCTGGTCTCCGGATTCCCCGTCTTGGTCCTCCAGCCTTGGTTTCTAGTGGGTCAAGTCTCCACGCCGGTTTCCCCTCTGGGCGGGTCACTCCTGCACGCCGACTAACAGCGATCAGCTTCAAGCACTCAGGTGCGCGGGAAAGTGCCCTCAGTGGGTGGGACGGATCTCCTCTCACGCTTAGCATTGCGGTGAGGCTGAAGCTAGACCGTGAGCGGAGGTGCCCGACCATGAAGGTGAAGCTGATCTTGCCCGCCTTGATCTTGCGCCGGAGCCCGTTCTGGAGCGCGATCAAGTACTCGCTCTGGCCGCCGCTTGGCCTGGCGACTCTCGCCGGCTACCTGGGGGACGATGACGAGGTCACCTTGCAGGACGAGAACGTCGAGGCACTGGATCTGGATGACGAACCGGATCTCGTAGGCATTCAGGTGTATGTCAGTTCGGCGCGCCGCGCCTATGAGATCGCCGATCACTACCGGAGTCGGGGAGTACATGTCGCGCTGGGCGGCGTCCACGCCACCTTGCTTCCGGAGGAGGCCGGCAAACACGCAGACACTACTTTCCTCGGACCGGGTGAGGACACGTGGCCGGCGTTCCTTCAGGATTTCCGCAAGCGCCGGCCGCGGCGGGTGTACCAGTCCACGACGCGGTCGCTGTTCGGCCAGCCCCCGGTGAGGCGTGACCTGATCAAGCGGAATCTCTACCTGGCGCCCAACTCGCTGGTGGTCTCGAGGGGATGCCCACACCGCTGCGACTTCTGCTCCAACTCCTCGTTCTTTCGCGGGGGCAAGTCCTTCTACACACAGACAGTGGATCAGGCGCTGGCCGAAGTCGAGCGTCTGCCCGGCCGCCATCTCTACTTCCTCGATGATCACATCTTCGGCGACAAGCGTTTTGCGCGGGCGCTCTTCGATGGACTGAAGGGCATGGGCAGGATCTGGCAATCGGCAGGCACTGTCGAATCCGCCCTTGACCGGGACCTGCTCACTCATGCCGCGGAGTCCGGGCTGCGCAGCCTGCTGGTCGGCTTTGAGACCCTGAGCGCCGGCAACTTGCGCAACCAGAACAAGCTCCAGAACCTGAACCGCGACTACGCCGCCGCCGTCCGCAATCTACACGACGCCGGCGTGCTGATCAACGCCACCTTCGTGTTCGGCATGGACGATGACGATGCGTCCGTGTTCGAACGCACGGTCGAATGGGCGATCGGTCAAGGGATCGAGACCGCCACCTTCCACATCCTCACACCCTATCCGGGCACGCGCCTCTACCAGCAGATGGAGGAGGCGGGCCGCATCACTACCAAAGACTGGGATCTGTACGACACCTGCCATGTTGTTTTGAGGCCTGCGAAGATGTCTGCCGATGAACTTCAGGCCGGCTATCTCCGCGCCTACGAGACCTTCTATCGGTGGGGGGCGATCTTCAGAAGCGCGCGGTCGCACCCGGCATGGGCGGACCGGCTGCGCCACATCATCTATGCGGGCGGGTGGGGCGCCAGCGAACCGCTGTGGCGGCTGGTATTGCGCGCCCAGCAGGTGCATCGCTTCTCACCACTCCTTGACGCCACTCTGGCCGGGTTCGGCAAGTATCCGGCAACGCGCTCACGGGCGGAGCCGTTCGGCCGGACCGAGATGCAGGCTGGTGTGCCCGAATCACGGATGCCCCGAATGCAGGTGGGGAGGAGGTCACCATGAGGGTACTGCTGGTGGCGAATCCTCGTGCCGGCCGCGTCAATCCCGCCCGTCTGGCACACATTGCGCGGCTTCTTCAGTCCGCGCGAGTGGAAGTGGGTGCTGTTCCTGCCAGTGGGCCAGGAATCGCAGCGGCATCGTTACGCCACGCGCTGCAAGGACTATCGCCGGCAGACACGAGAGTGATCGCAGTCGGCGGAGATGGAACCATCCACGCCATCTTGCCTGCGCTAGTGGGCACGGCCTTCCCATTGGCGATCGTACCCGCGGGAACGCTCAATGCCTTGGCAGGCGAGTTGCACATCCCTCAGGGCATCGAATCGGCAATCCGCGTGGCTGTGGGCGGCGAACCACGCCGGATCGATGTCGGAGTAGTCAATGGCAGGCCGTTCGTGCAGATGGCCGGGGTTGGCTTCGACGGTGCCGCGGTCCATACGGTGGTGCCGACCGAGAACAAGAACATGCTCAGCCCCCTGGTGCTCGCCCGGGGCCTGCGCCTGCTCTCGACATACCGCCTAAGCCGGTTTCGGATAACGACAGAGAGCTCAACTCTAAGTGCCAAAGCCTGGCTCATCCTGGTAGCGAACGCGAGCCGCTATACCTATCGTCTTTGCGCCTCTCCGGGAGCTGACATTGCTGATGGGTGGCTGGACCTCTGGGTATTCGCGGCCCGCTCGGCCCGGCAGACGGTCGGTCAGGTGCTCGCCCTGCTCAGGGGCACTCACGGGGGCTACCCCGGCGTCCACCACCTCAGAGCGCGCAGCGCCCAAATCGCCTCCCACCCGCCGGTATGGTTGCACCTGGACGGAGACGCGGGTGGGCGGACTCCGGCGACAGTGAGCGTGCTCCCGAGGGCGCTCACGGTAATCGTGCCATCTGCAGACAAGATCGTCGCCTGAGGTTAGCCCTCTGGCCACATCCCGTCTGGCAACGCGATGGTGGCGGTGGTTCCAGCGCTCGGTCCGTCGCTTACCTCAAGTGAAGCGCCGATGACCGCGAGCATGGCGCCGTGAAGGGCCATGCCCTGGCCGGCCGCTGAGCCTGGCTGTGCGCCTGCCAGGCCGACTCCGTCGTCAAGGATCCGCAGTTCCAGTCCGCCTCGCCACACGGCCTCAACGGCCAGACTGAGCGGCCCGGCAGGATTGCTGCCCCGGCCGTGTCTCGCCGCGTTCCGGATGACCTCCTTGGCGGCATAGTAGACGATGTCCGCAGTCAGTGACGGGAGGCTCCTGGCGCGCTCCTCGGCCTCCGGCTCAATCTGCCAGCTCACTTTGTCAAAGTCGCGGGAGAACTCATCGGGTACCATTCCCCGTAGCGCGCCCAGGAGCCCGAGTTCGGCCACCTGCGAGGCCCGGCCAGTCGGCATCTCACGCAATAGGGCCGACAGGCGCCGATGCACTTGTCCGAGCTGGGCCAGCGCCCCGGCCGTGCTCTCATCGACGCCCGCCACTTGCAGGCTCAGCATGATCGCGTGCAAGCTCGGCAGCACCTCGTCGTGCAGAGCGCGTCGGGATTGCTGGTCGATCACCTGCGTCTCCACGTACCGCTGACGCTGAAGTAGCATAAGGCGCCTGGCGAGACTCACGACCGCGAGGGTGTCCAGAAGGCGCTCGCCGCCGGACCGGGCGATCTCGATCTCTTCCTGCGAGTACAGCCCCGCATCGCTTTTCTCGCCGAGCAGGAAGACCCCCGCCAGACCGCGAGCGCTCCACAGCGGCACCGCCCAGATCGCGCCTCCCCAACGTTCGGGATCAAGCGCGAGGCTGGTGATCTCGGGGCTTGTGAACTCGTTGACGACAGAGGTCGCATCCGCAGGGCACCCCGCGTTCTCAGGATAGGTGAGAGGTCGCTGGACCAGGGTCGAGATGCTCCCGGCAGGGATAAGGTAGGCGACTCGAGCCCCGAGCACATCTCGGCACAAGACGGCGAACGGCGCGGGCGTCTGCGCTGACTTGGACGCGTCAGCGCCCAACAGCGTCCCGAACGAATGCTCGCTCGCAACCAACGAGCGCAGCGCGCCGAAGTGCCTCTGCCGCTCGCGGTGAGAGCGCCACCCGAATACGGCAAGAGCCAGTGCCAAGAAGGTGGTAGTGACCACAACCACCGAGATCGTCGGGAACTGCAGCGCGTATCCCGCTCCCACTGCCACGCTGTAACCCCCGGCCAGGACGAGCGCATAATGCCACTGGCTGCGCAGCACCCGTCTCGGTAGCGCCTTACCGGTGAAGATCTCGTAGGAGACCACTGCCTGCCCGATCAGAATGACGGCGACCACAATAGGGAGGTTAACGGTCAGATCCATCCAGAACGCCTCAAGCGGAGGCTGGTCGAGGATCATCTGCAGGTAGTTCGGGCCGCCGTAGAGCACGAGCCACAGCAGCAGCAGAACCATTAGCAGGCTGACGCTCAGGAGGCAGCCCGTGGCGCCAAGCAGCCACGGGCGTGCCCGGCTTCGAGCTGGGCCCTGCATGACATACCCCGTGGGCCCTGGCCGCTGAAGAGCGAACAGCGAAGAGCAGGTGCAGAAGGCCATGAAGAGGGGATAGAGCAGCACCAGCCCCGGTATCCCAAAGATGGTCGGCGTGGTGACGAAGTAGACCCCCAGCAAGCGCATCGGTGATGGGACCGGCCTGGTGACCGACAGGAATGCCAGTATCGCGACTGAGAACAGCGTGGAGAGAAAGACAAGTAGCCGGTGCTCGCGACGAAGACGTGAGCCCCCACTTTCCCAATAGCCGCTGTGCCAGAGCGCGGCGATGTACCAGGCGTAGGGCGCGAGGATCAGGGCGACCCATCCGACGGGCCACCATGGACCTGGTGACTGATAGCTGCCCTCAACGCTCTCTGCCGCGATGATGGCGTGTGTGAGGAAGAACAACCCAGCGGCGATCGCGCCCAACCCCACCAGCAACACGCCGCCGGTACGGCGCTCCGCGTTCAGCAATACGGTTACGCCCAACCACAGCAGTAGGAGGGCGCTGAACACAGAAAGCGCCACCAGCCCGCCACAGTAGAGCCGAACCTGGAGGGCTAGCCCGTCCATTCGACCGGCTCTCCGCGTTCATCCATGACGTGGGGAACGCCATGCTCGTCCCA
>Ga0315288_10011702_pt1 | contig 11043 bp, 8 predicted proteins | sample YL17G11_20_MG_FD_203454 | JGI IMG/M metagenome (GOLD analysis project Ga0315288, IMG submission 203454) | Sediment microbial communities from Yellowstone Lake, YNP, Wyoming, USA - YL17G11_20 | ecosystem: Environmental > Aquatic > Freshwater > Lake > Sediment | place: USA: Wyoming | collected...
CTGGCCTTCTCCGTCATCCCGGGCTTGTGGAAACGACGCCGTTTGACGTACATCGCCAAGGAGGTGGATTCGCCATGAATAAACGAAGGATCGCCCTTCTTTTATCGATCGGCGGGGCGGTCGCTCTAGGGATCGCCCCGAGAGCGGCGTCCGTTCCTCCCCCGGACGAGGTCGCGACGGTCAGCTTCCTGGAAGGGAGGGCTTGGATCCGGCCGCCGAACGCCAAGGTGCGGAAAGAGCTGGAGCTTTTCGACTGGATCAAGATCGGTTCCCTCATCGATACGGAAACGGACGCCCGGATCATCGTCGCGTTCGCTTCGGGGACGCGGTATGAGCTCAAGGGGCCGTTCGCCGCGACGGTCGAGGCGGATGGGTTCAAGACGTCGGCCAAAGCGGCGACCAAGCTTCCGCCGGTGGCGGTCATGCCGCGATTCGCCGCCCTGGTGCTGGATAACAAGTCCGGCTCCCGGATGGCGGGAATCCGCCTGAGAAGCGCGCCCAGGTCCGTCTCCGATCTCTACCCCGGCGACGGAGACGCGGTCCCGGCCGACCAAGCGGTCATATCGTTCGGCCTTTTCCCGGACGTGGGAAAATACAGGGTCGAGGTCGAAGACGATGCCGGCAACGATGTTTACTCCGCCGTCACTCCGGGTTCTCCCGTCGTTTTGCCGCCGGGAATCCTGAAGCCCGGCCGTGTGTATTACCTGTCCGTGAGAACGCTGGAAACCAAACGGGTTTCGGCGCGAGCGGACACGATTTTTGCCGTGATCACCGAAGAGCAGGCCGGTCTGCGAGAGGCTCTAAAATTACAGGCCGATCAATCCAAGGGCGCGGCCGATCGGCTTCTATTGGCCCAACTGGAAATGACCCTGGGCCTTCAGAAGGAAGCCTGCGCATCGTTGAAATCCGCCCTGGTGCTTCAGCCCGAGAACGCCGCCATCAGACGGATTCTGGCCCAATGGGGATGCCGCTGAGACGTTGGACCGGAATTCCCACTCCAGCCAAGCCGGAAAAAATAAGCCGGCCGCGAATCGAAGCCCGTCGCCTCGATAAGCGGCCCGGACCGGCTTTCCCCTTCGGGTTCTGTCTTTACAATGAGGCGCAGAGAGAACATAATGGGAGTCGATTGGGGCCTAGAATGAGAGCGGGAAAAGGCAGAATATATTTTTTGATAATGCTTTTTTTCTTGATCCTTTCTTTGAATACTTTTTCCCAGGAAGCCAAGCCGGGCCGTAAATTTCCGGTCAACGTTCAAGACCGGCAGGGCAATATTTATAAGCTTTATTCCGGCTGCTATGCCTTGGTCATCGGCATCTCCGATTACATCGCCGGCTGGCCGAAACTGCCCAACGCGGTCCGTGACGCCCAAGCCGTGGGAGATCTGTTTTCCTCCCTTGGCTTTGAAGTGACGAGGCTCATGAATCCCGATGAATCTCAATTGACCCAGGGCCTGAAGAACTTTATTTTCGGTGCCGGGCAGGACCCGAACAATTGCGTCGTGGTCTTTTTTGCGGGGCACGGCCATACGGAAAAGATGTCCTATGGGGCCGACATGGGATATATCGTCCCCAAAGATTCTCCCTTGCCGGAAAGGGATAAGACCGGTTTCATGCAAAAAGCGGTCGATATGCAGACGATCGACGTTTACGCCCGGAGGATCCAGGCGAAACACGCTTTATTTCTCTTCGATTGCTGTTTTTCCGGAGCCATCTTCGACATGGTCCGGGCGGTGCCGGCGGCGATCAGCAATAAAACGGCCAATCCCGTCCGCCAGTTCATCACCGCCGGAGGAGCGGACGAGTCGGTTCCCGACAGGAGCATATTCAAAGAGCAGCTGATCGAGGGACTCAAGGGAGAGGCGGATCTGAACGACGACGGCTACATTACGGGCACGGAACTGGGCGAATTCCTGCAGGAAAAAATCGTCAATTATTCCAAGGACGGCCAACATCCGCAGTACGGCAAGATCCGCGATCCCAAGCTCGATAAAGGGGATTTCGTATTCGTCTTGATCAATAACCTGATCATTCAACAAGGCAATGTCTTGAATTTGCCGTCCGATTCGGCCGGAGAGACCGAATTCTGGAAAGCGTGTCAGAAATACGACAAAAAAGAACTCTATGAAGATTATTTGAAGAAATACCCGAACGGTCAATTTGTCGTTTTGGCCAATGCGGCAATCAAGAGCATTGAAGAACGAAAAAAGGAGATCATAAGCCAAGGACCATTCAATGAGATTTCCGTGTTCCAGGCTAAAGAAGGCATCCTTCCCGGCTATGCCAAAAAAATTCAAAGATTGGCTTCGGAAATTTTGCTTGAGAATATCGAGGTCAACGGCCAGATAAGCTTGGCTTTACGGATCAGTGAAACGGGGAAAATTCAGATCATGGCCTATCGCGACAATGGATTGAAAGTCGTCCCCCCGGAAAAGCGGGGTTTGATCAAAGAAAATATTGAAATGATATTTTCGCTCATTTCCCTCGATCCCCCTCAAGATGAAGCCGGAAACCGGGTGGTCATCAAGATTTGGAACGTGAGCTATTCCTGCTCGATGATACGGGGCCGATTGGTCCTCAATAAGATTTCCTAAAAATGATTCGAGCCGGCTTCCTGAAGAAGATCGCCTCCCTGGCCATCATTTCCTTTTCCTGGCTGTTGGCGGTCCAGACGGGATTCTTGAGCGGCCAGGAGGATCCCCTCCGGAGAGCCCGGCAGCTTTTTCAAGAGGGGGATTACCCGAAAACGCTCGCTCTCCTTGATGAATTCATTTCGAACAATAAAGGCGAGGCGGGCCAGAAGAAAAATGTCGCCGAAGCCTATTACCTAAAAGCCAAAGTTTATCACGTCGCCGGAGAGGAAGAAGCTTGCGATGCCAATCTCAAGCTGGTCTTTGAGACGTATCCCGAATTCACGACGAACGAGCCGGACATTGAATTTCGCGAGCGCGCGGGGAAGATCAGATCTGCCTTATTCCCCGCGCCGAAAGAAAAAATAGAGCAGAAGCTCGGCGAAGAAGCCAAGCCCGGGGCGATGGGGACGGAGGCAAAGAAACCGAAAAAATTTCCCTGGCTGCTGGTCGGCGCGGCCGTTATCGTAGCCGGAATTGCGGCCTTTTTGTTGTTCAAGAAAAAGAGCAGCTCAACGACGACCACGGTTCCGCCTTCGGGGGGAAGCGTCTCCGTCAGTTCGACTCCGACGGGAGCGAAGATCTATCTTGACAGCGTGGATACGGGAAAAACGACGAATGCCACATTATCCGGTGTCTCTTCGGGCGATCACACAGTGAAGCTGATCAAAGAGGGTTATAAGGATTATGAGCAGAACGTCACGGTCACGGCCGGGCAGACGGCGTCCGTGAGCGCAACGCTCACCAAAAATACGGTTTCCGTGACGAGTCCGTCGAGCGGCGCGAGTTGGGCCAAAGGCACCGAGTACACGATTCAATGGACGATCGATGCATCGTTTGATGAATCATCGCGCATCAGCCCGGCCTTTCCGTCCATTCCAACGAACTTCCCGCAGGCCAGGAGAACGGTTGAGAAGAATCTCGCCATCACGAACGTCAACATCGATCTTTATAAAGGCGGGATCAAGACCCTGACGATCGCATCGAATACGGCGAATGATTTTTCGGAAAAATGGACGGTTCCCGCGTCACAGGCGACGGCGTCTGATTATAAAGTGAGAGTCTCCTGTTCGACGGACGCGAGCGTTTACGGGGAAAGCGGCAATTTCTCGATCTCCGATGTCGTCGCAATCATAGTGAGTCAATTTTCATCCCCTGGAAGCAGTCCGACGGCTCTTGAATGGGACGGAAATTCCTTGTGGATGGTCGACAATTTGAAAAAATTCTATCAGCTCGATACGAACGGGCATGTGCTCGGTTCATTCAGTTTTTCCAAAGAAGTGTTTGATCTCGCCTGGGATGGGAGCAACTTATGGGCTTATACCTACTCGGGGCTTTTAAAGCTCGATAGATCCGGAAATGTGTTGTCGACCCTAAATGTTTATTATTATCCGGGAAGCGGGCTTGCCTGGGACGGTACTTTTTTCTGGGTCGGCAATTACAATATCGGCAGAATCTATAAACACGACGCTTCCGGCAATCAATTATTATATTTTGACGTGGGCAATATCGACCATCCTACGGGAATGGCCTTCAACGGTACGAATTTGCTGATCGGGGATTGTTTCCAACTGACCAACAGCATCTATATCTACACGAGAGAGGGCGTGCAAGTCTCGCGCATAGATCTCGATCCTCTCGGACTGACGAAAATTACCACATTTGAAAATAAATCCGTCGCTTGGGATGGCCAATTCATTTGGTATTCGTCAACCGCCAGATTCACAATATATAAAATTAAAATTTAGGGGTGCTTTCCCGGATATGCACCCCTCTTGATCTAGACGGCCATATTTGACCCCGGCTTCCTTAATAGGTTAAAATCGAAACGAGTCAGCCTATGGATGTCATCGAGAAGAAGAGCCTCGAAGTCACGGTCGATAAACGCCATATCATTTCCATCGGCGAACGTCTCTACGCGGAAAGCGTCGAACTCCTCCGCGAACTCGTCAATAACGCCTACGACGCCGATGCGACCGAGGTTCGGGTCGATATCGCGTCCGACCGGATTTCCGTCGGCGACAACGGCATCGGCATGGACGCCGATGGTCTCCGGCAATATTTCTGCATCGGCTCGGACGAAAAAGTCATCCGCTCGGTCTCGCCGCGGTTCGGCCGCGAGCGCATCGGGCAATTCGGCATCGGCAAGTTCGCCTCTCTCGCCGCGGCCATGCGCTTCGAGGTCATCACCCGCCGCGGCCCCTATGCCGCCCGCGTTATTTTCGATAAAAAGAATTGGGAGTCCTCGAAGGACATTTGGCAGCTCCCGCTCGATATTCTTTCTCCGGATTCCGTCGGATGCGACGGCACGACGGTCATCCTCTCGGAGCTGACCAAGCCGTTCGATCTCGAAGAATCCGAAGCGACGATCAAAGACGGGGTACCCCTCCGGGCGGCGAATTTCTGCGTTTATCTCAACGGCCGTCCCGTGCCGCCCCGGACCTTTTCCGGCCAGCGGATCCCGGTCCTCGAAGGCTGCCCGTTCGGGGTGGTCGCGGGTGAGATCGTCATCATTCCCAAGACGGCCGCGTCTCCCAAGGACTTGGGCATCGACGTCAAGGTCAAAGGCGTCACCGTCAAAAAAGAGCTCTTCGGCATGGAGACCTGGGGGCCGGCCGTGGCTCGGATCAAAGGGGAGATCAACGCCAATTTCCTTCCCATCACTTCGGACCGCTCGAATTTCGTCACCGATTCCGAGGAATACCAGGAGTTCCTGAAAGTGATCCAGAACGTGGTTGGGATCATCGAAAAAAAGCTCGGCAAAGAGGCGGACCGCGGGGAAGACAAGCGCGCCGGAAGGGCGGTCAAAGAAGCCCTCACCAGAATTCACCGGGCCCTGGCTTTGAATCCGGATTTTTCGCCGTTCGGACCCATCCCCTATGGCGGGGAGAAAGGCATCGGCGGGGCGGCGGCGGAAAGCGGCTCCGCGAAGGCTGATGAGGCGACGGTCGGCCCTGAGGCCGAGTCCGGCTCTCCCCCTAAACCGAAAATAGCCAAGCGCCGGAACCCGTTGGTCAAGAAGATCACTCCGAACGCCATCGTCCGCCGGATCAAGCTGGGTCAAAACGTTGTCTCGGTTTGTCTCGATTTCTTCGGCGAAACCGGCCCGGAATGCTTTTCCGAGGGAAACGTCGTCTATATCAACCGCGATCATCCCCTCTTCAAGCGGGAGTCCCAAAAACGGGCCACACAGACGATGTACATCGCCCGCCTGCTCACCCAGGAGATCGCGATCATGACGGAAACGAAGAGCCCGCGTCTGGCTTTCACCCGCCAGAGCAAGCTCCTCAAGGACGCCTTCGCGGATTTTATAGAAAAGCCTTAAGAAATATCAGTTTTGCATATGCCTAACGGGGGAGCTCAGCCGTGCGAGGTACGAGCATCGGCTGGAGCGCCTTATTGGGCTGCATTTGCAGACCAAGGTTTGATCTTCTTTAGCGATGCGCCAAGAGTGCGCTCTGCAACCTCCGTATCGTGGGCAGCCTGAGCGCGCAACCAATAGCCGGTGGATAGACCAAAGAACCGACACAACCGCAAATCAGTATCAGCTGTGATCGAACGCTTACCTGCAACAATCTCACTGATACGCTGAGCGGGAACGCCAATTTCCTTGGCCAAACGATACTGGCTAAGAACCATAGGTTTTAGAAAATCTTCCAAGAGGATCTCGCCGGGAGTAATAGGTTTGAGCTTGCTCATAATGGACTCTCCTCAGTGGTAATCAACGATTTCCACATTTTCTGCACCTACATCCGTCCAACGAAAGCAGACACGCCACTGATCGTTGATACGAATACTGTATTGACCGGAACGATCACCCTTGAGTGCTTTAAGGTGATTGCCGGGCGGCACCCTCAGATCCTCAAGTCGGCCAGCGATCTCGAGCTGTCTAAGCTTACGCCGTGCAACCTTAGCAATGCTCACGAACGGCCCGACGCGCCGGCCTTTTGAGAGCGCTTCGGTGTATTCACATTTGAATGATCTGATCATGTTGTCATATAGTAACGCATATCGTGAATAACGTCAAGCGTGATTATAGAGGTCCGACGTTCAGCTGGTTTCATAGCATATTTTCTCTCCAACCTTCTTCCCTTCATGTCATTCTGTTATAATGAATCCAACAGGCGCACAGGAATGAAACTCGATCTGACCCCTCTGGAAAAAGCGCTGGCTCAGCTCGAACAAAGCCTTTCCTGTCTTCGATCCGAGCTGGCCGCCGGCGATTCGGGTTTGCGAGCCCAGTTTCGGGCCGCGGCGATTCAAGGATTAGAGCGCACGTACGTTCAAGGTGGATGTTTTGGCCGCCGTTTGGGCGGCGGCCGCCGCCTTTGCCCGGGCCGGCACCGCTGAGGCATCGAGGAAAAATCTTATCTGTTGACGACGATCGTCGATCGCGTTATTTTATTATCAAAGGGATATTGGTTTATTCTTAACAAAAAGTCGAAAAATTTATTCCGAGATATTTTTCTTCGCGGCAGAAGGAGGTAGACATGAAAAAGCGGAATCTGGCTTTCACCTTGATTTTTTTTATTTTATGTCCACTGACGGCCCTAAGCCAAAGCCCTCAAAAGACGGCTGCCTCGACGAGTCCTTTTGTCGGCCGTTGGGAGATTCAAATGGTTTCACCTTCCCAACCAGCCGAACCGTTCGCCATCATTGAAATAGAACAAAAAGCGTCCGGCTTAGCCGGGAAGATCATCGCCGACACCTCTCCTCCCGGAACATCCCTCAAGCTCGGGGAGATCTCTGAGAAAGAAGGCCTGCTCGCCTTCACGATCGATATGTCGATGATGGGGACGAGCATGGGAATCAAGTTTCAAGGGAAGAGAGTCGCGGACCATCTCGAAGGGACCGTGGACATAATGCTCAATCAGGCGACCTGGACGGGTCAACCGACGACAAAAGACAAAATTGAACGACCCGAAGACAAAAAAGCACTGGAAGCCGCCCTCATGAAACCCCAGGCAGAACTTATCGAAGCTATGAGGCAGTTTCTCAAGAAATATCCTGACAGTTCGCTAAGGGATCAAGCCAGCTATTATCTGGCTTTCAGCCTCCAAAAGCCTGACGAAAGGGTCGCCGCTTTGCGCAAGTTCTTACAGGACTTTCCAAATAGCTCCTTGAAGGATCAGGCTAGCCTTCAGATTGCCCTGAATCTCCAGGATCTGGCGGAGAAGAAGTCCGCCCTGCGCAAGTTCTTGGCGGATTTCCCAACATCGCGGTCGAAAGACCAAGCTGAGAACCAACTCATCCGGATGATCGACGATCCGGACGAACGCCGGGCCGCCCAGGAGAAATTCGTCAAAGATTACCCCAAAAGTATGCTTGCCGGGGGAGTCTATAGCACACTTCTAGAAGCCTGCCTGGGCAAAAAGCCTGTCGATGAGGCAAAAGCGAGCGCGATCATCGACGGATACATCAACTCGACGCCCGACCCGACCGGTCCGTCGGGCGCGTTCGCGATGAGCATGCGCGTTTCTGTGCTGAATACTATAGCTGACCGGCTGATGGTCAACGAGGTGCTTTTAGACAAGGCCCTGGAGCTGATTCAAAAGGCTGTGGCCATGTCGGAGAAATCTCCTCTTCAATTGAAGACGATATGTCAGACGACGCTTGGCCAGGTGTATTTTAAGCGCAAGGAATATGACCAGGCCGAGAAAGAATTGAAAAAGGCCGTTGATATCGCCGGCGCGCAAGCCGATGCGGAAACCCGCCTGTATTTAGGGAAGGTTTACGAGGCCAGGAATAACGACGACGATGCCCTGGAAGCCTATCTGAGTGCCGCGGCTGTGGGATCAAGCGGCGAAATCAAGACTTCTCTGGAGAGAGCCTATCGCAAGAAATATGGGAGCTTGGACGGCCTGGAGGATAAGCTCGACAAGCTCTATCTCGCCCGGCCCAAACCCTTTGATCCCGGCCATTATGAAGCCACCGGCAAGGAATCCGGCAGAGTCATTCTGGCCGAACTGTTCACGGGCTCCGAATGCCCGCCTTGCGTGGCTGCGGATCAAGCCTTCGACGGGTTGGGAGAGCGGTACGACCGCAACTCGGTCGCCATCCTCGTTTATCATTTACACATCCCCGGTCCGGATCCTATGACGAATCCCGACTCTGAGAGCCGGGCCAAATACTATCAGGTCGGGTCTACTCCGACGGTCGTGATTGACGGCATCGACCAACAATCGGGGGGTGGAGCTTCCGCCCAGTCTCCCAGGGTTTTCAATAACTATAAGGGCAAGGTCGAGGCCCGGCTCCTGAAACCTCCCATGGCGGCGTTTTCCGACATAAAGGTCAAATTAGAAGGCCAGATACTGACTGTCTCGGGCCAGGTCAACATCGCATCGGAAAGTGCCGGCAAGGTTGAAAAGGCGAGCCTTCGAATCGCTCTCGTCGAGGATGAGGTCCGCTATACGGGAGGCAACGGTGTCCGGTTTCATAATTTTGTGGTTCGAAAGCTCATGGGAACGCCTGAAGGGAGGCCGCTCGAAAAGCCCGGAACGAAGACAAGCTTTAACGAAACCGTAAATATCGCGACGCTTGGCCAAAACCAGAAAGAGTATCTTACGAAATATGAGACCGAAACGGCGGGAAAGCTAAGGCCGGGATTCAAGTTTATCGAGAAGCTGGATCACCTCGAACCGGCCCGCCTGCTTATTGTCGCTTTCCTCCAGGACGATCAGACCAAAGAGATCCTTCAAGCCTGTTTTGTAAAGCCGGGCCGATAAGCGCGAAAGAATTGTATCGCCTGAGGGAAAGGGAAAATCAACGTCATGCAAAAAGACAAATTCCGTTCACTCACGCGTGAAGGCAGCTTCGCTGTTTATTTCAATGAGCGCGGCTTTCGCGGATTGCAGGTTTTCGAATCCGAGAGGAGGGGATATCAGTCGATATGTATCCGCTCAGGCAAATGAGCTGATGAACACGTCCGGATCGACGGCGATCTTGGGAAAAGCGGCTAAGATTTCCCGGTCGCGCGAACGATCCAGGGTAAATGACTTTTTTGCGTATACCGATAAAAAAGTCTTGACTTTATTGTCGGATGCGCTAAAATTGTCATATGCTTGAACGTCATCTTGAAAGGATCGTGGCCGATCCGGAGATCGGGCGGCAGATGCGATTCATTGCCGGGCCCAGGCAAGCCGGAAAAACCACGCTGGCCCAGCGCATCTTGGCCATGAACCGATCGGAAGATTTGTATTTCAACTGGGACCTCCGTGAGGTCCGGGATAGGTTTAAGGCCGATTTCGGTTTCTTCGAGACGCCCCTGCGTGACGCCCGGTCCCAAGGCCATCTCCCCTGGGTCTGCTTTGACGAAATCCATAAGATGCCCCATTGGAAAGATATCCTGAAAAGCTACTTTGATAAACATGAAGCCGAAGCAAGATTCCTCGTGACCGGGAGCGCGCGGTTGGATTGGTTCCGCCGGTCGGGTGACTCCCTCGCCGGACGCTATTTCCTATTTCATCTCAGCCCTTTGACGTTGTCCGAGGCCGTCGGAAGCCTTCTTGCTGAACCGGCGCCAAGTGAGGGCGCCTACGAATTCATGGAAAAAAAAGCCGGCCGGGTCAAATATGAGGAGGAGGCTCTTTCTCAACTCCTCAACTTCAGCGGATTTCCCGAGCCGTTCCTCAAAGCGGACGCTCCGTTTTATCGCCGTTGGCAGAGAGATATGGTCGACCGTCTGACTCGGGAGGATGTCAGGGACTTGACCCGGATTCTCGATGTTGAACACGTCGCGACGCTGGTCCAGATCCTTCCGGACCGGGTCGGATCTCCGCTTTCGTTGAACGCGCTCCGGGAAGATATCGGCATCGGATATTCCGCCGTCAGGAGCGCCGTTTCAGCTTTACAGCTGACATACGCGTTTTTTCTGATCTCTCCCTACAGCCGGAATATCGCCCGCACCGTGAAGAAGGAGAAAAAGGGCTACTTTTTTGACTGGGGCCGATGCACCGATCCGGCCAAGAGATTCGAGAACTACGTCGCGTGTGAGCTCAGAGCCCTGACCGACCTTTGGCATGACAAAGGCATCGGCGATTTCAGCCTGATGTACGTCCGCGCTCGGGATGGAAAAGAGACGGATTTCCTCGTGACGCGAAACAACGAGCCTTGGTGCCTCTTCGAGGCCAAGATCGAGGACGGCTCCATCCCTAAGCACCATTTCGCCCACGCCCGGGCTCTGGGGGATATCCCATTGATCCAGGTCGTCCAGAACGGCCGCGTTTTCCGGAAACAGAACCGTGCGGCTTATCGGATTTCCGCGAGCCGGCTCTTCGCCTGACGCTGTTATCTAGCCTGGATTCCCATGTTAGTTTATTGACTTAACACCACGCCCGCAATCAGCCAAAAACCAACCTCAGTTTTCGACCTTCCCAAAAGGGGATGGCCGGTTCGATCTTATCGAATCCGGCGGCGAT
>Ga0315288_10011704_pt1 | contig 11043 bp, 13 predicted proteins | sample YL17G11_20_MG_FD_203454 | JGI IMG/M metagenome (GOLD analysis project Ga0315288, IMG submission 203454) | Sediment microbial communities from Yellowstone Lake, YNP, Wyoming, USA - YL17G11_20 | ecosystem: Environmental > Aquatic > Freshwater > Lake > Sediment | place: USA: Wyoming | collected...
CGGGGGCCACCATGAATTCCTGGACGTCGAGGTTGTTGTCGGCGTGGACGCCGCCATTGACGATGTTGAGCATCGGGACGGGCAGCTCCGCCGCGTCGGCGCCGCCGAGGTAGCGGTACAGAGGAAGGCGGGCCGAGGCCGCTGCCGCCCGGGCCACCGAGAGCGAGACGCCCAGCAGGGCGTTGGCGCCCAGCTTGCTCTTTGTGGGGGTACCGTCCATCTCGATCATCCGGCGATCCAGGGCGGCCTGGTCGGCGGCATCCATCCCCAAGAGGGCCGGGGCGAGGACGTTGTTCACGTTCCGCACCGCCTGGAGGACCCCCTTGCCGCCGTAACGCTTTGGGTCGCCGTCGCGCAGCTCCAGAGCCTCCCTTGAGCCGGTGGAAGCGCCCGAGGGGACCGCCGCGAGTCCCTGGGCGCCGTCGGAAAGGAGCGCCTCCGCCTCGAGGGTCGGGTTGCCGCGCGAGTCGAGGATTTCGCGGGCCTTCAGCGACTGGATCCGGGCCATAGAGACTCCCTTCAGGCCGCGCGGGGGGTGGGCCCCCGCCCGGCGGTTCAGCGGTCCAGGGCGAGGGCGATCCCCGCGTCCATCAGCCGAGCCAGATCCTTCGGGCTTGCGGCCTCGGCGTGGCAGCGCACCAGCGGCTCCGTCCCGGAGGGACGCAGGAGGAGCCAGGAACCGTCGTCACGGGTCAGGAGCGTACCATCCTGGGTCCGCACTTCGCGGACCTTTCTTCCGGCCAAAGAGGAAGGGGGGCTTTCGAGACGCCGCCTGAGCGCCACGACTTCCCGGGGACTCGTCCGGATGTCTCGGCGGGCCGAGTGCCGGGGTCCCACTTTCCGGAAGAGGTGCCGGATCTGTCGGCGCAGGTCCTGCCGCCGGTGCGCCACCATCTCCGCCACCAGGCACCCTGCGAGAATCCCGTCCTTCTCGGGAACGTGTCCCGCGATGGAAAGGCCCGCGCTCTCCTCCCCGGCCAGGAAGACCTCTCCCCGCAGGAGCAGGTCCCGGAAATGCCCGAACCCCACCGGCGCCTCGAAGAGGGCCACGCCGTGGTGGGCCGCCACGTCGTCCAGCAGCCGGGTCGTGGCCACCGTCCGGGCGATCCCGGTGCGGTGTCCCCGGGTCTCCAGAAGATAATCGGCCAGGAGGGCCAGGACCAGGTTGGCGGGGATGAAATGGCCGCCGCGATCCACGATTCCGAATCGGCCCGCGTCGGCGTCGGTGGCGAGGCCGAGATGGGCCCCGCTGCGCCGAACTTCCGCGCAGAGATCCGCCAGGTGGTCCTCGCCGCAGTCGGGGCCATGGCCGCCGAAATGAACGTCCCGCTCCGACCGAATCGTGGTGACCCGGGCGGCGGGGGAGAGGAGCGTCGGAAGATATCCGCGCCCGGCGCCGTGGCCGGGGTCGCAGACCAGGCGGAGGTGGCCGCGGGCCATTGCGCGCCGATCGATGAGCCCAAGGACCGAAGTCCGGTAGGGGCCCGGGGGATCCACCATCCGGATTTCCGAGGGGCGTGGCGCCGGTGGGGGAGAGCCGTCCGGGATCTCCCGGGCCAGCGCCTCGATTCTCTGCGTCACTTCGGGAGGCGCCGGAGCGCCGTCGCGGGTGGAAAACCTGAGGCCGTGATACTCGCAGGGGTTGTGGCTCGCGGTCAGGTTGATCCCGCCGTCCAGCCGGCCTCGGCGGATGGCGTGCGCTACCACCGGCGTGGGGACGAAGTCGGCGGCGAGACGGGGCTTCACCCCCTCCGCCACCAGGACCGACGCCGCCTCACGGGCCAGATGCTCCGAGAGGAAGCGGGTGTCGTAGCCGACGAAGAGGCGGGGAGCATGTCCCTTCTTCTCCTCGCGGACGTACCGGGCCACCGCCCGGGTGGCACGCCGCAGGTTGAAGAAGGTGAAATCGTCGCTGAGAATCCCCCGCCATCCGGAAGTGCCGAAGGCGATCGGTGTGGGGGCCATCAGACCGGAGTCTCCGTTCGGAAGTCGGCCGGGGAAGGGGGGAAACGGCGTCTTCCTGCTCCCTGCCCCCCCGGCGCGGCGCCGACTATAGCACAGGGTCGATCTGCTGACAAGGAAAGGATTTGGGGGCGATCCGTTCCTTGACACTCCCCGGGGGTGCCACTATACTCCGGGTTCGCCGGCGCCTTATCCGCCGGGTAGCGGAGCTCTCATGGAAAACGACGTCATCCTGGTTCTCTCCAGCGCCTCCTCGGAGAAGGAGGCCATTGACATCGCCCAGAAGCTTGTGGAGCAGGAGCTCGCCGCCTGCGTCAACGTGATTCCCGCCATCCGATCGATCTATCGCTGGAAGGGGAAGATCTGGAACGAGGTGGAGAACATGATGTTCATCAAGACCACCTCGCAGCAGTTCGAGGAAGTCAAGAAGACCATCAAGGAGCTTCACTCCTATGAGCTGCCGGAAGTCCTCGTGGTGAAGATCGACGACGGCGAGAAGAACGTCCTGAACTGGATCGGCTCCTCGGTGAAGGGCGGCCGCGAGCGCTTCTGAGCCTCTCTCCCTGCCAACACCTTCCCATCTCACAGGCGGATGGGGTGCGGTAGCGACACACTCCGCCCCGATGCCCCGTCGCACCGCTGCCTAGATCGCTGAGAGCCCCTCCTTGAGATCAGCGAGGATGTCGTCAGCGTCCTCGTTTCCCACCGAAATCCGGACCAGGCCGGCCGTGAAGCCCTGCCGCTCCCGCTCCTCCTCGGGGATGGCGGCATGGGTCATGCTGCCGGGGTGGCAGATGAGGGTCTCCACGCCGCCCAGGCTCTCGGCCAGGGCGCAGAGCTTGAGGTGGTCCAGGAACCTCTTCGCGCGGGCGAAGTCGCCGAGATCGAAGGCGATCATCCCGCCGAAGCCGGTGCACTGCCTCTTCGCCAGGTCATGCTGGGGATGGGAGGGGAGCCCCGGATAGAGGACGCGCTTCACCTTCGCCTGCCCGGTGAGGAAGGCGGCCACCCTGCGGCCGTTGGAGTCGTGGCAGGCCATCCTCAGGTGCAGGGTCTTGACGCCCCGGAGGACCAGCCAGGAATCGAAGGGGGAGAGGATGGCGCCCACGGAGTTCTGGACGAAGCCAATCCGCTCGGTGTGCTCAGGCTTCACGGTGATCACGCAGCCGCCCACGCTGTCGGAGTGGCCGTTCAGGAACTTGGTGGTGCTGTGGGCGACGATGTCGATGCCGAAGGAGAGGGGCTTCTGGAAGTAGGGGGACATGAAGGTGTTGTCCACCACCGAGATGATGGAGTGCTTCTTCGCCAGGCGGGCTGCCGCCGCCAGATCGGTCAGGCCCATGAGGGGATTGGTCGGCGTCTCGATGTAGAGCATCCGGGTGGCGGGGCGGATGGCCTTCTCGGTGGCCTCCAGGTCGCCGGTGTCCACGTAGCTGAAGTCGAGCCCGTACCCCCGGAGGACCCGCTCGAAGAGACGGAAAGTCCCTCCGTAGGTCATGCTGGAAACCACCACGTGGTCTCCCGTCCCCACCAGGGTCATCACCGCCGCGATGGCGGACATTCCCGAGGCGAAGCAGAACCCCTTCCCGCCTCCCTCCAGGGCGGCGAGGTTCTTCTCCAGCGCCAGCCGGGTCGGGTTGATGGTCCGGGCGTAGTCGAATCCCTTGCTCTTCCCCAGGGCCTCCTGGACATAGGTGGAGGTCTGGTAGATGGGGGTCATGATGGCGCCGGTGGTCGGGTCCGGCTCCTGCCCTGCGTGGATGGCGTCCGTGGCGAAACCCATCGTCACTCCTCTGTATGGGCGGTTCGGGTTGCGAGTTGCGGATGATAGTCAAGCGTCCGGAAGGGTGTCAAACCCGCGGCCCGCCGATTGTTGGATGGTCCTTGCGGAAGGGGTCTGGGGCTGAAGGGGTCTGGGGCTGAAGGGGTCTGGAAGAGATCGGGTGAAAAAGAGAACGGGGCCTTCCGGCCCCGTTCCGGGAAATCCTGCTCTGTCAGGGAAGATCAGCGGTTGTGGCCCTTTCCGTGGCCGCCCCCCTGGCCCTTCTCCTTGCCCTTCTGCTTGCTCCGGGAGTCTTCTCCCTGCTCCTCGCGGTCGCCATGCCCCTTGCCCCGGCCCTTGCTCACGCCCTGTCCCTCGGACCAGGTCTGCCTCCCGTGCTTCTGACGCCAGTGGTCGGCGGTGTAGACCTCCACCCGCCGTCCCTGGTGATAGGCGTTCATGACGTCGAAGGGGCTCGCACCGAAGTGACGCGAGGCAGTCTGCACCTTCACCAGCCCCACCACGTCCCGGTCGGAGAACCGGAGCCGCTGGTGCATCCCGGGGTGGTGGTTCTTCTTCCAGTAGCCCCAGGCCTTTCCGTAGGGCGGGCCGGGGTCCCGATCGATCCCCACGAAGAGGACGGAGGGGTCGACGTTGAGCCGGTAGAAGATCTCGTACCAGGGGTATCCCTCGCTCCGCAGGTGAAGGATGAAGCTCGGCTGCCGGTGGGACTGGTAGGCCAGGAAGGAGACCACGGGGAAGTCGTCCCCGGGATAGCGGCATTCCTGGATGAAGTTGCCGGGCACCGCCGGGCGCCAGACCTGGTTCGTGATGTTCAGGAAGATCCGGGTGTCCTCGTTGACGTTCATCCCGACCGCCACGTCGAACGTCGTGGAGGCCCGGGCCGTCCCGCCCGCCATCAGGAGCAGGAGGGGGGCGCAGAGGGCGAGCCTTTTCCAGGTTTCACGGTGGTCCATGCATGTTCCTCCTAGACGGATTGACACTCAACCAATATAGGAGTCGCCCGGGGCGGGGTCAAGGACCGGTCCGGACGAAAGCGGGAGGCCGAAACTACTTTGCTTCCAGGGTGATCTGGAAGGAAGTGGCGGTGGGGAGCTGCTCCGTCACGTAATAGAAAAAGACCGAGAACTCCACTTTCTCACCCGGCGCCACCTGTCCCCCCTTGTTTCCCCCTGTCCCGGCGGCCACGAGGTTTCCCTCGCCGTCGAAGAGGGCCAGGGCCAGCCCGACCCGGACCTTCCCGGCGGCGCCATTGACCACCGTGACCCGGGCTTTGCTGGCTGTCTCGATCCGCAGGACGCTAGCGGGGAACTCGAAGAGGACCTGCTCGACGCGCACCTGCGCCGCCGACAGTTCCAGGCTCACGGGGCGGTTCTTCTCCAGCATGAACTTCTTGGAGGCCGTGGCGGCCCGCGCCGGCGGTGCCAGCACGGCGACGAGAAGAAGGACGGCTGCAACGCGGAAACGGCGGGCGCTGTGAAGGAGGGAAGCCGGGGCGACAGGCATCGATGGCTCCTCGGAAGACGGCGTCTCGATTTCCCAGGGATCCCCTTCAGTCCTCGAAGTGGATGTCCTTGACCGCACTGGTCACGATGTAGATTCGGGTGTTGTTCTCGCCGGGGTCGGCGGGATAGAAGAAGAAGCCCTTCTTCTCCCGGCTGTAGCCCTGGGAGAAGCCCCACACCTTCTCACCGTCCTGGAACTCCAGCACGGTCTTCTTCCCGAGGGAAGACTCCATGGCGAATTTCTTGGCCCGTTCCACGGAGCGGCGGGCAGCCCCCCACTCCTTGACGTAGAAAAGCGCCTTCAGGTCCTCCATCTCGATGGTGGTGGGCATCCCGCCCCCTTCGCTGGGAAGGAGGTGGAACGAATCGGAGCCGGGGTGAAAGTCGTGGGTGAGGCCGCGTAGGGTCTTCCCGTCCTTGAAATGCGCTACGACCTTCTCTTCCATCAGTCCCTCTCCGTGTCGGCGCGCCCGGGCGCGCGTTACAGGGTGCCGGTGACCACGATGTCGCCGTCTATGGTCGAAGGATTGTCGCCATCCACGTTGGGAAAGAAGGTGTCTTTCGGGACCACGATGTCCTGGGTGTCCTTCCGCAGCGCGGACCCGGTCGTGCCAGGGTTGGTGGAGACGACGAAACGGAATGAGCTGGTCCCTTCCTTCATGACGCGGAGGGTCAGGCTGGCGATCTTGCGGGTGCCGCTCACCACCACCGACGGGCACCCCTGGCAGGTGCCGAAGACACAGTCATCGAAGCAATCGCCGTTCCCGGTGCAGCTCCTGGCGGGGATGTTGGTGCAGGTGTTGCCTGCCCCGCAGGTCCCGCTGCAATCGCCGGCCCCGGTGCACGAGAGGGTGTTGTTGGTGTTGCAGAGCCGGCAGTCGGAGCTTGCCGAGCAGGTCCTGCCGGGATTGTTGGTGCAGACTTTCGGGCCGGTGAGGACGGCAAAGGCCGCCTGCAGCCTTCCGAAGGAGCCGCACTTGTCGCCGGTGGCGGTGCAGTCGTCGTCGGTGATGCAGGCGGTGCTCCCGTTGCTCCGGCAGTACTTCTCACCGCCCCCGTTGGCCTGGGCGAGGTTGTCGACGCAGATGGGGCTGTTGACGCGGCAGGCCGGGTTGACGGTGTTGCAGGTCCCGAAGAGGGCGTCCTGGGCGGTGACATTGACGACCTGGATAAAGGTGGCGTCGTAGCGCAGGACCAGGTCCACGTCGTCCAGGTCCAGCGCGCCCGTGGAATCGCGCACCACCACGTTCATCTGGATGGTGTCGCCCACGATGGCGGTGACGTCGAAGAAGACGCCGTCGGACGCCGGCGGGAGGCTCTGGGACAGCTTGGCCTTCACCGTGGGGACGAGGATCGGCTTGTTCTCGCCGCCCGAGCAGCCCGCCAGGAGCAGGAGAGCTCCCGCGAGGGCGGCAGCGAACCTTCGGGATGGGTTTGGCGGAATTGACATCAAGCGGTGGAACCCTCGAGGATGCCCATGGGACACGGACGACGAAGTATAGCCCTCGCCGGATCCCCTTTCAACCACGGAATCGGCTCACTCCTTCAGCCGGGCGGCCATCAGGGCGTTGACGGTCTTGCCGTCGGCCTTTCCCCGGTGCCGCGCCATGAACTCCTTCATGGCCCGGCCCATATCCTTCTTCAGGGTGATCCCCATCTCGGCGAGAAGCTGGTCCACGGAGCGCTCCAGCTCCGCGCCCTCCATCTGGGACGGAAGGTATCGCTCCAGGACGGCCAGCTCCGCCTCCTCCCTGGAGGCCAGGTCCTCCCGGTTCCCTTTGCGGAAAGCCTCGATCGACTCCCGCCGGCTCCGGATCGCCTTCTGGATCAGCGCGGCCATCTCGTCCTCCCGCAGGTCCCGCTTCTCCTCGATGGCGGCGTAGCGGGCGGCGGAGAGGAGCAAGCGCAGCGTGGAGACGGTGGTCTTGTCTCCTGATTTCATGGCCTGGGTCAGGTCGGACTTGATGCGATCGATCATCGGCGCCCTCCGCTCCTGGAAACGCGCCACGGATCCCGCGGCTCTTTGACTCCCCAGGACCGGGTTCCTATAATAGCGCGGTTTTCAGGAGGATCCCATGGAACCGGAGAACTCGGGCGCCCCGGAAGGGGAGACGGCTCCCGGCCCTTCCCGCCGTCCCGCGAAGCTCGTCCTCATTCTGGTCATCGTCCTGGCTGCCGTCGTGGCCGGCTTTCTTCTCCTCCGCCGGGGGGGACCCGGCCCGGCGGCACCTGCGGCGCCCGCCTCGAAGGCCGCCCCCTCGCAGAAGGCCGTCACGGCCGTCCTGGTGAAGCTCAGCCCGGAGGCCGCTCTGGTGGCGGATCGGTTCAACTGCCTGTGCGGGGATTGCCAGGACACGCTGGGAAAGTGCACCTGCACCCATGACAGGGGTTCCGACGAGATGAAAGCCACCCTCAACCGGATTGTGGCCGAGAAGAAGACCCTCTCCGGAATCGAGGCCGCCATGGTGGAGAAGTACGGCCCTGGCGTCCTGGCCGCGTCCCACCCGTCCCCGCCGTCCCCCGGAAAGTAGGTCCCGATATCACCCGGCCGCAAGCCGCCGCGCGGGCGGGCCCCGTCCGTCGCGTCCGCCCGGCACCTATCGGGCGCCCCAGCCCAGCTTCCTGCGAAGGACGTCGAAGTAGTTCCGGTGCCTCGAGATGATGAGGGGGAGGGACGCGGCGCCGCGCCGGACACGGAGACGATCCCCCAGCCTCATGGGGAGTCCCACCTGGCCGTCCATGGTGCAGTAGACGTCCTCGGCGCCCGACTGGAGCGTGACTTCGATCCCCACCGAGTCGGGCACCACCAGGGGGCGGTTGGTCAGGGTGTGGGGGCAGATGGGGGTGATGCAGAAGGCGCGGAGCGCCGGGAGGACGATGGGTCCCCCCGCAGAGAGGGAATAGGCGGTGGATCCGGTGGGGGTGGAGATGATGAGTCCGTCGGCGTTGTAGGTGGTGACGAACTTCCGGTCTATCCTGATGTTCATCTCCAGGATGCGGGCGAGGGCGCTCTTGTTGATGACCACGTCGTTGAGCAGCCGCTGGGCGGCGATGGTCCTCCGTCCTCGGACCACCGAGGCCTGGAGCATCATCCGCTCCTCGACCTCGTAGCGGCCTTCCAGGACCTCCCCGAGCACCGACTCCATCTCCTCCAGAGTGGTCTCCGTCAGGAACCCGAGGCTTCCCAGGTTCACGCCCAGGATCGGGATGGGGCGGGCGGGCATGTTCCGGGCGACCCCCAGGAGGGTGCCGTCCCCTCCCAGGATGATCATCAGGTCCACCGAGGCCGCCAGGACCGGAATGGTCCGGGCCTTCCCCCGCTCACCCAGGATCCGGGCGGTGCCGGGATCGCAAAGGTAGCGTATTCCGCGGCTGGCCAGCACGGAGGCGAGACGGCGCACGACGGCCTGGGATCGGGGGAAGTGGGGCTTGGCCACGATTCCGACGCTCTGAAACGGCTGCCGGGGTTTCATGGGGCGATGGCCTCCTGGATGCTGTTCTCGAGGTCCGGCGCCGTGCGCGCCGGTCCTCCCGTCCGGAAGTGGAGAAAGTACTCCCTGTTTCCCTCGGTGCCGGGCAGGGGGGAGAGGCAGACGTCCCGGGGACGCAGCCCCAGGGCCTCGCCGGCGGAAAGAATCTCAGCAATCACCCGGCGGTGCAACTCCGGGTCCCGGACAATTCCCCCCCTTCCCACTTCCCGCCGCCCCACCTCGAACTGGGGCTTGACCAGGGCCAGCAGGTCCGCCTCCTCCTCCAGGAGCTTCACCAGGGGAGGGAGGACCAGCCGCAGGGAGATGAACGATACGTCCACGGTGGCCAGGGAGACCGGCTCCGGGATCATGCCGGCGGTGAGGTTGCGGGCGTTAATCTTCTCCATTACCACCACCCGGGGATCCCTCCGCAGCCGGTAATGGATCTGCCCGGAGCCCACGTCCAGGGCGTAGACGCGCCGGGCCCCGCGCTGGAGGAGGCAATCGGTGAACCCCCCGGTGGAGGCGCCCACGTCCAGGGCGACCCGATCCCGGGGATCGATTCCGAACCGATCCAGCGCGCCGGCGAGCTTGACGCCGCCCCGTCCCACGTAAGGATGATCCGGCCCCAGCACCCGGAGGCGTGACGACGGGTCCACTCGATCTCCGGCCTTGACGGCCCTCCGGCCGTCCACCTCCACCAGTCCCGCCAGGATCAGGGCCTGCGCCCGCTCCCGGCTCTCCGCCAGGCCCTGGTCCACCAGCAGGAGGTCCAGGCGCTGCCGAGCGGCTGCGGGTCCTTTGGCCACGTGAAAATGCCCTACTTCGGTGTGGATCGTTCCGAGTAACTTCAAGCAAAAGCGGAAGTTAAAAAAACCTTGTCTGCGCGGAGCCCCTCCGCATCGTTTGTTCCCCTCGGCAGGGCCTGCCTGGATCCCCACTGTTCTCGGTCATTTTCTCAGCGTTCCCGGGCGAGGATGAACTCGGAGAGGCGGGCCAGCGGTGCCGCCCGCTCCCCCAGGGGAACCAGGGCCCGCCGTGCCTCGGCCACGGCCCGGGAAGCCATCGCGCGGGATCGATCCAGACCGAAGAGGGAAGGGTAGGTGGCCTTCTTCACGGCCCGGTCCTTGCCGGGCGACTTGCCCAGGGCGGCCCGCGTCCCCTCCTCGTCCAGGATGTCGTCCACGATCTGGAAGGCCAGTCCCACGGCGCTTCCGTAGCGGCGGAGCGCATCGAGCTCTCTCCGGCCGCCACCCCCCAGAATCCCGCCCGCCTCGGCTGAGGCGGAGAGAAGCGCGCCGGTCTTCCCGCGGTGGATCCGGCGGAGCTCCCGGGGGGCGATTCTCCTTCCCTCCGACTCGAGGTCCCGCACCTGCCCCCCCACCATCCCCTCCATCCCCGCGGCCCGGGCCACCAGCGCCAGGACCCTGTCCCGCCTCCCGGCGAAGCGCGTCCCGGGGGGCTCCTCCGCGAGGATCTGAAAGGCGAGGGAGTGGAAGGCGTCGCCGGCGAGGATGGCCGTGGCCTCACCGAACTTGACGTGGGAGGTCGGCCTGCCGCGCCTCCAGTCGTCGTCGTCCATGGCGGGGAGGTCGTCGTGGATCAGGGAATAGGTGTGGATCATCTCCAAGGCGCAGCAGGCGGGAAGCACCCAGGCGTCCCGGCCTCCCACCGCGCGGCAGGCCTCCAGCGCCAGGATGGGGCGCACCCGCTTGCCGCCGGCGAGGAGGGAATAGCGCATGGCGCGCGCGAGGATCTCCGGCGCGCCGCCGGCGCGCGCGAGGCGCCGCCGGAGCGCGGAGTCGATCTCCAACCGCCGGCGCTCCAGCCAGCGCCGGGTGGCCTCCATCTCACTCCCCTTCGCGATCGCCGTGGGTGGCACCCTCGTCCTTTTCCCCGGATAGGAACGGCTCGGCGCGCCATTCGCCGTCGGCGCCCTTCATGAGGATCTCGAGCTTCTTCTCGGCCTCGTCCAGCTTGGCGCCGCAGAAGCGGGAGAGCCGCACCCCTTCCTCGAAGAGGCTCAGGGCGTCGTCCAGGGGAAGGTCGCCTCCCTCCAGGTCCCGGACGATTCGCTCCAGCCCCGCCAGCGCCTCCTCGAAGCGGAGCTCCTTAGACGGTTTCTTCGTCGTTCTGGGCATGGGTGACCTCCCGGATGTCGCAGGCGATTCTTCCCCGCCGGAGCCGGACGTCCACCCGGCCGTCGGCGGGGAGCCGGCGGGTGTCGGTGATCAGGGAGCCGGTCCGGGGGTCGAGACAGAGGGCGAAGCCCCGGTCCAGGACCGACAGGGGGGAGAGGGAGTCGAGAAGCGAGCCGAGGGCA
>Ga0315288_10011706_pt1 | contig 11042 bp, 2 predicted proteins | sample YL17G11_20_MG_FD_203454 | JGI IMG/M metagenome (GOLD analysis project Ga0315288, IMG submission 203454) | Sediment microbial communities from Yellowstone Lake, YNP, Wyoming, USA - YL17G11_20 | ecosystem: Environmental > Aquatic > Freshwater > Lake > Sediment | place: USA: Wyoming | collected...
GAAACAACATCAGAACAACCATTTGATGTTGGCGCATCAGATACGTTGATTGTCCGAGTAAATGATGAAGAAGAAACAATTACATTTTTATCAACTGATTTCCGTACTACAGGAGCGGCTTTAGCTGTAGAAGTGGCGCAAGCTATTAATGCCAAATCAACATTAATAGAGGCCCGTACATCTGAAGGGCAAAAAAAGGTTGTCATTTTCGCTAAAACGATTAACAACGAATCTATTCAGGTAGTTGGCGGAACTGCTAACTTAGTATTAGATTTCCCAACTGACATTGTTTATACAATTAAACTTTATAAGAATGACGTATTACTATCTAAAGACGGAATTACAGCATCAACTGAATCCGCATCCTATTCCTCATGGACAGCCATTACGTCCCCAGCCACTTTAACGGTACAAGTTGATAATAAACCAGCTCAATATTTAAGTTTGACTAATAGTACATTATCGGTATCTTTAGATGGAACCAATTGGCAGACATTATCTTCTCCTATTACTTTTGTTGACTTAGGTGTAGTTATGGGGTCCGCCAGTGTAGCTCAATGGGTTATTGTCTTAGATCAGATGATCAACGGTGCTGATGTGACAGTCAACGGTGATAAAATTAAAATAACTTCCAATATGGAGAATAGTCCAGCATCACAAGTACAGATTATAACTGGAGGAAATTTAGTTACCTCTCAAGGATGGGATTTAATTTCTCATGTAGGTAAAGATTCAGATTTTTCACTTAATCGATTTAATGGACAAATTGAATTAGTATCTCCATTAGTTGCTGGGGATTATGTTAGTGCAGGAAGTCCTAATACTCGCGGTCAATTGATTTCAAGTGTAGCCCCAGGAGGGACATTCAATTTAAGTTTATCCCCGCTGGCTACAGGAAGGATTCCTGAACTTTATTTTATAGTTGATGGGACGATGACTTCTCGAATATTAACCCATAGCACTACCAACAAAATAGCAGTGACTAATACTGGCGGTAGTACCTATAGATATACCGCTTCTGTTGGAACTACAGCTGTGTTTACAGCATTGCAAGTTGGTGATTATGTTGTAATCGCTAATTTATCCGCCGGTTGGCTTGTGAATCCAACCAACACAGGGATATTTAAAGTTACCGACGTAGATGGTGGATTCACATGGTTTGAAGTAACAAATCCATTAGGCATCCCAGAGGCCGCTGTCTTAATACCCGATACAGCAGATATTCAAGCTTTTTCTTCTGATACGCCTCCCCAAAGAGTAATCTTCACACCCGCAGCGGCAACAACAGTCTCCTCTGTTGTAACTCAAATTAATGCACAATTAGTGGGAGCTTCTGCAGAAGTGGTAAACGATGATTTCAATAGATTAAGAACCAATACTTTTAATAGCTCAGGTTCAATACAAATTGCGGCAATCATTGGGAACGCTATTAATATAGGATTCCCAACGAGTTTATCCACTAGCATTACATCCCACATTGCTTCAGTACAATCTTATGATGAATCTGGGTTTCCAATCATTGGGGCTTATGGTGCTCTTACTTCTAATGATACAACGCTTCCGTATACCACCGTTATAGATACAAGTCGCGCTTTCCTTACAGACAGCATGACAAAACCGGGACAATGGCTACATTATCTATCAGGAAATAATAAATCAATTAAAGGTATTATTAGCGAATTAAATGGGGCCAACCAAGTAACGTTAAGGAGCAACTCAACTTCATTAGTGAGTGAGAATTTCTTAAATACTGCTGATGTTGACGATCTTTATTTTCAATCCTATCCATTTGATTTTGAGGGTACGGACAATTTAGTTGCTGTTTTAGATAATGACGAAACAAATAAAACCTATAATATTCCGTTATTTAGACATGGACGGATCTCTACTATAGCCGTTCCTACCGCTTTTGATGGTATTGATGATGACGCGGGTACAAGTCCATCTTTTGGTGGATCATTGTGGACAGGTTATGATTTTGCGGATTATAAAGTATGGTTTAAGGCACACAACGTTATTGATCCGACAAATAACAAAAATGCGATTATATATAGAGCTAAAAAATACGGCCCTACTGGTGAATTAATCAGACTTATTTATGGATATAATACCCAAGAAGATATGCCACTTAGTGCTTCACTTGTTTCTACAGATACGGACACTACAGTTTCAGTGTTATTGGGAACAGATTTGGCTCTCGCAACAACACAAGACTTATCAACTGAATTTAATATTACAATACCCGTTGCAGGATCTATTAAATATACATGGAGTGGAGTGGGTACCAATCCAAATTTTGCACCCGTTACTGTTGGTGACATTGTAACTTTTAATTCTACAAACTTTACTGCTGCTAATAATGGTACTTTTAAAATTTCAGCCACAAATAATACCACATACATAACAGTAATTGGGACGGGATTTGTTGAAGCAGGTAAGACACTTGGAAGCGTAAATGCAATGTCTATTTTTCCGTTATTAGGCGATACGGGATTAACTGTAAGAAATATTATCAATAATACTGCAGCTATAAATTCAATGATAGAGGCAGTATTAACTACCGTAGATCCAGCCGCCACTTCAAACGACGGAAGTGGACTAATTGAATATTCTACATTAGATGATCCGGCAATTACGAAATCAGCGACGCCATCCGGTGGACAGGCGGATTTAAGTGGGTATGTCACATTGAATGATGGAGAAAATTGGATTAAGGTATTCACCAGTGCGTCACCGAGTTTTACATTAAAAACAGCATTGGCTTTCATAAATGTAGTTGGAGGGGCGGGGGATATCTACAATCTAGCCACTACACCAGTATATGGAACGGCATCTCTGGGGGAGCCATTTACTTTAATCCCTACTACAGGCAAGAATCTAGTTGATCATATGAATAAAACCGCCATTACATCTTTATCTTTAAATGCGGATATTGTCAGATCCAATAAGGGTGGTTCTATTCAAATCTCTTCTATGTTAATGGGATCTCAAGGTGGGGTATCGATAAGTGGTGGATTGGGAAATGGTAGTTCAATGAGTTTGGGTAGTAATGCTATTATTTATGGAAGTACGTTAAGAGCCGCTGTGTCTACCGCCTCGATTACCGGATTCCATCGCGGTCAATTAGTAAAATCTACTAATACATACACTACCAATAAAACTAATACTTTCAATGCAGCCACTACTGCAACCATATCCACTTCTGGATCTCTTTATCGAGTTAAATTAAACAAAAGAAGTCTTTCTCTTGCCGGTGGAACTACAATTACTGTAGCAGCTGTTAGTGGTAATATATGGAAATATACAATTGCTGTGGCGGGTAGTTTCTCCGCTGTGAGTGTTGGAGATGAATTACAAACAACTGGTTCTGGATTAAATATTGGTAACATGGGAAGTTTCCCAATTATTGGCGTGGATGGTGCTGGAACATGGGTGAATGTAATTAATCCCACTGGAGTGGGAGAGGGTCCGATAGTGGTTGGAACAACTATTTCCGTATCCGTTCCATTCTTTACATATTGGCCGCAAAGTTCAGATGGGACAACTGAAATATCTGTTGAAAAATTATCCCAAAGTGTGTCAAGATATAGATGGACAACAGTAGGAACGGCCCCAGTGTTTGATACTAATGGAGTACGAGCGGACCATATGGTGGTGATAGGCTCTCCTTTTTTACAATCTAATAGGGGTACTTTTAGAATTGTTGATGTAAATGATACATATTTCTCTGTCGTCAATGATTCGGCTATTGAGGAAACAATCACAATTAACGCCACGGCATTTGAATTCAAAACAGCGGATTCGGCAGAACCTGGAGATATTCTCAATATCGGGACTTCTTCATCGGCATCTTGGTTTAATGTGGCAAATCAAGGCCAATGGGAAATTTCTACAGTTGGACGTGATGGTAGCTACTATCACTATGTAGATGTCATCAATACCAATGGATATGTACAAGGCCCCATTACATTGGGTGCTAATTATTCATTATTCTATGTATTAGAGGGATCTCCATTTGAAACTTATCGACGTATTGAGAATTTAGCAATAGACCCTTCTAATGTCTTAAATCACTTCTTATATATATCTCCAAATACTTTCCCGTCTAGATTTACTACTTCATGTGGAACAATACTCAGCACAGTGAATAAACTGTATTTCCCCACCAATCCAGTAAAGGGTGTTGATGGATATAGATATTGGACAGGACTTTTACGGCGCGTTCAAAGGACTATAGATGGTTATGATGCAGACCCCATTACATATCCAGGAATTAAGGCAGCAGGAGTTCAAATTGAAGTTACACCCCCATTGCTTAAGAGAATATCCATTGGGGTGGATGTGCGTACAATTTCTGGTACGTCAATCTTAATTTTAATGAGTTCTATAAAGAGCGCAATTCTTTCTTATGTTACATCACTCGGGGTCGGTTCGGATGTAATATTGTCGCAAGTTGTTAAAAAGGTACAGGAAGTGCCAGGTGTTTTATCTGTTATTATGACAGATCCAGACCCAACATTAGCAGTAAATCGTGAGAGAATCGTAATCCAGGATAACGAAAAGGCAATTATGTTTGAAGAGGATATTTCTGTAGGATAATTATGAGTGGTAGAATCCAAAAATTTGTTTGTGATTATTGCGAAGCTCTTAAGTCTTACGGGAAAGAGATGAACGGAATTGAGAGGGCTATCCTCATTAAAACATTAGAAGACGGATGCGCTGAAGATATATTGGAAATGGTAGAAACTATAGAATTGGCGGGACGTAGACATGAATAAGTTCGAAAAACTCACTTCCCATATTCCTAGTCTTTTCCAACCAACAGTAAATCGCTTCATTCGCGGTATATTAGAAGCTTGGGGAACTGGAGATGATGACATACAAACTGCTATTGAGGCGACAAGAGATCAGTTATTTGTTTCAACCGCATCGCAGCAGTTTTTAGATCAATTAGCGGCAAATATTGGAGTAGTTAGACCCTCATCTATGGGTATGTCGGATGATAACTTCCGTGATCTTATTCCTAATTTAAGTTATGTCCCAAAACAGGTTAGAGAGTCTATTTGGAAACTTCTTGATATTTTTTATAAAACAGATTCTGTGTATGCTAATTTTACAGCTGGATTGCCAGAACCTTATGCTATAATCGCAAATGATACACTAACCGTTATTGTGGATCGTACAAAACAAATAGATTTAATTTTTCCGACATCTGATTTCACATCTATTGGGAGTGCCACCGCTATAGAGGTAGCCAATTCCATTAATAAGCAAGCTATTGATGCGGGAATTATTGCGGATGTTTATACAGACGTTATTACAGAAGATAGTTTTGTTAGGATTAGAACCATTACGCCAGGACCGTCAGGAGAGGTTAAAATATATGGTGGTTCCTCACAAAATGTTCTACAATTTCCAACAAAACTAAGTACAGGACAGGATATAGGAACCCAATGGACCATCACTCCCACTACTGGAGACACTGTAAGGGTAGTATGGACTGGAGTGGGATCGAATCCGCTTTTACAGTTGGTGTCATCCGGTGATTTAATTATTATTGAAGGACCATTTAATGCTAAAAATGTTGGATCTTTTGTAATTCAGGGAGTTGTATTAGGTGCTTCCAATTATGTAGAAATCACCAACAATAGTGCGCTGTACTACGCAATTCTAGACAATGCAGCCGCGATAAACGCTGGCGGTGGAGTGGTGACGATTCCATGTACTGGGCACCCATTTAATGTTGGAGATTTAGTTACCATTGCAGGTACAACCAATTACGATGCCACTTATACAATACTCGCGGTAGCAGCAAATACATTTAACATTACCTCCGCATATGTTGCTGAGACTTTCGCTGGAACGGAAACAGTAAATGGTACTCTAGCGGAAACAGTTACACAAACTGGAAAATTAGACGTTGCTTTTTATTATCCCAAAAGATGTGATATTACACAACTACCTAGACCGGCAGTAATGTATGAAATTAACCATAAAGAATTAATTATATCCATACCGTCTACAGTGGCTATTATTGACCGATTAGGTGTTGGAGTGGCGCATATGCACCCCAATACAAATCTTGATGTCGCCTATCTGAATAATCATTCAGGATTAACCCTTAGACAGGGAGACACGTTACGGGGAATTGATGCGATTTATTTGACACCTGCAGTAGGGAGTTTTAGAATCGGAGAGACAATAACTGGGACGGGAATGGCCCCACCAACAGCGACAGTGATGCATGTTATTAAGGATGATTCACTAGGGACTATTCTTGGGATAACCAATGTTGCCGGTTCAGCCTATTCATTGGGAATGGTGATAACTGGATCACTTTCTGGCGCAACAGCTTTATTTACTGAATTAGTATCGACAACGGGCGGAACGGCAAATGTCGATTCCATTATAGATATTAATTATAAAGTAGCAGTTAGCGGATTCCCTACAGGTATTTCTCCTTTTACAGCAAACACAGTATCCGGTAATGGTGAGGGGATAGTGGGTAGGACAACTTTGAGGTTGGAATATGCTAATGCGGATTTCGAAGTGGGGGAGAAATTAAGCTCTCCAGCGGTGGTTAATCTTATAGCTCCCTATTCATTGAGTTTTTTAATTGGAGAAACTGTTCAGCGACTCCCTGGAGGACCAACAGCAGTTGTGACAGATATTGTACGGGATAAAGTAAATGGAGTTATTACCTTACAACTTACAACAGTATCGGGTCCATTTTCCCCCGGTAACGTATTAACGGGATTGACTTCTACGGCAACAGGTACAGTACGTCAATATATAGCAGCAGTTACATTTACATCTGGTCAAGAACCAATCATTTCTAAAGATGATTTCTTTTCAACAGATAATACGGTAATCCAAATATATAATAATACCAAGGCTTTATATGAAGGTGGCTTAATAATTGGAGTAAATTCAGGTTCAAAAGGTGTAATTAGCGATATAGAAAGTTCAGTATTCACTTATGGATCAATGTATAGCGAATCAACATATAATGGATCGTATGTATTTGATCCTACTGCCAATTTTACAGCAGGTAGCGATTATGGGTTATTAGATCAAGTTATTTTGCCTGGGGCTCCATTAACTGTTTTGTCATTAACAGGAATGACCACGACATTTCCCACGGGACCAGGGTATTTCATGCTTGAGTATGGGGTTGAAAATCAAGAAGGACCTATTAAATATATTAATAAACCTAATGATAATTCACTTATTATTGACCCATCTTTTGTGTTCCAAAAGGCTCATGCAATAGGGGCGAATATCAGATATGTTACTAGTTTAGAGCCAACAATTCCAAGACAAACAGGGGGAGACTACGCAGTATATGTAACAGGATTAGCTCCAGCTCGCGTGATATTGCAGGACTTAGTGAGACAAGCGGTTGCGGCGGGTATTACGATTAGGTTTATAATCGGCTATCCAGATTATCGTTTTGAAAGTTACAATACTAATGATGCTCCATGATTTAAAAGTGTATGAAGTTTATAGTGATATAATGAGGAATACGAGGTAAAAATGTCAGTTCTAACAAAAGTAAGATTAATTAGTAATGAGCGGCTAGACATTCCAGATTTCTTGAATTTAGATAATTTCTCCGATAGCGACTGGATCGCTTTTATGGGGAATTTCATGGGTTCTACCCCATTTGTAGTGCAAGGACTTGATATCGTTCTTCCTTTTTTACCATCGTCAGACACGGAAGTCTCCGTTAATATAGCGGGTTCAGTAATGTTCCATCCCACTTCTGCTAACGTAAGTGGTGGTTTTTATGTTGGTGCAAGTACCGAATCAGTTCAATCTGTCACATTGACTTCTGGTGCAACAAATTATATCGAATTGGATCAAACCTCATCCACAGGGGCTCCCGATACAAGAAAAATATGGGACCCAAGTGCAAATAATGGACTCGGTTCGGAATTTAGTCAGATTATCGATTCTGTAACGTATTTAGACGTAGAAGTAACCGTAAATACAGTTGGCTTTAGCGCAAATAAAGTACCGATTGCTAAAGTGGTAGTTAATTCGGCTGCACCTGCACTCATTACATCTATTACCGATTGTCGTCCAATGTTTTTCAGATTAGGTACTGGTGGTACTACTCCAGATCCTACCAATTCTTATAGTTGGCTTAATTTACCTGCTGGTTATGATAGAGTGGATGTTCCCGTCACTATTACAACTGGTGCTACTTTAAATCCATTCCAAGGATCAGATAAAAATATCCATAATTTTAAGGAGTGGATGGATGCGGTTATGACCCGCATTAAGGAAATTAATGGTGGAGCAAAATGGTTTGATTCAAGTATCGCATCACTTACCACTCTTGCCCAAAATCAAAATGTCCATATGCTTGATCAGGGCATATTATGGAATTGGAATTTAGTAACTGAAACTTTAACTTGGACGACACCTCCTGGTGGGAATCCAATTACATTTCAAATTCCAGGGACGACAAATAATAATACATTAGCTGATGATTCTGCGATTCTCACTCTTGGTTCTGTTCCTGCAGATAATGATGTTTCTTATGTAGGAATTGATCGAACTCATACAGCAGGAATTATTCATCATGAATGTGCAGCATCTGCTGCACCAATTGGTGAAGATTATTTTGTCTTTGCCCGTAGAGATGGCGATGATGTTCTTGTTGGTACACACTCTTTTAGAATCAAACCAACAGACACTTCAGAGAGTGATTATTCTGATCATCTTGCTAAAGAAAAGATGTTAAAGCCGGTTCCTAGACAAGCGGCCCCTGATACGCTATTTTTAATTTATCCATCACAACGATTATCTGGTGGAAAACGTAGATATGTTTATATTTCTCCTAACACTTCATCACTTTTCCCGCGTAGTGTGTATTTAACGGGCGTTTATGATGGTGGCGTTAATGATGATCAATGCACCGTTATAGATTTTACGCCCAATGGAGCTGATTTAGAAGTTGGCGCAACATTACCTTCTGTTGCAAGATTTGTCCTTACTACAGCTACTTTAGCTGGCTTTAAAGGATTTTATACTCCTATTTTAATATGTATTACAGTATCTGATTCTATTGAGGTGACATTTGGAACTCCACAAGTTACTGCCGCTGATGCTAAATTAGACGCGAATCTTCCTGTATCTGCTAGTGATTCTTATCCTGTTGCAATTGCTGTCATTTATGTTTCCAATCCCGGTGGTGTAGTAAGTCCTATTACGGACGATATGTTGTTAGATAGACGCCCAACAGGTGCTGGGGGGAGTGGTGGAGGAGTATCTACTGGTAATTATTGGGAAACTGTAGCAATAGCTGGACAGACTTTATTTACTATACCTACATGGACTTATTTAATGGGTCTTAATGACTTGTCTGTTGTAGAGAACGGCGTTGAGCTATTTGAAGGAGCGGGTGCAGATTATACAGAAACAACAGTAGCTTCTATTACCCTTAATTATCCAGCTGTGGCGGGTGAGCGCTATAAGTTTCGTACAGGCAAAGGCTTAACAGTTACTGCGATTGGTAACGTAGTAGGTCCTGGCGTTTCTACTGATAACGCCTTAGTTCGTTTTGATTTGGCTACAGGTAAAGTGATCCAGAATTCAGGCGCAATATTAACTGATGGTGGCGATTTATCAGGTATTGTTGATCTGACAATGACTGGGACGCTTATTGGCGGTTCTTCTCCATTTACTATTGAATCTGTGGAAGCCAATGGTGGAGGGGCAATTGGATTTAAATTCGATACACAACATGCACTTGTTGCCAATGGATCGAGGGTATTATCAATTCAAAATAATACTACAGAATATTCTAGTCTACGTCGTGGAACCAACTTATTTGGTAACACCGATAATATAATTTTAAGTTTAAACGATAATACCGGAACATTAGCTTTTGAATTATCTGCTGGTACTACCGCCGTTAAAGCCTTAATGGATGCTGGTTCGGGCATGGAGTTTTTGGGCTTAGAAATGACAGATGACCCGACCTGGGGTGCTGGATATAAATATACCGCTATTGATTTTACTCAATCTATTAATCCAAATATATTGATGACAGCAGAAATGAACGCTATTGGAACTGTTGAAATGCTGTTAAGTGGTGGACAAGTGGGTGGTGGTGCGGGATCATTTCCTAAATTTACTGTTTCCGTTGCAGATGACGCAGGTGGCGTCAATACTTCTGAATTGGGTTTATTCACTGAAGATTATACAGCATGTAACCGCACAGATGTAAGATTTAATGCCATTGCGATTGGATATCTTGGTATCGCTTCAACAGGGGCTTTCTTTGGCGCTAATGCATTAACTACTCCAACCACTTGGGCGTTTGAATCGGGTGCAGTAGATGGTGCAACGGCAATTGGATATACTTTAGATACTCAAAACACACTTGCAAATGCTGCAGCAGAATTATTGTCTCTTCAGAATAATGGTGTACCTAAATTTGTTATCGATAAAAACGGTAATATTACAACAGTGGGTACAATAACAGGAGTACTCACTGCTCCATTATTTACCAATAAGGGTGATATCTTAACCGCAACAGCACCTAGTACAGTAACTGTTTTGCCGGTTGGAGCAAATCCTGATGGGTTTGTATTAACATTAAATTCCTTTACAGCTACTGGACTTCAATGGAGTGCAGCGGGAGCTGGAGATGTATTAGGTCCAGGATCTTCTACTAATAATGCGCTTGTTCTTTGGAATGGTATAGCGGGGACCAATATCAAAAATTCTTCTACTACCATTAATGCGTCTGGCATTATGACAATGGGCGCAGCAGTTAACTTCAAACGTAATATTAACGCAGCTTATGCAATTGCATTAGCCAATGACCTTAAGGCCACCATGAACACCCATGCCGCTGATGGTGGAGAACATTTTCATGGTGGTGCTGCTACACCAGATATTGTGAATTTTCCGGTAGTGACTGCTAATGCAACCGATTTAGCAACTTTAAAAACATTATGTTTAGATTTGTTTACTGCTTATGCAGCACATGATGTTGATGCAGCAAGCGCTGGTGGTGGAAGTTA
>Ga0315288_10011710_pt1 | contig 11039 bp, 5 predicted proteins | sample YL17G11_20_MG_FD_203454 | JGI IMG/M metagenome (GOLD analysis project Ga0315288, IMG submission 203454) | Sediment microbial communities from Yellowstone Lake, YNP, Wyoming, USA - YL17G11_20 | ecosystem: Environmental > Aquatic > Freshwater > Lake > Sediment | place: USA: Wyoming | collected...
GGTACGGGAAGCGCGCCACGATCGTCGACTTCCCGCTCCAGGGCCGGGGAGGGAAGGGCGTGCAGGGGATCAAGCTCGACTCGGAGTCCGGGCCGCTCGTCTCGATCGGCATCGTCTCGGACCAGGATGAGATCATCATCACGACGGAGGAGAAGGTGATCCGCCTCGTGGCGGGGGAGATCAACACCTACGGCCGCTACGCCCGCGGAGTGCGCCTGATCCAGCTCGAACCCGAGGACCGGATCGTCTCCGTCGTCAAGACGTAGGAGGGGGGATGGACTCGCGCAGCGCGGCAGCCTTGATGCGGATCGAGCAGGGGAGGACCGAGATCCTTCCCCGCGACGAGCTCGCCGCCAAGTTCGAGTGCTCCGCCCGGACGGGGACCCCCCTGCGCGTGAAGCTCGGGATCGACCCCTCCGCCCCGCACCTCACTCTGGGGAACGCCGTCCCGCTCCGCAAGATGCGTGCGTTTCAGGACCTCGGCCACACGGGAGTTCTGGTCGTCGGCGACTTCACGCGGCGGATCGGCGACCCCTCCGGCCGTTCGGCGGCGCGGCCGACGATCAGCGAGGAGGAGATCGCCCGCAACATGGCGTCCTACGAGGAGCAGGCGTTCCGGATCCTGGATCGCCAGCGCACGGAGGTTCGCTACAACTCAGAATGGCTCGGCAAGCTGACCTTCGCCGACGTGATCGCTCTCGCCTCCAAGTACACCGTGGCGCGGATGCTCGAGCGGGACGACTTCGCGAAGCGCCTTGCCGAGGAGCGGCCGATCACGGTCCTCGAGTTCCTGTACCCGCTGGCTCAGGCGTACGACTCGGTCGCCATCCGGGCCGACGTCGAGCTCGGCGGACAGGACCAGCGGTTCAACCTTCTGGCCGGGCGAGAGATCCAACGCGAGTACGGACAGGAACCCCAGGTGGCCGTCCTCGTCCCCATCCTCGTCGGGACGGACGGGGTTCAGAAGATGAGCAAGTCGTTCGACAACTACATCGCGGTCCAAGAGGCTCCGAAGGACATGTTCGGGAAGGTGATGTCGATTCCCGACGAGGCGACGGGCCCGTACTTCGACGCGCTGACGAACGTGTCGGAGGAGGGCCGCGAGTCCTCGCCTCGAGAGCGGAAGAGGCAGCTCGCCTGGGAGGTCGTGAAGGAGTTCCACTCCGTCGAGGCGGCGGACGCCGCGCGCGAGGAGTTCGACCGGGTCTTCGTCCGTCACGAGCGGCCGAGCGAGGTGAGGCGGGTCAAGATCGACCGCGCCCTCGTCAAGCCGGACGGGACGATCTTCGTCGTCGACCTGCTCCAGGCTTCAGGCCTCGTCACGAGCCGGGCCGAGGCCAAGCGCCTGATCGCCCAGGGAGGCGTGAGGGTGAACGACCAGCCGATCCGGAGCGCCGACCTCGACCTCCCCTTCCGCCCGCCCCTCCTTCTTCAGGTTGGGAAGCGCTCCTTCGTCGAGGGGGTCTAGCTGAGCGAGCCAGGGACGACGGCCTATCTCCTCGTCGGGGAGGCGCCGAGCCCATCGGTCGCCGAGACGATCGCGACGCGGTACCGGGACTGTCCCTACGTTCACTTCATCGCCGCGTTCGGGCCGATGCTCGTCGGCGTCTGGTACCTTCCCGAGGCCCAGCGCTGGTGGATCGAGGCGGTCGCAGAAGCCCCGCAGGTGACTCTCGGCCTTCTCCGCGCCGCGGTCTACCGGACGGAGCATCCGGCCCACCCCGCCGCCTTCGCCCCGCGGGTGGCCGGGCAGGGAGAGGTTGCCCCGTGCGGCTCGGTCTGTCCGGACTGCGAGCAGTTCGATCGCTGCGCCCGCTGCCCCGCGACGCTCCATCACCGGGCCGAGTAGGCGCCGCCGGGAGGCTCTCCGAGTCTACTCGACCTCGATCGTCGCGGTCATCGTGTCGGAGACCGCGTCGTTGTCTGTGACGGTCAGCGTCGCCGTATGCTCGCCCGCGGTGAGGAAGACGTGGTCTGTGGTGGCGCTGGCTGCGTCGATGGCCTCCCCGTCGAAGATCCAGGCGTAGGAGACGATCTCTCCGTCAATGTCCGTTGCGCTGGACGCGTCGAACCGGACCGTCTCCCCGGTGTGCGGTCGCTCTGGGGTGAAGGTGAAGTCGGCGGTGGGTGGGCGAAAGGCCGTCCCGGCGCGCGCGGCGGCAACCTCGATCGTCTGGGTGGCCTGGGCGGAGGTCCCGCTGGCGTCGGTCACGGTCAAGGTGACGACGTGCGATCCTCCCGTGGCGAAGGCGCGCTCGACCGTGGCCCCGGTTGCGTCGGCCTGCCCCTCCCCATCGAAGGTCCAGGCGTAGGATACGAGGATTCCGTCTGGAAGAGCGGAGGCCGACGCGTCGAAGCGCACGGGCTCCCCGACTCTCGGTTCCAGAGGAGCGAAGGAGAACGCCGCCCTCGGCGGGCTCGATGTGGCGCGGGGAGCTTCGGGCGCCGGCTCGGCCTGCGGCGTCGGGCCCGCTGGGGTGGAGGCGGGCGGGACCGGGACGAGGGGCAACTCGAGCCACGCCGCCTCGCCCGCGAGCACCTCGACCTCGCGCGGCCCGCTGTCTCTTGGGATCGCCGTCGGACCGGGGACGACGAGGACGGCGTAGGTTCCGGGCGGGAGAGCCGGACTGCGGAAGACGCCTCGATCGTCCGTCCTCACCCGTGCCGTTCCCACGACGACCTCCACGCCGGCCGCTCCTGGCTCCGCCTCTCCACGGAGGAGATCTCCGTCCTGATCGAAGAAGACCCGTCCCTCGACCCTCCCCTTGGTGACGAGGAAGGGGACCGGGAGGCCGAACCGGACGTCGAACGTGACCCCCAAACGCAGGAGGGTCGCTCCGGGCGTCGCCTCGTCGTGGCCGAGGGCGAGGTTGAACAGGACGTGGAGGTCCTCCTCGATCTTGACGTCGGCATTCCCTGAGAGGCGCAGGCCGCCGCCGTAGGTCCCCAGGCTGAGGGACATCTGGTGGAGGCTCTTCCGCGAGCGGAACCGGACCGAGAGGTCCGTCCCCTCTTGAACCGTCGCTTGAGCCACGAGATCGACCTCGCGGGACTGGCTCACCTCGAGGTAGAGCTCGGCCTCGTCGAGCGACAGCCCAGCCCCTTCCTTCCAAACCCAAGTCGAGAGGTGAGTGCCGGCCGCGTGGTCGATCTGGTCCTCGCATCGCCCGGAGATGGAGAAGGGGACTCTACCGTCCGTCTTGGAGAGGGAGAAGGAGAGGCTGCGTTCGACCTCGTCGGTCAGGACGAGCGTCGTGTCGCGTCGGAACGCGAAGTCCAGGCGTGCGCTCGCCGTCGGCCAGCCCTTCGCCGGGGTCAGGGAGAGGTCGACCGTGAGGTCGTCCTGGATCGTCGTCGGAAGGAGCGGGTCTTGATCGACGTTGTCCCACACATGGCGAAGGGAGGTGCCGAGAGCGACCTTCTCCTCGCGCAGGGACTGCGAGAGGGCGACGCCGGCCTCGTCCCGGCGGGTGCCTGGGAAGTTCGTTCCGATGGAGAAGGCCGCTCCTGTGAGACTGTAGCCGCCGGAGTCGGCCTCCGTGCGGACGAGGAACGAACGGCTGGTGAGGGGGCCGACGAGGCCGAGGGCGCCTTCCAGGTGGATCCACCAGTCCGCGAGTGGCTCGACGACCGCGGCGAGGCTCCACGCCGCCTTCCGGTCGACGTCGTCCCGTCGCTCTGCGTAGGCGAGCCTGAGGTTCGCCTCCTCCGGTCCCACGGCGAGCAGGCCACCGGCCCTCGCCTCCTCTCCGCTCCAGCCGCCGAGAAAGGCGAAATCGTAGTGCTCCTCGTCGACCGACACGGCACCGCCCCGGGTGTAGAGGGAGAGGAGATCGGAGAGCCGGACGGAGACGTCTCCGATCTCACAGCGGGCGGTCCCTCGTTGGTAGCCGAGGCGCACGCGGTCGAGGCCGACCGGATCAGGCCCAGTGAGGGAGCCGAGGTTCAGCAGGCTCGTGAGTCTCCCACCGAAGGCGTCGCCCGACGCGGAGAGTTCGAGGCCGCCCGCGATCCCGCCGGTCAGGGGATTCCCCTCCAGGACGACGCGAAACCGGGCCGGAAGCTCGGCCCACAGCGTCCCCACGCCCGGCGGGGCGGAGGCGACCGCGAGCGGCCCGGCGAGCCCAAGCAGGGCGAGGCCCCACCCGAGAAGCCAGGGCCGATAGAAACGAAACGGCATGGTGAGAAGCGTAGGCCGTCCTCTCGGGGGCAGGAAGGAAGGATCCAGGGGGGCGAGCGGACCTTTGTCGTCCAGGACGGGGACCCCCGCCCCTCGCGCCGGACTCGCGCTACCCGTCCGTTCCCTTGCCCCGGGCTATCATCGCGTGTCAGGGAGGTGGAGGATGCCCGAGGTGCGCGTCGAGGAAGAGCTGATCGTGCATGCCGAGAACCGCGTCGGGCTCGTCGCCGAGGTCGGACGGGTCCTCTCGGAGAGGGGGATCAGCATCCTCGCCATCAACGCCGAGGTCGAAGGGGCGGGGGCCGCCGTCCATCTGATCACGGATGCACAGTCCTACGCCCGCGATGCCTTGCGCAAGGCCGCCTTTGAGGTCTCGCTGCGGGAGGTCGTCGTCCTCACCCTTCCCAACCACCCGGGGTATCTGTCCAAGGTCACGGAGGCCCTGGCCCGCAAGGAGATCGACATCGAGGAGTTGTACGCGACCGTCCCTGGAGAGAGCACGAAGGGGGTCGTCGTCTTCACCTGCTCGAACAACGGGAAGGCGGCGCTCATGTTCAAAGAGCGCTAGGGCGCTCGGCTTGCGCCTCGAGCGCCGCCTCCCTCTTACTCCGCTTCGCCGACGGTGAACAGCCGGCCGCCTGCGCGGCCGAAGACCTCCGGGAAGTAGAACTCCCGCGCCGTCGTGGGGATGACCCGGTACGTCCCGGGCTGCGTCGCGCGGAAGGCGTAGCGGTACGTGTAGGTCCCAGCCGGCAGCTGCTCGGCAAAGAGGACCACCTTCTCGTCGCGCATCTCGCTCCGGCTGTACCAGCGCCACCACCATCCGAAGGGTCTCCCACCCTCGTCTCGACGGAGTTCCGGCTCGGGCTCGAGAAGGCTCGTCGTGGCGAGGGACGTGTCCACGGCCTCGGCACCGGCAGGCAGCGGGTCCTCCACGACGACGTAGTACAGGTCGTGTGGGGCGATGATCGTGAGTTCGACGTCCACCGTCTCACCGACGCGGGCGGAGTCGACTTCCTTCCCCCGGGAGAGGTAGCGGCGCTCGACGACGATCCCCCGGTCCAGGGGCCCGGCCTCCTCCGCTGGCAGGCTCACCTCGAGGTGGGCCGTGTAGTAGAGGCGCCCCTCCCCAGGACCACGGGCGACGACGAGGTCGCTCCGTGCGGCGAGGCCCTGCAAGCCCACCGCCACGACGACTGCCTGACGGACCGTCTCCGGGGTGACCTCGCCCGTGGAGAGGACGGCGTCATTCAGCCGAACGCGGTAGGCGTAGCTCCCCTGCAGCTCGCCGGTCACGGCCATCCAGTCGGTGAGGGAGATGAGAGCCCACGCCGTCTCCTGCGTCGTCTCCCAGATCCCGCCACGCCGCGCGACCATGAGCCATCGCACGACGTTCGGAAGGAGCGGATTCGCCGGGTCGAGCTGGATGAGGGCATGGAGGATGACCGCCGTCGAGCGCGTGTCCGTGTTCATCGCGTAGAAGTCGTATCCCTCCTCCTCCCAGTGTGCGCCTGTCGCGGAGAGGATGGCCACGCTCCAAAGGTCCGAGACGAGGGTTCCGATCCGCTGGTCCTTCGGATCGGCGTTCTCGAGAGCGAGGGCGAGGTAGGCGCGGGCGTAGTGAGCGAGCTTCGCCCTCTCCGAGAAGAGGTCGGAGACCTGTCTTTCGACCTTCGCCCCGCGCCCGCCGCGGGAGAGGACGTACAGGATCCACGCCTGGCGGTTCGCCTCCCAGGGGGAGGAGAGCCCGGTCGCCCGGACGAGGGCCCCGGTGAGGAAGTCGAGTCCGCGGGCAACGACGTCCTCGTTGACCTCGAACCCGACCTCGCGCAACGTCGTCAGGGCAAAGACGACGTACGCCGTGAGGTGGGGGTTCGAACGGTCGTCCCACCACCAGCCCCAGCCGCCGTCCTCGTGCTGTTGGGTGTACAGGCGTTCGAGGCCGACCCTCAGGAGATCGATGAGCTTCTCTCGAAGCGAGGGGTCGTCGATCCCCAGGTCGCGCAGGGCGCGGTAGGTGAGGACGTTGGGGAGGAAACGACTGACCGTTTGCTCGGTGCACTCGTACTCGAAGTGCTCGAGGTAATCGAGGCCGTCCTGCATCCCGGCGGCGAGCGACGGGTCGAGGCGGACGGTGAGGCTCCCGTCCCGGCCGTCGTAGCGCGGCGGGAGGGCGATGACCTCCGCTCGGCTCCCCTCGCCGACGATCTCCCCGGCCGTCCCCACGACCTCCGGGGCGTTGTAGCGCAGGACGCGCAGCGTCCCGTCGGGACCCGTCGCCAGGCGAGGTCGGGCGGCGTCGGAGTACGGTCCGGAGACCACACTCACGACGACGTCGACCGATTCGACGTCCTCGACCGTGACCCACCACGTCACCTTGGCCTCCCCGTCCGCAGGCACGGTCACGCTTCGGGTGGTCTCGCCGTCCACCGAGAGACCGTCCTCCCCGAGGCGAACCTCGACGTCGAGCGTCTCCGGGGTCGTGTTGTTCACCAGGGCGGCGAGCTCGACCCGGTCGCCGACGACGAGGAACCGCGGGACGACCGGCCGGACGAGGAGAGGCTTCGTGACGACGACCTCCGCCGTCCCCTCTCCGACCTGTGTCTCCGTTGTCACTCCCACCCCACGGACAACCCACGTCGTCAGGTTGTCCGGCAGAGGCACCACGACGCGGGCCAGGCCGTCCTCGCTCGTCGTGACGGTGGGCTCCCAGAACGCCGTGTCGGCGAACGTCGCGCGCACCTCGACTCCGGGGGGCAGCGCCTCGTCGGCCGCCTTCTCCGCCGCGACGCCGTCGGCCTCCGTCCCTCGCCCTGGGGCAGCCATCGCAGCTGGCGCACCGGTGGTGGCGTCTCCAAGGGCGTTGTGGTCATATCCCTCGCTCTGAATCTGCTCCAGGAGGAGCCGGTCGATCGAGACGGTGAGCCCGCTCGACGTCGAGACCCCCAGGCCGCGGTGGCCGTAGAACGCCGCGCGAATCGCTTGGGGAACCCGAGGCCGGAGGGTGAGGACCCCCTTGTCCACGACGTCCAGGGACAGGGAGGCCGGGACCGGTGCCCCGGCGGCGTCGGTCGTGCGGACCTCCACCTCGACCGCCGACCCGGGCGCCGTTTGCGTGGCGCTCGGCCGGATGGCTACGATGAGGGTCTGCGGGACCGGATCGACCGTCAGGGCGACGTAGCCGACCGCTTCCCCGGCTGCGGCCCGGCCGGGAGCAGGGGCCGCCGCGAGGGCGGCCTCGAGCCCCTGCACGATGACCACACCCACGTAGACGTTGGGCACGTGGTCGGCGGTGACCGGGAGCTCGACGACGGAGCTGTTCGACTCGAGGCGGAGCACCCGGCGCTCGAGGATCGTCCCCCGCTCCACCGTGACCAAGGCCCAAGAGGGGCCAGGGAAGGGACTCGGAATGAGGATCCTCGCCACGTCCCCCGGGGCGTAGCGCGCCCTGTCGGAGACGAGCGTGATCCGGTCGTCGTTCGTCCGTCGCCAGGCGACCTCCTCCGCCCCGCTCGCCCAGACGAAGGCGCTCGACTGAACCAGGCGTTCTTGTGCGTCCCGCCCGCGGACGGAGACCTTGTAGGACCCCCCGGACGGAGGGACAAACGAGACTGTCCCCTCGCCCCTATCCGTCGAGGAGAGATCCCCTTGAGCGACCTCGACGTCCTCCGTCTTCCACGTCCAGTGCCCTCCGCTCGCGGGATCTTCCACGAACGTGTTCACCCACTCCCGCCGCCACACCGTGAACGACAAGGGCTGGTTCGCGACGCGGTTCCCGCTCCAGTCGAGGGCCACGAGGTCGATCGCCATCTCCTTCCCAGCCTGGCCGACGCTCGTCCGGGGGAGAAGGCCGACGTAGAACGCCCCCCGGTGTGCGACGACCGTCGCGCGGCCGGAGAGGACCTGGCCGTCGGCGGTTCGAGCCGTCGCCTCGATGACGAACTCTCGGCTCCCCGCCGGGGAGACGGTCGCGTCCGCCGCCGCCGGCACGCCCGTCCCCTCCGGGATCTCGACCACCAGCCTTCCGTCAGGTCCGGTCGTCCCTGAGCCAGAGAGCACGACCTCCGTCCGGCGCTGCGGCGTCCACCAGAAGCAGTTCCAGCAGGGCCAGGGGTCGTCCTCGTCGGTGAAGGTGTAGGGCTCGAACCCCGGGGGGGAGAAGCGGTACTCCTCGGCCAGGATGCGCCACTCCACGGGGGCGCCCGCGACGGCCCCTCCGAAGAAGTAGTGCACGTCGACGGAGGCGGTCGTCCCCTCTCCGAGGGAGATCTCGCTCCGCTCCGGCGTGACGCGGACCTCGAACTCCGGAGGCCGGTACGCGGCGACCTGGAACGACCCATAGAAGGTGGCACCTCGGATCGTCGCGCGGATCGAGTACGTCCCGATCGCCGCGGAAGCGGGCAGAACGACTTCACCTGAGAACACCCCGAACGCGTCGAGAGGCAGAGTCTTCTCGTCGACCCGCTCCCCGGCTGCGTCATCGATCGTCACCGTGACGAGGCGCTCGGGCGGGAGCGCGTAGCGCGCGTCGTCCTCCGCCCGGATGACGCCGCGGAAGAAGGCCGTCTGTCCCGGCCGGTAGAGGGGGCGATCCGTATCAAGATGGCCCCGCCACGCCTGGGGCGACTCCGAGCGATACCCGAAGTCCCAGGGAGAGATCCCGTCCTCCCAAGCCGAGCTCGCCAGGGTGAACGGCCCGTCCCCGACGACGGTGACCCCGTACCAGGAGGGTCCCTCCGGACGCGGAAGCAGGGCGACCCCGTCTCCGCCGGTCAGCGCCGCCCCCGTCCGTACTCCCTCGCTCGTGTAGGCGCGAAGGACGAGCCCCGAGAGGGGGGCACCGGTCGAGAGGTCGGTCGCCCAGGCGAGGACCTGCCCCTCGTCGACCTTGAGCCCGAGGTTGACCGCGCTGGCCACGAAGAGGTGACGCTCTAGGTTCCAGCGGTCGTAGCTCACTCCCTGCGCGTGGAGATCGAGGGCGTAGATCCCTGGCTCGAGGGCGCCGCCCCCTTGAACAAGGTCGAGAGGGACGTACAGGAGCTCGTTCTCGGGAGCCTCGATCTCGACCGACCAGGCGCGGACGAGCCCGCCCCAGGGGGGGGTGAAAGCATACCAGTCGTCCTGTGCCCGGAAGTAGTCGTCCAGGGAGAGCCGGTACAGGGAGAGGCGCAGCTCGCTCGTGTTGCGGCAGGCGGCGGTGATGCGCGCCGGGCCGTAGACACTGCAGGTCCCCACGCGCCCCGGGGCGTGCAGCCAGGCCGCCGGTTCGAGGGCACGCGTCCGGAAGCGGACGGAGAGGCTCTGGTCGATCGCGTTCCCGTAGAGGTCCTCGATTCCTGGAGCGATCTCGACGCGGTAGTCATGGCTGGGCTCCGCCCCGAACGAGACGTAGAACGTGTTCTCCCACTCGCTGTAGTAGGTGTCGACGTCCTTCGGATCGGGAGCGGGTTCGACCGCGACCTTCCGCATCACGGTCTTCGAGTCGATCGGGGCGTTGAACTGGATCGCGAACGACGCGTAGGGATCGGCATCTTGCTCCGCGTCCCGCGGAGTTGTCCCGACGATCCGCGGGAGGGGGACCGTCGCGAACTTCCACACGAGCGGGACGTCGGTCCCCCGCCCGCCGCCGGCGCTCCTCACGCCCTCCTCGAGTGTGGCGACATAGGTCTGGCCAAACGCGAGCCGGCGAGTTGGGGTGAACTCCACCGTCTCCTCCGTGACCTTGACCGTTCCCGCGACCGCTGGGCCGAAGAGGCCGGTCGGGCGGAGGACGAACCGGCCTTCGGCGCTCGACGGGTCGAGCGGCAGGTTGAACGTGACGCGGAGGGTCGCGTCGACAGGGACAAGGTCCGCTCCGTCCTCGGGGGCGAAGAAGGTGACGCGCGGACGCTCCGTGGCAAAGGTCCAGGCGAAGTCCGCCTCGAGGAGCCCTCCGCCGACGTCGGTCAGCCCCGCCGGGACGCGCGCCGTGTACGTCGTCCCCCCGGCGAGAGGGACGTCCGGTGTGAAGACGTAGAGCGAGGTCCCGACCCACGCGCCCTCTCCGGGGGCGGAGGGGGAGAGGAGAAGCGGGCTCGGGAGCGCGGAGGACGCCGGGTCGGAGACCGCGAGGAGGGGGACGACCGACCGGTTGAAGGCGACGCTGATCCGCGCCGTGGCCTCGATCCCCTCGCTTCCCTCAGCCGGAGCGACCTGCGTGACGAGGAGGTAGCCGACCGTTCGGAACTGGAACGTGTACGGCGCGGTGATGGGGACGCCGTCCGTACCCCGGGCCGCGGCATCCAGCAGGACCGAGTAGGTCGCGTCCCGAGCCAGAGGGGCGCTCGGCTGGAAGCGGATCGTCCTCTCACCGGGCCAAGAGAAGCTCCCCTCGACGCTCGGGGACAGGTGGAACGCCCCCTCCACCGACGGCTGGTCCATGGGGCGATCGAAGGAGAACCCGATCCCCCCCTCGAGGGGGAGCGCCTCGCCCCGCTCCGGCATACGCGAGACGACGACCGGAGCCGCAGGCGCGCTGGAGGAGGGAACCGCAACCACACCTACGGACGAAAGCAGAACGAGAAGGACCGCCACAGTGAGGACCTTGGATCGCCACGTCGTCATCGTTACCGCCCCCTTCGAGTCGAGCGCATCGCGTTCATCGATAGCAGATCCGGGCGCCCCGGGCAAGCGGGGAGACGCGGAATGAACCCCGCGACACGGCGCCGGGTTTCAGGGCGCGTGCCGGGGGGATCTGGGTTCGGAACCGCTCCTCGCGCCACGGGTCCCCTACGTCGTGGTAGCCCGCCTCCTCCCACGTGCCGCGGCGCATCGCGCTTGTGAACTCGAGTGCGGAGAGGTACTTCGCGCTCTTCCAGAG
>Ga0315288_10011711_pt1 | contig 11039 bp, 13 predicted proteins | sample YL17G11_20_MG_FD_203454 | JGI IMG/M metagenome (GOLD analysis project Ga0315288, IMG submission 203454) | Sediment microbial communities from Yellowstone Lake, YNP, Wyoming, USA - YL17G11_20 | ecosystem: Environmental > Aquatic > Freshwater > Lake > Sediment | place: USA: Wyoming | collected...
AGGATAAGATTTTAGATCGGATTAGAGGACTTCTCGCCCTTGCTGACCGACCAGAAGGGAATGAGGCAGAGGCTGCCGCTGCTGCTGCGAAGGCAGGAGCACTCCTCCAGAAGTACAATCTTGATGCAGCAGAAGTTGTTGGCAATGGAAATTCAGCCGAAATGGTCGATATCACGGCTGAGTCTATTCATTCCAGCTGTCCAATATGGATGTTCACGCTCGCATCCGCTGTGTGCCGATCCACGATGACCAAGACTTATTATAGAACTGAACGACGTCCGGCGAAATTGGTCAAGAATGGCAAGACTCATGCATGGTACACAGTTTTCCATTTTTATGGACGCCGGACGAATGCTGAGGTGGCTGCCTACATGTTCGATCAGCTGGTGGTATGGTGTGAGAAAACCTCTCTCAGACGTGCGCGAGAGTATGCTAAGGATCCGGCTCATTATCATGCTTCCAAGAGTGCAATTCGTGGTTACAGAGCAAGTTGGTTCACAGGAGCGGTCATTGCTATCCACCAAAAATTGCAAGAGATGAATAAGACTGCTGCGCCAGCTGTCATGGCGATTGTGCTTGTGCGAGACCAGGAAGTTGATGATGCCTGGAAGGATTTCTCGAATCGTATGCGGTCAGTGCATCACAAGCCGACTCATGTCTATAGTAGTCTGGGTTATACTGACGGTATAGCCGACGGTCACAATGTAGAGATTCACGCAGGATTGAAGGGCCAGGGATAACATGAACCAACGACCATTGTACGAAATAGCAAGAGATATCAGACGGGATTGGAAAAATGTCAACTTTGCTGCTGAACCATACTTACAGGCTATGGAGTCCCTAACATCCATAACCAATAATTATGGTTATGATAGCGGATCAAGCATTGTTCTGTATTTCCTAAGCAATGCCAACACCTGGCGTGGTGAAGTTGCCAAGCGTATCAAGTTGGAACTGAAATCCATGCTGAAATAGGAGGGTAATCATGGCTGAGGAACTGGATCAGGATGAGTTTGTCCGAGAAATGGAAAAGTTTGCGTATTGGTTGGCCAGCCGAAATGCCGGCCAACCAGTTCTCCTCGAGACCGATGAGATCGTTGGTGAATTGATGCTGGAGATGGCAAAAGGTCTCCAGCATTATGCCAATCTCCCGATGGAGCAGCTGAAGGCTGTGATTCGCAAGATGATGGATAACCGGATTGCGGAGTTGCGCCACAGGGAGTATGGCACGCATCGTGCTCTGGGAATTGGAGCATTGTGCCTGGATTATGATCCGCATGATGATTCTGATATAGATGCAATGATGACTCACGTCGATGTTCCTGCTCCTGGATCTGTGGAAGAGATAGCTGAGAGCCATGAGCGGGTGCGCTTAGTCCGTGACCGATTGACTCCGGTTGCCCAGGAAGTGTTCGATGCTGTGATCTTTGGAAATGATCGGTTGAACGCTGTAACATCAATGTCGGCAATCCGGCACGGTGTTCGGTTTAGTCGAGGATCCCTCTCGTTGAAACCGTGGCATGTGGCTGATGCACTGTTCCTCTCAGTTAAAACTGTCAAGACAGCATTCGCAGAGATTTCTGAAGCATACAGTTTAGTGTTAGTAGAGGCATGATTATGGATAAAGATTTAGTCAGAGAAATTGCCGGTCAGTTTTCCAAACCAGAATTACTGGAAGTGGCTAAAGAACTGGATCTGGAGTCGAAATCAACAGACCAGGCCAGGAACATTATCCGAAATATTATTAGTGATTTGGATAAGCAAGGGATTCCTGACGAGGAAGAGTGTTCTGATCTGATGTACGAATTCCTAGTTGCTGCCGAGTTTATTGAAGTCGAGGAAGAGGAGGAGCCTGATGAAGTAGAACCAATCAAGTTACCGGAGTGTTTTGGTTTTGAGGACAACAAAGATCCGGCATGCGGAAAGTGTCGTGTGAAGGATCAATGTATCAAAGAACGTACCGCAAACAGACCTGAGTGTTTCGGGTTGCTGTTTTCCAAAAATGCAGAAGAGTGTCGAGTATGCCTCGAGGCTTCTTTCTGCGCAATTGCAATGAACGGAGGATAATAAGATGGCTGGTCGTAAGCACCGTGTTATTCGGCGACGTGAAGTTGCCGTAGAACCAGAAATTGAAGCTGATGATGAAGTAGAAGACGACGACGAGGTAGAAGAGGATGAGGAATTGGAGGATGAAGAGGACGAGGAAGAAGAGATCAAACAACCTGTCCGCAAGGCGAAAGTTCCTGCTCCGAAACCTGCTCCTGTGAAAGCTGCCCCTGCGCCTGCTCCGAAGAAAGCACCTGCTCCTTTGCCAGAAGATGACGAGGAAGAGGAGAAAACTCCTGCTGCTCCTGTGAAGATCAAGAATGCCAATGCCATGGTCGTGGATGGCTTGCTGGCTGGTGCGATGACTGCATTGGCTGATGGCAAGTCCTTGGTCATCACTGCGCTGGGCGACAACAAGTATTCAATCGTTATGGGCGAGACTCAGAAGTCGGCTCGCAAACTCCGTGGGGCTGAGTATGCTCAGGAAGTTCTGTCTCCGGAGTATATCAAGTGGATGAGCGAGTGGAAACTCAAGACCTATGACGAGAAGGTTGCCTTTGCCAAGAAGATCAAGGTGACTTGGGAGGCTCATGCAACTCCGCAGATCAATGTTATGCGTGTGACCGATGCTGTTCGCACCAAACTGGGTCTCGAGAAGTACAAAGAGCAATACCGCAGTCGGTCGGCTCGCGCTGCCCTGCTGGGATAAGATTTCCATTTTCATAACTTAGATCCAGGCTCATACTCCGGTGTGGGCCTGGATCCATAAGGAATAACATATGTCTAAGATTCGTGTGGCAATTATTGGGGTAGGTAACTGTGCATCCTCATTAGTGCAAGGTGTGGAATTTTACAAAGGACTGGAGGATTACGAAATTGTCCCTGGTCTTATGCACACAGTCCTTGGTGGTTACCGGATCAAGGACATTGAATTATCTGCCGCAATTGATGTAGTTGATACCAAGGTTGGAAAAGACCTGAGCGAAGCAATTTTCTCTTATCCAAATAATACATATAAGTTTGCTAATGTTCCGTACATGAGTGTACCTGTTTCCAGAGGTATGACCCATGATGGACTTGGAAAATACCTGTCACAGATCCTGAAGAAGGCTCCTGGGCCAACTGTGGACATCGTGAAACTGCTAAAGGAGACCGGTACACAAGTTGTCGTGAATTACCTCCCTGTGGGTTCTGAGGAGGCTACAAAGTGGTACGTAGAACAGGTACTAGAGGCAGGATGCGCATTCGTGAATTGTATCCCGGTGTTCATTGCCAGCCAGGATTATTGGAATATGCGATTTGCTGAAAAGGGACTTCCTGTCTTGGGGGATGATATCAAGAGTCAGGTTGGTGCCACGATCGTGCATCGTGTGCTTACCAGTCTATTCGTGGATCGTGGTGTGGGCCTGGATCGTACGTACCAGCTAAACTTTGGTGGTAACACGGATTTCCTGAATATGCTTGAGCGAGAGCGATTGGAGTCAAAGAAGATTTCCAAAACTGGTGCTGTTACCAGCATGCTGCCATATGAGTTGCTTCCGAGTGATGTGCACGTTGGTCCTAGCGATTATGTTCCATGGCTTACTGACAGGAAGTTCTGCTATATTCAGATGGAGGGTACTACCTTTGGAAATGTTCCACTGAAGGTTGAAGTCAAACTGGAAGTGTGGGATTCTCCTAATTCGGCAGGTGTTGTGATTGACGCAATCCGTTGCGCAAAGTTGGCTCTGGATAGACACATTTCCGGCTCTGTTACAGATCCATCATCCTATTTCTTTAAGACTCCACCTATCCAGTACGATGACAATGTATGCCGACAATTGACCGAGGATTTCATACGAAATGTCTGATCCTATTTCTTTGTTCTGTATAGGTGACTTGTCAGGTGGGATTAAATCTTACAGTATCCATCTGCAGCGATTGTTGGAGTTGCATTATGACTGTAAGGTGACGCTGTACAAAGTGAAACCTAGGACTGAGGGAAGGAAACGATTGATATATGGAGATTTCCATTATGTCAATGTGGATGCTGACGATGCTGTAGAAATAGCAAATGAAACTCCATCCATAATAACGTACTTTGCCAATTATAAGAGGAGCCTGAATGCTGATTATTGTCGGAAACTGTTAGAGTATGGAATTCCTATTGTTGTCCAGGATTTAAGGGGATTAAATGGTATCGACGAGAAATTCCTGGCTACAAACGTTGTGGTTATGTCAGAAGCTGCGCATGCACAGATTCCAGGATCTAAACTGTTGTATCAGCCATACATCAGATTTGGTGGAAATAAGACTAATGAATTTAATGCTATTTGTATGACACGTGTTGACCGTGAAAAGCATACGGATATGATACTTGAAGCCAATAAACTTATTGGTCTTAAGAATTTAAATATACATCTTTGTGGTATTGTCGATAGATTATATGAATATAGATCTCTCAAAGACAAGTATCCTAATTGGAGGCGATATTATATGGGGACTCCTGAATTATTAGGTTACACAGCTCAAGGATTAGTTGGTATGCACAGGTTTGCTGTGGATATGTCAACATTGAAGAATGATGGAGGCAGAACGCAGTATTCATTCTTTGAAGCCATGGATGTTGGTACTACTCTGGTTGTGAATAATGAATGGCTAAAATATCCTGGTGACATGAAGGATGGATATAATTGTATAGGAGTATCGACTCCTGAGGAACTTGCCATAGTTGTCAAAGGAAGTCCTGTGGATTTGAGTGAAGGATATGCCAAAACATTGAAATTCCATTCCTCCTGGGAGCTGGCAGAGTCATATATGGAGGTAATGAATGGCGCATAGAGATCTTGCTGTTAGTGATAAGGTAACCACGGATCAGCACTGGCAAAACTTTGCTGACTTCTGTTATTATGACATGTTATCAGGTGGGCCAGATGCTCACATGGTACTTGCCGGACATATGAGTGAAGTGTTACCATTAATTGAGAGACTGTGGCACGCTGGAGTTTATGTCGGTGTTTACAATGTACCGACTGCCGAATTGATCTGGTCGATGTTTTCCTATGAGGAGATGTTGGAAATATCTCATAAGGAATTGACAGAATGGCTGACCGACAACTGGAAAGGTATCGCTACCAGACGAGAACGCAAATGTGTGCGTATCCCTGGCAATATGGCATTTTACTTTAAGAATTTTGCAGAGTGGGTTGGCACTCTGGCTAATAGTAAGTTTTATGATACTGCCTATGGCACGCCAGAAACACGATATGAGGAATTGTGGGAGCATTCACAGAAGTCTGTGAAATTCCTTGGACGATATTCGGGATTCAAGTTCCTGGAGTTTATAACACGTTATTGTGACATTCCCATTAATTTGCCTGATATTCGTCCTCGTGGTGGATGGAGTCCTAGGTCGATGTTATCAGTATTATGGCCTGAATATAAGGATTATCTTATGGGTGATGATTCACCAAAGATATTGAATAAAGTAAACAAGATAGCCAATCGCACGTTGGTATTATTGAAGGAAGATCTTCCAGACCTGGATATGTACAAGATGGAAGTTTTCCTGTGTGACTATAAGCAGTGCTATTTCGGTAGACGTCAGTATCCTGGTCGCTCACAGGATTCAGAGATTGAGTATTATAAGAAATTGCATGAGTACTGGGACTTTGACTTTCAGATGCTGAAGGCACGTGCGGAGATATTTCCATCCTGGGCATTGGGAGAGAATAATGGCTGGGATAGTGTGCGTAATGAGCTAGGGACTGTCCTGTATAATTATGACTATATGTGGTCAGATAGTCTGTATGATTATAAGAATACCATTGATCTGTCGGTTCCGACATCCAAAGTTTGTGTTATATGAGAATACATACCATCATTCCAGGCAAGCTGTTCCAGTGTGCTGAGTTTATAGATATGTCGCTTGCTGATAAACTGGATGCGTTAAATCATTATTATATAGACACAGTCATAAATCTAATCAGTCGTCGGGATGCAGAATTGGAAATGGAAATGTACAAGTACATATTTGCTCCAATGCCTGATGGAGTGACGTTCGATCCTTTCCAGGTAATGGAGCTCGTTGATCAGGCTGTTGATTTGTTCGATAGAGGTCATGTGATACTAACGCATTGTCACGGTGGTAGGAATCGCTCTGGATTTGTGAATGCTCTTATAGTGAAAAGAGTATACAACTGTTCTGGTGACAAGGCTCTTATGATTGTGCGGAAATATAGACCTAATTCTGTGGCAACTCCGATATTCGAGGAATTTGTAAAGGAATATAATGATAATTAACTTGAGAGGTACGAGTGGGTCAGGAAAAACACATACCGCAAGATCCTTCCTGGAATATTGTGGTCCAGATATTGTAGTCTATGGTGAGAATGACAAGCCTGTGGCGCATTGCGTTTATTTCAACATGATGCCTGTGTATTTTCTTGGAACGTATGCGAATGTGTGTGGTGGCTGTGATACTATCCGTACGCAGGATCTTGTGTGCTCTTACATAAGACACTTTTCACAGTTTGGGCATGTAATTTTCGAAGGCTTGATCATAAGCCATACGTTTAGCAGATATGCTGCTCTGTGGAAAGAGTTGACAGATTATGGCATGCCATTCGTATTCGCTTATATGGATACATCATTGGAAACGTGTATTGAGCGTGTGAAGGCACGTCGTATTGCCAAGGGTAACATGAAACCATTGAACACTGTCAATACGGAAAGCACCTATCGTACTACCTGGATAACAATGGATAAATTCAATGCTGCCGGGATCGATACTATTATTATCAAACACAAGAAGGATCCTGTGATGCAGATCATCAATCTCTTGGATCGTGACAAAGATTTACTATTCGAACACAGTTACAGGGAGCAAAAGTTTACATGATGGAAATGGAAAAACAGTTCTTCGAGTTTATAAAAGAGCGACATTCTATTTATATTCGTAGGACTGGAGGAGATCCGTGGCCATGGACTAAGGATCCTATACTACAACAGTATAAATTCACTAACATATTTCGTGAGCTGGACACTGGCACAATATTCTGCAGGGAATGTATCCGGGAACCATATGCTGATAATGAGGAACTGTTTTTCAATGTTGCATGGTATCGGTTGTTTAACTGGATTCCCACTTATCAGGCTGTTGGATTTGTTGAGCATTGGGATCGTGCATATATGGAAGGTATTGTACGGGCACGACGTGATCAAAAAATGAAAATATTCACTGGTGCACATATGCTCTCTGGTACATTGGGTGGCGACAAGATCCATCAAATAGTGGATATTTGCATCGATAAACTTTGGGTTAATCGCCAGAACCTCGTGCCAGTACCTTCTAGCAGCCTCCAGGGAGCCTTCCAGCGGTTTTGTAGTAAGAGTCCGGGGTTTGGGCCATTTATCGCATATGAGGTCATTACAGACCTCCGGTGGACTCGCTATCTGAAAGATGCTCCGGACATAATGACCTGGGCTAATCCTGGTCCGGGTGCGATACGCGGCATGACCAGGATGATGGGATTGCCTGTGCGTGGTGTTCATATCAAGAAATTGCCTAAGGAACAATACATTTCCATTATGCAGCAGTTATTGTGGCATTCCTACGATTGCTTACCGGACTGGATCCCGGGTATGGAGATGCGTGACATAGAACATTCACTGTGCGAGTTCGATAAGTATGAACGAACACGGTTGGGAGAGGGACGACCACGCAGTAAATTCATACCTCCACACTTGAGGTTGCAAGTTTAGTTAATTATGAGAGGCGATTTATATTATCACGAAAAGCGTAAGGATTACACAGTTGCCACAGCAATAAAGGACATGTTGGCTGTGTTTAAAAAGAAACACGGTTATTGGCCTAAATCTGTGGTTCTGTGTAATAGGGATGTGTACGATGAGCGAATGCTTGCGGCGATTCCCATTCCTTATGTTTTGGTGAAATATATTCCATCTCGTCATTTTATGTTAATTCCTGTTATCAATCGTATACCAGTTGCGTTTTCCAAAGAACGGAGGCCAGTATGAGCGAAGACGTTGATACTAAGTATGGCAATTTGAAACCTATCCTTGGGCAGTCCCATATAGAAGATACTGCAAAGATTGCCAAGGCACTCATGACACTTCACTGGTGGAAAGAGCAACAATATGATAGGTCATTTGCCAAACGTGGAGAAACTGGTGTATTCCATAATCTTGCCAGGAAATTTGATCGTATTGAGCATGACATGTCACGTGATGTTATTGATGCATCAACAGTTGATGCTATTGCGGATCTGGCAGTATATGCGGTAAAATGGATGGATATACTTTGCAAGGTACATCAAAGTGCAGTTATTGAATGGTTGGAAAATGTATATTGTCCAGCAACTGGTGCATTATTATCAACTGCCAAAATAGAGTTTGGGATAAACGAAGATGAATTCGAGTCCATCCCAGGATAATGAATCCTGTGTAAAGTGTGGATTGTTTGAAGGATGCAGACGTCCGTTCATGCGTGCATCTGGCTCCAAGCATCCCAAAATCCTCATCGTTGGAGAGGCTCCAGGTGAGGAAGAGGATAATATTGGAAAACCATTTGTGGGCAGGTCAGGCCAGCTGTTACGGGATGCTATTGATTCCCTGGGATATTCCGATGAGGAAGTGACATACACAAACGTTGTCCGTTGCCGGCCACCAAACAATAAGATTACCAAGAAAGCCATAGGTTACTGTAAACAGTTCGCTCTGGCTGATATTGAGCGGTTGGATCCGGAGATGGTGTTTGTCCTTGGAAATAGTGCGTTGGAAGGTATACTTGATCAGACAGGGATTTCTGCCTGGAGTGGGGTTGTAGTAAACAAAGAGCGAAAGTACATTCCACTATACCATCCGGCATATATCCTGCGGAACATTGGCATGTTTGATGAATGGACTGAGTCCATGATTACAGCCATAGATTCCAAAGAAGCTAAACAGAAATTCGTGCGGATGTATCCAAGGACAATTAGGGATCTTAAGGAAATGGAACAGTTCCTGCTGAATGTTCCTATGATCTCATTTGACAGTGAGACCCACGGTAAGGATCCATTCCAGGAAGATGCGTGCATACTGTCGGTATCGTTTGCTGGTGTCCGGGAACCATATAAGAATTCGTACTCATTTCCATTATTTCATCCAGATTCATGGTGGAGCGAGGAAGAGCGTGCCACGGCTGTTGAAATCGTTTGTAATATCCTGTACAACCATATGCACATCGTTTGTCACAATGCAAAGTACGATCAGATGTGGATGAATGTTCTACATGACGCTGCATTTTATCCATCTGATGATACTATGATGATCAGTCAACTGTTGAATAGTCGTCCAGGGTTGCATGGCCTAAAACGTCTTGCCGGTGTTTATGTCAATATGTACGATTATGCTCAGGATTTGCATGCTTATATTGCTGAGCACAAGGAATGTGATCCTGAACGTGGTGGATCTTATAAACTTGTTCCACTGGAGATGCTGATACCATACGGTAGTATGGATGCCGAGGCAACTATCCTGGTGTATGAAAGGTTATTTCCAAAACTGTCTGATAAGCAGAAGATTCTGTATAGGCAACTAGTAATGCCAGTGTCGGATGTGCTGTGTAATATGCAGGTAGAGGGAGTGGTCATTGACAAGTATCTTGCTACTAGGTATCATATTCTGTATAGCATGCGGCAACAGGAAATCTATGATGACATTTCCAAAGACAAACTTGTCAAGAAAATGATTGCGAAACGTGTCAAAGCTGATAAGAAGTATGTGTTCAATCCCAACAGCCATGATCAGTTGCGTGAATTGTTTTATGATTATTATGATTTGCCTATTACGGTACTTACTGATGGAGGAGCACCATCTACTTCAGGTGATGTCCTTAAACCATTTGCGGATAAATTTCCAATAGTGAAACAGGTACGGTATTATGGATTGCTGGATAAGATGCTGTCAACCTATCTTGGACCATCATTGAATTTGCCTGGCAGTAATGGCTGGGCACGAGGTGATGGCAAGGTAAATTCCCAATATATTCTTGGTGGTGCTGTGACAGGACGTCTGGCAAGCAAGAATCCTAACCTGCAGAATATCCCCACTCCTGAGAAGGAGCCTGGTACAATGCTGGAGACATTACCAATAAAGAACATTTTCACTGTTCCGGATAAGGATCATGTGATCATGTCCCTGGATTATTCTGGCATGGAACTGCGGTGCTTTGCTTCCCTGGCAAAGTGTCATGCCATGATAGACATTCACAAGTCAGGCAAGGATTTCCATACGATGGTTGCCAGTATGGTATCCGGCAAGCCATATGATAAGATTGACAAAGCAACTCGTTATATTTATAAGTGGACAAACTGGACATTGCTGTATGGTGGGGATGCTTATACACTGAGCAATATGTATGGGATTCTCATTAAACAGGCTGAGCGGTCAGTTGCTCAGTATTACGACCAGTTCCCTGAAGTGCTGTTTTTCAAGGATGAATGTGAAAAGTTTACAGTTGAGCATGGTTACATAGAGAGTCCATTTGGTCGTAGGGAATTACTTCCTTATATCAAGGATCCATCTGGCGAAATGCGCAATAGAGCTATCCGGGAGGCAGTAAACATGCCAGTCCAGTCCGGTGCCAGCGATACGCTTCTGATTGCCATGACAATCATAGACCGGCTAATTTCCACTGATTATCCGGCTGTATTGGTGAACACAGTCCATGACTCTGTTATGTTATATGTGGAGCGAGATGCAATCAAGGAAGTGGCAAAGCTGTGTGTAGATATTATGGAAAACGTAATCAAGTGGAGCAAAAGACATATGCCTGGGATAGACTTCTCATGGCTTATTTGCCCATTGAAAGCAGATGTAGACGTAGGCACGCATTATGGTTCGCTTGTACCATTGGAGGAATGGAAATGATAAAAGATCCTGAAGAGCAATATGAGCCGGATGGGACTGGCACTTATACAAATGGAGAGACAACCATCACGTACGATACG
>Ga0315288_10011712_pt1 | contig 11039 bp, 13 predicted proteins | sample YL17G11_20_MG_FD_203454 | JGI IMG/M metagenome (GOLD analysis project Ga0315288, IMG submission 203454) | Sediment microbial communities from Yellowstone Lake, YNP, Wyoming, USA - YL17G11_20 | ecosystem: Environmental > Aquatic > Freshwater > Lake > Sediment | place: USA: Wyoming | collected...
GATAAATTCGTGGGTCAAGAACACAGTCGAGTCGCCGTGCCCGCCGGGAACCCGCAGCGACGGGGGCAAGAGTTCGAAGTGATTGGGCGCCTGGAACGCTTCGATTTTGACCTCACCCTCCGGGTAGCCGTTGGCATCCACAATTATCTTCCCATCCTTGCTTATACTCATGACCGTATCGGGCGAGCCCTCAGGCCGCTTCATGATGAAGGACCTCAAACTCCCGTAAATGCTCGCGCGATCGGTCTCGCCAGAAGCCACATGCCAGCAAACGGCGATCCGCGAACAATGGCCTCCCGACGTCTTGAACAATCCCGTCGTGTTCCAGAACGGATTCTTGTATCGGTTCGTGGCCAGCACTTCGTGGTCGTCTCCCCATCCAACCGCTTGCACGAAGGTGTCGCACTCGTCGTTGGAGGTGAGCGGCGGTCCGGTTCATTCTACGCTACCTCCTGTTGAACCAATACTCCTTTCTGATCCAAGGCAGCCTTCAGCATCCACAGGTCCCGGTAACCCATAATCTTGCGAAAGTTTTGTGCGGTCCTGAGCAGGGCCGCGGCGGCCCAGCGCCGGACCATCTTCCCGTCCCGCCAGCGGCAGACGCGGCGCGGGCGCAGTCGCACGCCGCTGTGCGGGCTTTCGATCACGTTGATCGAAACCAGGCAGCGGGCCAAGCTCAGCGACAAGCCCAAACGGCTGACCGTGAACATCTCCGTCAGGCCCTCGCGCAAGCTCGCTGCCGCGCTGGGATATTCTCGCGCCAGCCACTCGGCCTGTTTCTCCAACCGCGCCAGGCCTTCGCGCGCGGGCAGCCGAAAGGCAGCGCGCATCGCCGCCTGGGTCTGGTCTTTCAGGTGTTCCGGCAAGTAGCCCCTCACGTTTTCGATCTTGTGATGACGGCAGCGTTGCACCGCGTTCTCAGCCCCGAACACGGCGTCAATCGCCGCTCGCAACGCCCTCGAGCCGTCGATCACGAACAAGTATTTCGGATCCGTTCTCACCCCTCGCCGCACCACGTCTTCCAGCAGCCCCTTCGCCACCGCCTGGTTCTCCCTGGCGCCTTCCGCCACGCCCCGCACCTGTTTGTGACCTTCCGCGTCCACGCCCACCGCCACTAAAACGTGATGGTCGCCAAAGATCACCCCCTCCAAATAAATGAGCAGCGGCTCCAGCTCCTCCAAGTGTCGCTCGCCCAACCGTCGAAGCTCTTCCTCGCTCGCTGCCATCGCCTCCCGGCTCCCACTCGAGCGCGACACCCCCGCGGTCTCCGCCATCTCCGGCAGCACGGCTCGATACTGTCGCGTCGACACCCCGCGCAGCAGAATCGCCAGCATCCGGCTGCCCAACTTCTGGTCCGACCGCATCACTTCGTAGGCGGGAATGGGAACTTCGCCCGCTTCTCCCTGGCCCTTCTTCCGCCGCCGCGGCCGCTTCACCCGCAGCTTTCTCTCCTGCAGACAGACCGTGCCTTCCTCTCGCCCGTGCCAGCCGATGGCCCCACCCTTCTTCCCCGGAGGCGGCGGACCGGCCACACCTTCCGCCGACAATCGCCGCACCGCCTCGATCTGCGCCCGTCCCAGGACGTCGATCAAAACGTCGAGTGTGTTTCGTCCCCATATACGACTCAATTGTTTCCCCCAAAATCGTGTGCCAAATCGTGTGCCAAATGTGTGCCAGAAACCGGCCAAATGGGACTAAATCAGACTAACGATGGGTTAGTGGTTCTCGGTGGTAGATTACATAAGTGGTTTAGAATAAATGCTGGCGGAGAGGCAGGGATTTGAACCCTGGGTACAGCTTTTGACCGTACAACGGTTTAGCAAACCGCCGCCTTAAGCCAACTCGGCCACCTCTCCGCGACGTTCGGTGGGAGGAGCGAGCGGCTGCCCCTCCTCCCATCTTTCGAACTCTGACAGTTTACTCGATAAAACTGAATTCTACCAGTGGCTGCATCACCGCGAAGGCGCAAGCCGGAACCAGTCAGCAAAACAGGTACTTCCGCCAGCGCTCGTCGGAGCTACCCAGCATCCGCATGATCTGGCGACTGGTATGCAAGGTAAAAGGACGAGGGGGCCGAAGCAGGCGGAGTCCAGCTTCTTCCGGCAAGCGATCCCCTTTCGCGGTGTTGCAACGCTGGCAGCAGGCCACCACATTGTCCCAATCCGTCTGGCCGCCGCGCGAACGGGGAATGACATGATCAATCGTCAACTCGTGCGCGGGCAGAATGCGGCCACAGAACTGGCAGGTATACCGATCTCGCATAAGGATATTCTTCCGCGAGAGCGCCCGGGTCTGGTAGGGGATGCGACGAAACTCCGTCAGGCGGATGACAGAAGGAACGCGGATGGCCAGGCGGGCAGAGTGCAAGAAACCGCCGTTCTCCTCCTCGGTGGTCGCCACCCCTTTCAGGACCAGGACGATAGCCCGGCGAGCCGCGGTCACATTGATAGGCTCATAGGTAGCGTTCAGCACCAACACCGGCTCCTGTAAACCGCGGTGATGGCCATTCTCCCCCATGACAATTCGCCTCCTCAAAAAAAGGTCTTACCATCAAAATTCAATTATCCACATTTGCGGCTCAGATCGTCAACAGGGGCGCTTGGGCTCAGCCCCGAGTGATCGGGAAAGTCGGGGGTAGCCCGCGCCAGCGTCAGGCCCAGAACCCGCTGTGCCCCGGCTTGTTTCAGGGCCGCCGCACAGGCGGACAGGGTGGCGCCCGTCGTCATCACATCGTCGATGAGCACGGCCACGCGCCCCCGAATAATCTCCGGCATGGAAACGTCGAAGACGCCCCGCACATTTTCGCGTCTCGCGGTCAGGCTCAGGCCAGTCTGCGGCACCGTGGCCCGAGTCCTCCATAAGCAACGCGGCGCAATCTCCGGGGTTCCAGTTCCCGGCACTCTCGCGAGGCGGCGCTTTAACCCTTCCGCCAGCAGGTGCGCTTGGTTAAATCCTCGCTCGCGCTGGCGAGACGAGTGCAGAGGCACCGGCACCAGCACTGGAGAATCGAGGGCGCCCAACTCCTCAACTCCCGTCCAGACCTCGACCAGGAGTTCTCCCAACCGTTTGCCCAGCCGCTCCCTCCTGCGGAATTTTAGCTCCAGGATCGCTTGCCGCAGATTCCCGGCATAAAGCCCAAAGCTCCGCGCCAAATCAAAAGCGTATTCTTGCTGTCGGCACGGGGCACAAAACGGAATGGCCGAATCTGTTACGCGCGTCGAAGGAAGCGGCAGGCCACAGTGGCCGCACGCGGGTCCCCGCCAAGGCTCAAGGGTCCGCCAGCAGTCGCGGCATAAGCCCGGGCCTGTCACTTCCTTCAATTCGCGGCCGCAGAGCCAGCAGCCGGTGGGATAAACAACGGAGAAGAGACTTGCGGCAAACTCCCGAAGGAGCGAGACACCCCGGGGTTGAAGTCGAAAGGAAGGTGAGAAGACAGACCTCAGCTTCTGGTCAGGGGGCCCAGCCTAGAGAAGCCCCTGGTCTTGTTTGTCCTGGCACTCGAAGCAGTGACGAGCCCAGGGAACGGCTTCCAGCCGCTTAGTTTGGACTTCCTCGCCACAAGCCGCGCAGCGGCCATACGGGCCGATCCTGATTCGCTCCAGTGCCTCATTCACAAGTTGAAGAACGCGGCGGTTCTCGTCGCTCCGGTGAAAGAGGAATTCTTTGGTGTAGGAATTAGCCGCCTTGTCGGCAATGTCCTGGGTGGCCTCTTCGTCCGCCTCGCGGCCATCCTGCTCAGACTTCGACACAGCATGTAACAACTCCGCCTGTTTAGCCAGGAGCTCTTTCCTGTATAGTTCCACTTTCTTCTTGTCCATAGCCGACCTTACTAAAATTGTAAGGATTTCACAAACTAACCATTCTAGGTTGCAGGCGGCAAGCTGTCAAGGAAGTCAACGGGGATAATCTGCGAACCCGGGCGGCCAAGCGTAGGGCATCCCCAGCCGAAGCGGAGGTGGGTTCAAGGTCGGATGAGGCCCGGGGCGCTGGAGACTGGCGGCAAAGGACAGGCGACTTAAAGAAGGTACATCGACGGGCCGGGATTTGCGGCCCCACGAAAGGGTCAGACCCCATTCTGCTTGGTCTGCCATTTTTGCCGAAGGGATTCATGCAGGCGAGTGCGCACATCGTCAGGCAAAACGAAGAGTTTGCCGTCACAGTACAGCTCGATCGTCTTGCGCGTAGTGTCAAACACTACTTTGCAGTGGCGGCACATGCGAATGTGCGTCTCGAGGTCCCGCTTCAAATCCTCGTCGAGGTTCCCGTCGAGGTAATTCGAGATTTCCAGCAGCACTTTCTTGCAGTTCAGCAAGTTCAGCCTCGCTTCAAGACTTTGCTCAGATCCTCCCGCAAGCGGAGGCGCGCCCGGAAGAGCCGCGCCTTCACCGCGCCGTTGCTGAGGTTAAGGATCTCCGCGGTTTCTTCAGTCGAGAGCTCTTCCACATCACGCAAGAAGAACACGGCGCGAAACGTCGGAGGCAGCGCTTTGGCGGCGGTCTCCAGAATGTCTTCCAGTTCCGCTCGCGTGAGTTGCTGCTCCGGGTTGGGCTTCCAATCTGTGAACTCGCGTGGGATCACCTCGCCATCGTCACCGACCATATCATCCATGGGCACCATCTTCTCCGAACGGCGCTTCCGCAGCTTCATCAAGGCTTCATTCACGCCAATTCGGACGATCCAGGTGTAGAAACGCGAGTCCTGCCGGAAATCCGCCAAGTGCTCGAAAGCCTTCAGGAAGGTTTCCTGCAGTACATCTTCAGCGTCTTCCCTGTTCCCGGTGATGTTCATTCCCAACCGGTAGATCTTCTTTTCATACCGGTTCACCAGTTCTTCAAAAGCCTCGTAGCTCCCGGCCTTGGCCTCGGTCACTAACAGGGACTCGTCCTTGGCCACCGCCGGCTGCGAAGGTTCGGTCATCAGCCCGTCACCATTTGGTTATGACTTGGCCAAAAGCGAACCGGAACCTTCCCCGCGCGGTACCGCCCACCCTTGACCACCCCCGTGCACACAGATTCTCGTGCGCAGCTCGTGGCGAGTCTCGGGTTTCCTTGACACGCTTTGGATGCTGCGCCTAAACCAGAAGATACATCGCCTGATGCCAAAGCGGAAGAGAAAAATCTGGCACGGCTTTGCTCAATCCCCGTCATCCAGCGCCGACGCTCGCTTTGTCCGCGCTGCTTCATGGCCGGCGGAAACGCATCAAAGAAAGTTCCAGGCGCCACTTGCTTGCCGGGTTGACATAGGGGAAAATCGTTTGCTAGCCCGAATCGGAGACCGATCGGAAACATCGAGCGCCCAAGACGATTGGCTTCGGAACGGGTGGGCGCACAGGGCGCCATGATACTTAAACCCCAGCCACCTTTTGATTTCGCGCGCACGCTGCGCTTCGCCCTCAGTCCGCCGGCGGCGGCTGACGGTAGATCCTTCGAATCCCTACTTGATTATTTCGAAGAGGGTGAATACCGGCGCGTTGTGGAATTCAACGGAAAGTTGATCCTCTACGGGGTGTCTGCAGCATCGACGCCTGGTGCGCTTCGTGCCCGGATTTTAGCCGGGCCGGCCCAGGCGTCCGCCCAGCGTGCGGTTCAGGAGTTCATTGCGCGGCAATTCTCCACCGATCTCGACCTGGGTCCCTTCTACCAGCAGGCGGTCTCTGATCCCGTACTTTCCAGACTCGTCAAACACTTTTGGGGGATGCGCATTCCCCAAGCCGTCACAGTCTACGAAACGTTGATCTCCGCCATCCTCGAACAACAGATCAACCTTGCCTTCGCCCATAAGGTGAAGCAGGCGTTAATCGCGACTTGCGGTCGTCAGGTGCAATTCCGGGGTCAAAGGTACAATGCCTTTCCCGAACCCGCTGCCCTGGCTGGCGTGACGCCGGCCGAGCTCCGCCACCTGCAAATCTCCGGGCCGAAAGCGCGATACATCATCGGAATCTCACGCGCCGTGCTGGACGGCAGCCTTGACCTCGAGGGGTTGCGCACCCTGGAGCCGGAGCAGGCTTACGCGCGACTGCGCGAGCACCAAGGCGTGGGACCCTGGACCGCCCAATACGTCGGCCTGCGCGCTCTCGGTCGACTGGATTGCCTTCCCGCCTCGGACGTGGGGCTGCAAAAGGCCATTCAATTCTTCTACGGTCTTCGGAAACCGCCTTCGGTAGCCGGAGTGGAAAAGATTGCCCGGAATTGGCGGGGCTGGCGCAGCTACGCGACCTTCTATCTCTGGCTGACGTACTGGGAAGAAGCCACTTGGCGGGAAGAACTGCGCCGGGATATCCTCCGGGCGCGACGGGGAGGAATACAATGAACACCGCACATTCCGGTCTGGCTCAATCTTTTCTGGAGCAAGCGCGCCATTCCCTGCAGCGGCACCACCTGCCACGCATCGCCCGTTGTCTACAAGAACTTTCCAGAACAGATATCTGGTGGCGCCCAAATTCGGCCTCCAACAGTGCGGGCAACATGGTGCTCCATTTGGAGGGAAACATCCGACAATGGATCATCTCCGGCCTGGGCGGCGAGCCGGACCGCCGTGATCGGCCGCGCGAATTTGCCGAACGCGGACCGATTCCCCGCCCGAAGCTTATCGCCGGGCTGAGGGCGGCCGTGACGACAGCCACGCGCGTCCTGCAGAAAGTCTCGGCCCGCGACCTCAAACGCCTTTACACAATCCAGGGATTCCGCGTCTCCGGTATGACTGCCATCCAGCATGTGCTGGAGCACTTCGCCTACCATGGCGGCCAGATCGTCTACGTAACCAAGCTGAAGCAGCAAAGGGATCTCGGCTTCACGCATTTGCCGGGGGAGAAGCCCAAAGGTGGGGGTCGGCAGAATCTTTCTGCCATCTGAGGCCATCCGGGAGGAAACCATGGAAGTCGTCTATTACGCCACCTGCCGAACGCCGTGGGTAACCCTGTTAGTCGCCTCCGGCGCGCAGGGGTTGGTTGCGGTGCGCTTTATTCCACGAGGGGAAAAGGAACCCGCGCTGGCCTGGCTCCAGAAACGACATCCCGGGGCAAAGCTCGTCCACTCCCCGGAAGTCAATCAGAAAGCCCTTGAAGAATTGGAAGCCTACGGTCGGGGCGGCCGTCAAACGTTCACCGTACCTCTCGACCTGCACGGCAGTCCCTTCCAGGTAAAAGTCTGGCAGGCGTTACGTGGAATTCCTTTTGGCGAGACGCGAAGTTACGCGGACATAGCCCGGGCGCTGGGATGGCCTAAGGCATTTCGCGCCGTCGGCATGGCCAACCGAGCCAACCCGGTTTGTATCGTCGTGCCCTGCCACCGGGTGATCGGCTCAGACGGGGATCTCTGCGGATTCGGAGGCGGCCTGAAGTTGAAACGACAACTCCTGGACCACGAAAAGCGGCAGCGAATCTGAGCGACCGGGCAACGCACCGCCACGCCGCCCCGAAAGCGCGGGCAAACGCCCACCTCTTCGGCCCCTGTGCTCCGCGCGCCGAGGCAAACAGACTGCCCCACCTGCTCAGGCATCAGGAGAATCTTTCGCTAGTGTTGCGTCTCGGAAGTTCGTTGAATAACTATTCAGCGGGCGGGGAATGGTTGTTTGGAGTGCGGGAGCTTGCTCCCGCTTTGGCGCGCGGAAGCTTGCTTCCGCAGAATCACGGAGTTCCAGCCGGAGCAAGCTCCGGCTGGACGAAAGCGGCGGCAAGCCGCCGCACTCCAAAAACCCCCGGAATTTGGCAATGAACTTCCGAGACGCAACACTAGCCTATTATTGAAGTTGGTGTACCTGCTTGGCGAGCACTACGGTGGTTCCGGCAGGAACAGGCACCCCGTTGATGGTAGTCGCTTGTCGTTCGTAAAAAAGGAGACCTCGTGCCAGGAGAATGTGATTGGGACCCAAAGCGCTCAAGCCGGCCAAGTCGACAAACTTAGTGGTGGCGCTCGTGAACACCATGACTGGCGCCTGGCGAAGCAGACTGGAAGCGGGAGTCAGGACAAACGCGCCGGTCTTGTCATCCGAACCCAATTGTAGCGAGGAAGCGTAGCTTCCCTGCACCGATTGCAGCCGCAGGTAAATGTTCTCGGCTGTCACCGCCGTGGCCGATACCTGCGTGCTCGGGTTGGTGGTCGTCACATACGTGCCCAGCACCGAAACTTGCTGGCCCGGAACGATGGTCGTGGCGTCAAAAGACAAGTGAGGATTGACGAAATTGGTCGCGCGGGAACTATACTGATAGGTGGACACCGCGGAGGCATCTACCGCCACGTTCGTATCCCAAAAGGTCCCGAACGCGGTAGGTTCCGGCTCGACGTCCGTCACGAAAAGGTTGAAGCCCGTCACCCGGCCGCTGACATCCCTGGTCACCGACAAAACGGTCCCCATGAAAGCGACCAGATTTCGGGTAACATCTGCGACTCCCTCGATCTCCACGGTATTGACCGGGTTCCCATTTTCATCCGGGCTGGTATTGGCGACGACGTTCCCATTTGCATCCACATAGCCGTCCACTTCAACGACACTACCCGTCAGCATACGGTTGAAAGCCACTCCGCCGTAGTGGTTCGGGTTCGTGACATTGACGGTCACGGGAATGCCGGTGCCGGACAGAAGCTGCATTACAAAACTCCCAATGAAATTCGGATTCGCGCCGGTCGTGTTGGTGGTGTTCACCGTTTGCACAAAACCCGTCAGGTCATCGAGTTCGGCCAAGTGGCCATCCGCCGAGGGGACCACCGGCGTGATATTGAAAACCGGATTAATCGTCCCGGTCACCTGCCCCTGGGCATCGACCCGAATCGAGCGAAGCATGTCGAAGTCAACGCGCAAAGCGAAGAGCTTGTTTTTGGTAAGAACCAGTGCCGGCTGAATGTTGAACTTGGTCGAGCGCGAAACCATGTTCGCGGTGATGTAATTCACCGGAGGGTTCTTGGTGAAGTCAGGGACCGCCAGGCTGGGAATCGTAAAAGAGATATCGGCCCGGTCGTAAGTTGCCGCCCCCAAACTGGCAATATTGAGGATAGTTAGCGAATCCCGCAAACCGGCGATGTCCGTTCTAATATACAGGTTCGAAGACAGCGCGGGCACGCCCGTATCCGAACCCACCGGGTATAGGTTTAGACTGGAGATACCCATTCGTGCGGAAAGAATGTCACCGAAGGGTGCATCCCCCAAGAAGAGGTAAACCGAACCATTACTTGGTGCTGGAGCAGGAGTGCTCGAGTCACCACAACTGGAAAACATTCCAACCGCTAGTCCCAGGGTCAGCCCCACTACGAGTGTCCGTCTAAGCATCGGCTTCTTGTCTCTCCTCACGCTCTGTTTCGTTTTGCGCTGGTGATGCTGACCTTGCCCCAGCCACTTCCCGGCCTGTGCCGGCGCCTCAGCCTTGCGGATATATGCCCAGCAGGGTCGAACCACTCGGGCAGCACGGCTCCGGATTCCTCGATCAGCCTTGCAAGGAACCCTACTGTAAATATAGTCAATTGACCCTAGAAGGCAAGAAGGAAAAAGGATCGCCTCGAAGAGTGCGCCGGGAATCGTTGGACCGAGGCGGCGGTCCGCTTCATTCTATGCTACCTTTTAGGGAAGTAAAACTCCGCTTGGATCTAAAGATGCATTCCGCATTCACAGATCCCTGCACGCCATGATCTTCCGAAAATTCTGCTCGGTCGTGAGCAGAGCCGCTGCGGCCCAATGCCGCACCAGCTTGCCATCTCGCCAGCGGCAGACTCGGCGCCTTTCTTCAAAGGCAAGTGGCCCCAGCGCAAATTGTCGACCGCCATGGTCGTTAGCTATATCCGAGCTATTCAGCGGGCCGTCCCATCTGTAAACCTCTGCACGAATCTGGAAGAACTTGGGAAGAAACAGCCCCTGCGCGCCTAATCAAAAACTGGTCGATTATCGAAGGTTCGAATTATGCAGGCCCAACAGACGCGTGCCAGTGGAGAAGTTCCGCGTCGACGCAGGCGGCATCAGACAGAAGACGGAAGGTACCCACCGTCCCTGCACGCTGAACTCCGCCTCTGGGAGCATACCTACAACACCGGCCGGCCTTATCAGGCTCTTGGCTGCCTTACCCCCGCCGAGTTCCTCGCCCGATCCCAACTCCACAGAAAGGAGCCCGTGAGTCAGTAATCTACTGGACGAGTACCCTGCATTGCACGCGGAGGTAGCCAACTGTATAATAATGGTCGGCCGGGGAACCCCAATGAAAATCTTGGGTAGATTTGCGGTTGCAAATTCCAACTGCTTGCTTCCCCGATGGAAAAGCGATGAGAACCGTAACCGTGAGAGAGGGAATGATGAGCCTGAGAATAAACATAGCAATCCTCCTGATTTGTTTTGTTGTCCCTAGCTTGACCGGCGCCGAGCCCGGCTTCGTCTCGCTCTTCGACGGCAAAACGCTCAAGGGCTGGACGCTGGTGGGTGGCCATGGCCCCGGCTATGTCGTGAAGGACGGCATGATCGTCTGCCCGAAGGAAGGCGGAGGGAATCTTTTCACAGAGAAGGAGTACGCAAATTTCGCTTTCCGCTTTAAATTTCGCACCGAGGCAGCGGGAAACAACGGCGTGGGGATCCGCGCGCCGCTCGGAGGCGATGCCGCCTATGCGGGGATGGAAATCCAAATCCTCGACGACGCGCCTGAGTATGAGGGTAAGTTGCGGCCCGCTCAGTATCACGGTTCCGTTTACGACGTGATCCCTGCCCAGCGTGGCTACTTGAAGAAGGCGGGCGAGTGGAACGAGGAGGAGATCCGCGCCGAGGGACGACGCCTCAAGGTGACCCTGAACGGCACCGTCATTCTCGACGCCGACCTCGATTCCGTGCGGGACCCTGAAGTGCTGAAGAAGCATCCTGGCCTGGCGCGCACTTCGGGGCACATCGGATTTCTCGGTCACGGCTCTCTCGTCGAGTTCCGCCACATCCGCGTGAAAGAACTGCCCTAGGAGCCTGTCCGAGTATTAGCGATTTTTCTTGAATAGACAGGTTGATTATGGCACAAGATGGGCATGGCGAAAACATTCCGTCCTTACCAACCGGAGCAGAGGTTTTTGATGCCGCCGAGTTTG
>Ga0315288_10011713_pt1 | contig 11038 bp, 17 predicted proteins | sample YL17G11_20_MG_FD_203454 | JGI IMG/M metagenome (GOLD analysis project Ga0315288, IMG submission 203454) | Sediment microbial communities from Yellowstone Lake, YNP, Wyoming, USA - YL17G11_20 | ecosystem: Environmental > Aquatic > Freshwater > Lake > Sediment | place: USA: Wyoming | collected...
TGTCCTGGTCGACGGTCGCGGCGATGGCCGTGGGTCGAGGGTCAGGACGCGTGATCGAAGAAGTCATGCCAGCGCCTCAAGAGCTGCTCGCGGTTTCCCGCGACGATACGACGAATGCGGTCGATCTCGCGGGGAGTGTACCCCTCGTAATCGCGGACCCGCACCGGTGAGAGCCAGAACGACGCGTATCCGTTCCCGGACCTCACGTGGACGTGGGGCGGCTCGTTCGTCTCCTGGTTCTCGTGCGCGAAGAAGTACACCCGGTACGGCCCGAACCGGTAGATGGTTGGCATGGGCACCTCGTGGAGGCACCGGCGGAGCGCAATCGTGCCCGTCACGGCTTATCCGGCGCTTATCCCGGCGTCCCGCCCCGCTTGCACCCACGCGCGCATCCGCATGGGGTGCGCTCGGGCGCAGGGCCGCACCAGCCGGCAGGGTGCGCGCAGCGTCCTGCCCAAGAGCTGTGCCCGGGCGGAAATCGACCAGTCGGTCGACGAGCGGGGAAGGGGAGCGTGACGACCCAGCCGACCCTGGCGCCGGCAGCGTTCGCGGCGAAGTGGCGCGGCGTGACGACCACGGAGAAGGCCGCCTCCCAGGAGCACTTCATCGACCTGTGCCGGATGCTCGGCGAGCCGACCCCGCACGAGGCGGACCCGATCGGCGCCCACTACGCCTTCGAGAAGCGCGTCTCCAAGGCCGGGGAAGGGGACGGCTTCGCCGACGCCTGGAAGCGCGACTTCTTCGCCTGGGAGTACAGGGGCAGGGACGCCTGCGCGAGGCGGCTCGTCGCCCGTCCGCCGTCGGCGCCACCCGGTTCGCGGCCATGGGCCTGCACCTGACGGTGCATGGTGGGGCGGAGTTCGGGGGCGGCCGCTTCCGAGAGGCGCGGATCAGGGACAATGTCCACAGGCTCGACGACGGCGAGCCGCCGGGAGGTAGGTCGTGAACACGCTGGTGCACGAGAAGCTCGAAGAGGTCGTCGGCCTGTGCCGCCGCAACTCCGTGCGCCGGTTGGCCCTCTTCGGCTCGGCTGTCCGCGACGACTTCGAACCCGACCGGAGCGACCTGGACTTCCTCGTCGACTTCGAACCCCTGCCGCCGGCGCGCCACGCGGACGCCTACTTCGGCCTCCTCGCCGACCTCGGGACCCTGTTCGAACGGCGGATCGACCTCGTCGAGTCTGCGGCGCTGCGCAACCCGTACCGGCGCCGCGAGATCGAGTCGACCCAGGTCCTTCTGCATGTCGCCGCGTGACCTGCGCGGAGCGTGGAGCTGGGGGAAACGTCCGTCGATCGCTGCTGCGACCCGCTTGACCACGGCGTTCGACGGGCCGGTGCCGAACCCGCGCTCGAGGAGACAACGATGACTGACCAGATCACGGTCGACTTCAACAGTCGAGATGCGCAGGGGTTCGTGCCTGCATCGCTTCGGTGCCTTGCGACGCTGCCCGAGGTCGGGTCGATCATCAGCGCCGTCGACGACGAGGAGAACCGCTGCCTGGCTCGTGTCATCGCGGTCGGTCCAGCGTCGATCACGCTGGAGCCGCTCTGGCAGACCTTCGCCACGCCCGAGCAGTCACGAGTCGTCACGAACCCGGCCGGTGAGTCAGCGCCGCGCACAGCTTCCGACGGCAGTGACGTGCCGGACCCGACGGTCGGCTCCAAGATGCGCCCGCGCCGCTAGTCAACGCGACCCACCTCGGCGGGTCCGCGCTCGGCGATCGTCTTGACCGCGCCTCCGCCCGGCCCTCTCGTCATCCGGCAGCGTGACCGCCCTGCTCGATGCCATCCGGGGTGCGTTCGAGCGAGCGCAACAGGGACTCGCAGACGTTCGGGCCGACCGAGTCGTGTTCCTGGATGAGCCGTGAGCGATGGCGAGGGTCGTTGTCACAGCATCGGCACAGGCTGACCTGGCGGCCCTCATCCTGACCCACAGCCTGGCCCGCGACGTCACCGTGACTGGTGGGTGATCCCTCCGCAGGCCGGGTATCCCGTCGGCGTCGCCGCTCTGGTCATTTCGGTCGCCCGATCGTCGTCACGGAGTTCCTCTTCGCCGTCGAGAATGCCGCGACGACATCCGGGATCAGCGGGATGATCTGATCGACGACCAGGCGCGGCGGGCGCACGAGGATGATCGCGAGGCCGAACTTCTTGAGGTTCTGCTGGTGACCGAGGTTCGCGTCGCCCGTGACGAGGATGTCGGCGGACCCCGAGATCGCCGCCAGGAGGACGCCGTTGTGCGTGCCCTTGAGGCCGAGGTCCTCGACGTGGTCAACCGTGTGCCCACCCGAGCGGAAGCGGGGCGTGAGGGAGGCCGGGATGTCCTCGTCGATGACGACGCGCATCGCTACGCCGACTTCTCGAGGAGTGCCTCGACCTCCTCGATCGCTGCGATGGCCTGCTCACGCGACACCGAGGGATACTGCTTCACGAAGTCGTCGACGCGCTGACCTTCGGCCAGGTAGTCGAACAAGATCTTCACGGCGATGCGGGTCCCCGTGAACACGGGCGCGCCGCTATCCAGACCGGGATCTCGGGTGATGGGATGCGTCGTCGCGGTCGGCATGGCTGAACCTCCATCGTGCGCAATGTCGGGCAGGAGATCGTGGGAGCGCTCAAGCGGCGTGCGGCCCGGCACGGCCGGTCCGCGGAAGCCGAGCACCGCGAGATCCTGCGGACGGCCCTCCGCGAGGACGTGGAGCGCGCCTCGTTCAAGGCCGCCCTGGCGTCGATGCCCGATGTCGGCGCCGATGAGGACTTCGGGTTCGAGCGCGACCTGCCTCGGCCGTCCCTGTGAGCTGGCTGGTCGACACCAACGTCCTCGCCGAACTCCGCAAGGGCGTCCGGGCGCACGCCGGAATCCGGGCCTGGTTCGCCGACGCGCAGGAAGGCGAGTTGTTCACGAGCGTCCTCGTCCTGGGCGAGATCCGGCGGGGGATCGAATCGATCCGGCGCCGGGACGCGGCGTCCGCCCTGGCACTTGAGCAGTGGCTGGCACGGTTGGCGAGCGACTTCGCCGACCGGGTGCTGCCCGTCGATGCGCGCGTGGCCGACCGCTGGGGCAGCCTCAACGTGCCGGATCCCATCCCCACGGTAGATGGCCTGCTGGCGGCGACGGCGCTGGTGCACGACCTCGTCCTGGTCACGCGCAATGTTCGCGATGTCGAGCGCACCGGTGTCCGGCTCTGGGATCCGACGGCGGCCCGCTGACGTCGAACCGCTACACGGGCACGCCACGCCGAATTTAACTGTTGCCGGGCATGCAACGACTTCGGCAACCTGGGTGACCGTGGCAGTTGTCCGGGCCAGATGTGGGTCGCCGGCGAGTCTCGCCATCGACCTCGCCCGTCGGATCCCGAGGATGCGTTGAGCGGCACGTAAGTCGCGCCTGAGAAGATCCGATCGGGCGCGGCCCTACTGTCGCTTCGCGGTCAGCTCGTCGATCCAGAACCGGAACGCAGGCTCCTGCCGCTTGCCCTCGAGTTCGAGCTGAACCCGGTAGGCGCCGGGGGAGGGGATCGGGAACGGCCCCCGGATCGACAGCACCGTCCGCAACGGCTGGCCTGGCTTCGCTCCGGGCGGCCGGCCTGCCTCGAACTCGCCGTCGATGCTGAGGATCTCATGCTCATCCTGATCGATCACCTTGACCGACATCGGGTAGCGGTTGTTCGCCTCGCCCCAGTCGACCAGGATGCCGACGGCGACGTCCGCGCGCAGCTGGATCGGCCGCTCGGCGCCCGCCTGGACGACGTGGCGGTCCACGCCACCCCCGAGGATGTAGATCTTGCCGTTGACGGCTTCCGCACCCTCGGCGAGGAGCAGGAACTCCTGTTGCATCGATGCCACCTTGCTGCGTCGTGTATTGACGACGTCATACACGACGTTATACGGTAGCGGAGCGAACTGCAAGTGGCCCCGCACGGAATCGACATCGCCGGCCTCCTGTTCGACGATGACAACGAGGCCAAGTTCGCCCAGCACCGGGTCACGCCGGGGGAGGTGCAGCAGGTGTTCGATCGACAGCCGCGGTTCTACCGGAACCGGCCCGACCGCCGAGCCTCGATCGTGATGGTCGGCCCGTCGGCGCGAGGCCGGCTGCTGGTCGTCCCGCTCGAAGCAGTGGGTGGCGGCGTCTGGCGCCCGGTCACCGCGTTCGAACCGACGCCACAACAGGCGGCTCGATACAGGGGGCGGCGATGAACAACGATCTGCGGCCCGAGGACATCGAGCTCGGCGACGAGGTCGAGCCCGCCATCCGCAGCCGGACGCCAATCGTGGCCGTTCGGATGTCGCCGGACCTCTTCGCTCGCCTTGGCGACTACGCGACCGCCCGTAATCTGACCGTCTCCGAGGTCGTCCGCCAGGGGGTGGAGCGTCTCCTTGGAGGCGCAACCAGCGCCGCTACGGGCCTTGTGAGCACCGGCGGCTTCCTCCCCTCGAACACGCTCGTTGCCGCAGCGCCACCCGCCAGGAGCTCCGCTCGCACGGTCACGCGCGACGTCATCGACGAGTCGGTCAGCGACCTGCCGTTGACCGCGTAGGGGAACGCCGCGCACCTCGCACGGCCCGGCAGCCAGTCCGATCCGAGGTCAATCTGCCGCCGGCGGTCCTGATCCTCTCCAACAAACATAACTAGCATTATCGGAAGTTGTGCGAAGTCCACCAAACCGGGACACGCGGGGGGTCCAGGTCAGAGATCTGAGGGGCCGAGGACGCGGACGAGGTGCTCCACTCCCCGTTGGAGTCGGCCATCGACGGTCAGCAGCGGCAGGTCGAGGATCTGGGCGAGGGCGACATACTCGGCGTCGTAGGTCTTCGCCCAGCCGAGCAGATCCGCGATCTCCCAGGCTCGCCGGTGCAGGCGCGTGTCGTCATCGAACCGGACGAAGGGCGTCGCCGCCACCCGTTCGCGGATCCTGGCGGCTGCGTCGACGGGCACTTGTCCCCGCCATGTCGCCGCGTGGAGCGCCGAGAGGAGCTCACTCCAGAAGAGCGCCGGTGCGTGCATCGTGGGCATCTTGCCGATCAGGAGGTCGTCCGTGACGAGAAGCTGCATGGCGGCGCCCGCGTCGATGACGACCGCGCTCAATGCTCTTCTCGCTGCGCGCGAATGATTGCCAGGAAGTCGGGCATAGGCCCACCCCAGAACGTCCGCTGCCAGGAAGGCGGAAGCGGCAAGCGGTCAGCGTTCGGCTCGATCGCGGCGGCCAGGTCATCCTCTTCGATGAGATGCTGCGTGCCGATCTTCCGGGACGGCAGCTTCCCCGCGCGGATCCAGCGACGGATCGTCTCGGGGTTGCGGCCGGTGCGGCGGGCCGCCTCCGGTACGGTCAGAGTCATCGTTCCCCCCTCAGCCTCAAAGGCACGGGCTTGGTCAACGATGTTGTAGTATACCACAACATCGTTGTGTCATCACCGGCCCAAGGTGGCGGTATGCACTCCTGCGTTCGGCACGTCCCAGCACAAGTCCATACGGGCTGTCGAGGAACAGGTCGTCGCGTACTCCAGCATCGCGCCGTCGATGGGCGTACGTCGGGGATGAACGAACCGGCGCCCGTCTCAGGGCGCCGGTTCTGATTGAGTTCCGTGAACACAAGCGGTTCATGGCGGGCGGGCGGGAACCGGGCACTGGCCCGGACCGCCGTCAGGCGCCCGCGCGGGTGTCGGAGCTGATGTTGCCCGCTCGGGGCCGGGTGGCGAGGTTCGTCACGCCGCGCGTCGAGTCGGCCGTGCACGGCAGCGTGGCTGTCGGCCCTGCCGAGCGAGCCCTCCGTGCAAGATCCGGTCTTACGACCATGGCCGACGACGTCACCGCGCACCCCTCCAGCGGCAGAAGCGGGCATCCGATGGGTCGATCCTACGCCCACAGCGCAAGTCACGGTGTCGCCCTCGTCCCGGCGCACGCCTTGGACGCGCTCCCCTCCCCCGACGGCGCATGCCGCCTCGCCCCCGGGAGCCCGGCTCCGTTCAGCCCCCCGAGAAGACCGGGGAGATCAGGATCCGATCGCCCTCCCGGACCTCCTCGACCAGGTCGATGGCCCACCCGTTCCGGCCGACGATCACGGGCCGGGTGCGGTCGATCGCGATCGCATCCAGGAGCTCGGCCACGGTCGTCCCCGCCGGGAGCTCGAGCTCGCGCTCGCTGAACCCGAGGGTGTGGACGAGGCCGCCGGCCAGCTTGACGGTGACCTTCACCTTCATCCGAGCGTCGCGTACGCCTCCGCGGCTGCCGCCTCGGCGCCGAGCCCCAGGTTCTCCAGGGTGGCGCGGGTCGGCACGCCGCGCGTGTCGTAGCCGCGAATGTCGTAGTACTGCTGCAGCATCCCGTCGTACTGCTCGCGATCGAGATGCATGCCGGCGATCGGTCCCTCCGTGTCGACGTTGGAAGGATCGAACCAGGCGGCCGGCGGGAAGTCGGCCGACCGGTCCGTCTGCGGGTACTCGCGCAGCCAGAACAGCTTCATGAGCGCGTAGATCCGGTCGGAGATCGGCCAGAAGTCCTCCAGCTTCCAGTCGAGGCCGGTGATCGTGTTGAAGTACGTCGGGTAGTGCTCCACGCCCCAGCCGAGCTCCACCCAGGGGAACCGGCAGGTGACGATCGACTCGAAGAGCCCGCCCCGGATCCGCTGGAGGTCGACGATCTTCTGGGCCTTGTCGCGCCCGTACGACCCGCGCGTCGTCTGCTTGACCTCGAACGTGATGATCCACGACTCCTTGTGGTGGGCGCCGATCGGGCTCACCCCGAACGCGAGGGCCATGCCCGGGATGAACTTGCAGTTGTAGGCCGAGATCTCGAGGCCCTTGACCTGCATCGCGTAGTCCTCGGACCCGTGGCCGAACACCCGGGCGGCGCGCAGCGTCCCCTCCGCGAGGAGGTTGCCGATCTCGCCCTCGCGCCGGGCGATCATGCCGAGGACCTTCTTGAAGCCGGTCGCGTCGCCGAAGCGGAGGTCGCCCGCAACGGCTCCCCGCTCGATCGCATCGGCGTAGAAGCCGAGCACGCTGCCGGCCGAGATCGTGTCGAGCCCGTAGTCGTCGCACAGGTAGTTGAGCGCGGCGACCTGGGCGAGGTCGAAGAGATCGAGGTTCGGCCCCAGCAGGCCGATGTTCTCGTAGTCGACCTCCGCCTCGCGACCCTCGTCGTCGGGGATCGCGATGCCGCAGCGCATCGTGCAGTTGGGGCAGCCGTAGGTCGCGACCCGCGCCGCGTGGACCCGCTCGCCGTCGACCTTCCAGGCGTCCGGGTGGTGGGTTCCACGGAAGTTGTGGACCGGGAGCGCCGCAACCTCGTTGCACCAGGGCAGGACGCCGGTCGTGCCCTGGATGGACCAGGCGGCCTCCTTGTCCATCGCGTGGACGGTCCGCAGGTCGTCGCGCCCGAGCGTCTTCATGGCCGCCGGGAACGCCTGCGGGATGGGCTTGGAGCCCTTCACCACGATCGCCTTGAGGAGCTTCGAGCCCATCACCGCACCCATGCCGGGCCGGCCGCCGGACCGCCCCTCAAGGCTGCGGACCACGGCGAAGCGGACCATGTTCTCGCCGGCCTGGCCGATGTTCAGGACCCCGACGCCCTTCCCGTAGCGGGCGTAGATCCAGTCGTTCGTCTCCATCGTGCCCTTGCCCCAGACCTCGTCGGCCGGCAGGAACTCGACGCGGTCGTCCTCGATGGAGAGCATGGTGGGGCGGTCGGCCCGGCCCTCGACGATGAGGGCGTCGTAGCCCGCCTTGCGGAGCTGGTCCGTGACGCGCGTGCCGAGATTCCCGTCGCCGTAGCCGCCGGTCGCGGGCGATTTCGCGGCGACGATCGTCTTGCCGGTGTTGGGGGCCGGGATGCCGGAGATGGGGCCGACGGCCACGACCAGCTTGTTGTCGGGCCCGAGGGGATCGATCCCCGGCGCTAGCTCGTCGTACAGGATCTTGACGGCGAAGCCGCGGCCGCCGATCCAGGTGTAGGCGAACTCCTCGGAGAACGTCTCGATCCTGAAGGTCCGCGACGTCAGGTCGACCCGCAGGAATTGCCCGGTCCATCCATCCATGATTGAGCTCACCCCCTTGGCTGGAACGCGCGCTCGCGTGGGACACCCCCCACGTTCGGATGCTAGGCGGAGGAGGTGCGGGAGTCTAGGGTCCGGATGGACCCTTCGGGGGGACCGGGCGGCCGACATCGGCGCCGGGCGCGGCGAGGAGCGCGAGGACGTCCGCGGCGATCGTCGGCTCCCACGCCGCCAGGAGCGCGAGGCCGAACGCCTCCCCTGCCGCGGCGACGGCGCGCGACGCCTCCGTGTAGCCGAGGAGCTCCACGCGACTCTCGAAGACGTCCCAGTCGCGGACGCCGACGACGCCGGCGGCGTCGCGGACGACGTCCACATCGAGGTCGACGAAGAGGAACCGGCCGCGCTCGAGGGGCACGGGGAGGGCCGCGTCGACCTTGACCTCGAGGATCCGGTGGCCCTCGTCGAGCTTCACGAGGATCGTCGCTGGGGCGCGCGCGCCGAGCCAGCGAAGGGTGACCGCCGAGTCGGGCGGCGTCTCCTCGTCGTCGGCCCCGATCCGGATATCGCGGTCCCGGACGTGGCGGACGACCCGCCAGCCGGGGCCTGCCGTGCCGACAAGGTCGCCCTCCCAGCGCCAGCGGTCCTCGGTGTCGCCATGCTTCCGCTTCGCCACAACGACGCGGCGCGCGACGGCCAGCGGCCGGAACGTTCCGGGGAGGCGCTGGTCGAGCACCTCGGGCCGGCATGTCACGACGCGGGGGTCTCGCGGAGCGTCTCCTCCCAGTGCGCCGCCGCGGCGCTCAGCTCGCCGGCGAGGGCGGGGGCGGCCCGGCCGCGGACGCGGACGTCGCGGTCCCGGTACTCGAGCTCGATGGCTCCCCGCTCCCGGACGCGGGCGAGGAGCTCGCCGGCGGCGTACGGTACCGCGAGGTCGACGTCCACGCCGAGCGACGCCAGGATCGCGGCCAGCTCGAAGCGGAGGGCGTCGAGCCCAAAGCCGGTGCGGGCGGAGATGAGGACGCTCCCGGCGACGATCGGGGCGGGAGCGCCGTCGCCGCCGTCGGCGCCCAGGAGGTCGGCCTTGTTGAAGGCCACGAGGCGCGGCTTCTCCCCCGCTCCGAGCTCGTGGAGGACGGTCTGCACGGTGGCCCGGTGCTCGGCGAAGTGGCCGTCGGAGGCGTCGACGATCTCGACCAGGACGTCGGCCCGGGTCACCTCCTCGAGGGTCGCCCGGAAGGCGTCGATGAGCTGGTGCGGGAGCTTGTGGATGAAGCCGACCGTGTCGGTCAGGATCGCCGTCTGGCCATCGCCGAGCTTGACCTGGCGGCTCGTCGGGTCGAGCGTGGCGAAGAGCTTGTCCTCGGCCAGCGTCACCTCGCTCCCGACGAGGGCGTTGAGGAGGGTCGACTTGCCGGAGTTGGTGTAGCCGACGATGGAGACGGTTGGCACGAGCCGCCGGTCGCGGCCCCGGGCGGCGGTCGCCCGCTGCTGACGGACGTCCTCCACGCGCTCCTTCATCTTCTTGATCCGCTCGCGAATGAGCCGGCGGTCGGTCTCCAGCTGGGTCTCGCCGGGCCCGCGGGTGCCGATGCCGCCGCCGGTCCGCGACAGGTGCGTCCACATCCGCGTGAGCCGCGGCAGCTGGTACTCCAGCTGGGCCAGCTCCACCTGGAGGCGCCCCTCGTGCGTCCGCGCATGCTGGGCGAAGATGTCGAGGATAAGGCGGCTCCGGTCGATGACCTTGACCTTCAGGAGCTCCTCGAGCGCCCGCTGCTGGCCAGGCGACAGCTCGTCGTCCGCGACGAGCAGGCCGAAGCCAGTCTCCGTCTTCGCTGCCAGGAGCTCCTCCGCCTTGCCCTTGCCCACGTACCAGTTGGGGTCCACGTGGCGGCGGTTCTGCCACTCCGCGCCAACGACCTCTGCGCCGGCCGTCTCGGCTAGCGAGGCGAGCTCGGCCAGGCTGTCCTCAGCGTGCCAGCCGGGGTCGTCGCCCGTGTCCACGGCGACGAGGAACGCCTTCTCGATGGGCGGCGCGAGATCGATGGTGGATGGTCGCGGCATGTCGGGAGGATACCCTGCGGGTCAGGAGCCCACGAACGCCCGGGCCGCATCGAACGCCCGGCGCGCGGTTCCCGGGTCCGCGGCGTCGAGCGCGAGGTCGACCGGCTCCCGGCGGAACCAGGTCCGCTGGCGACGGGCGAAGGCGACGTTGCGGCGAACGTTGACCGCCAGGTAGCCGGCTCGGTCGAGGCGGCCGTCGACGAGGTCCCACGCCTCGCGGTAGCCGATCGCCGAGAAGGCCGGCAGCGCGGGGTCGTACCGGGCGCGGAGCGCGGCCGCCTCGGCGAGGATGCCGCCGTCGAGCTGGGCCTCGGACCGGCGGGCGATCCAGGCGCGGTGGAGAGCGTGGTCGGCCACGTCGAGGCCGATCCGCAGCACCGGGCCGGGATACCCGCGCGGCGCCGGTAGCGGCGCGTCGCCGCGGAGGGTGGCGATCTCGAGGGCCCGCACGACGCGGCGCGGGTTGCGCACGTCGATCGTCGCCGCCAGCGCCGGCGCCAGACGCCGCAGCCGGGCCACGAGGTCCGGGAGTCCATGCGAGAGAAGGTCCGCCTCCAGGGAGGCGCGCACGGCCGGATCCCAGGGGAGGTCGTCGAGGGCCAGCCCCCCGGCGACCGCGCGGATCCAGAAGCCGGTGCCGCCGGCGAGGATGGCGACCCCTCCGCCGGCCGCGAGCACGGCCAGCACGCCCCTTGCTTGGTCGACGAAGTCGGCGACGGAGAAGGGCCGGTCCGGATCGACGAGGTCGAGACCGTGGTGGGGCACCCCGCGGCGCTCCGCGAGGGTCGGCTTGGCCGTCCCGACATCCATCCCGCGGTAGACCTGCCGGGAGTCGGCGGAGATGACGTCCGCCGGACGGCCGCCCGCCCGGATCGCGAGGGCGATCTCGATCGCGAGGGCGGTCTTGCCGGTCGCGGTGGGGCCGCCGACGACGATCAGGGGCGGCTGGGCCCCCGTGGGCGGGCTGCCGGCCGAGGCGATCGT
>Ga0315288_10011714_pt1 | contig 11037 bp, 10 predicted proteins | sample YL17G11_20_MG_FD_203454 | JGI IMG/M metagenome (GOLD analysis project Ga0315288, IMG submission 203454) | Sediment microbial communities from Yellowstone Lake, YNP, Wyoming, USA - YL17G11_20 | ecosystem: Environmental > Aquatic > Freshwater > Lake > Sediment | place: USA: Wyoming | collected...
CTTAGCTTCGATTTCGCGGTCGAGCTGCGATATCTTGTCTTGGAGGTCGTCCTTTTCTCTGTCGGAAACCTCAAGCTTCGACATAAGTTCATCCTTCGCGATCTCTATATTTTTATTGTACGCCTGCTCATAATCGGCAATCTTCTTCTCCATAGACCTCAGTTCGACATTAAGCTGCGATACCTTTTCTTTCAACTCTTTCTTTTCTGTGTCGGCGGCCCTTATCTTAATCTCTATTTCGTTCTTTGTAAGTTCATAGTTCTTATAAAGGCTTTCTGCCTCCGCAAATTTTCTATCTTTTACCTTAACTATCTCCTCCAATTGTATTATCCGGCTGGCCTGTTCCTTGGCCTCTTTGTTGGCAGCGGATAATCTAGCCTTCATCTCCTCAATGCCGGCTGCGGTATTTTCTTTTTCCTTGTATGATTCCTCGGTCTCTTCGAGCTTCTTATTCTTTAACTCGATCTCGCGGTTGAGCTGCGATATCTTATTCTCAAGGTCCTTCTTTTCCCGTTCCGCAACCCCCAATTTCATCATTATCTCATTTCGAGCCATCTCAACAGACTCGTAAAGGTTCTGCAATTCGAGCACCTTCTTATCTCTCTCCTTAAGCGCTCCATCCGGCTGACCCGCCCCCACTTCTTCTTTGGTTTTTTTGGCTACTGAGGATGGCTTAGCCTTCTTGCCCTCCGCATCACTGGCGATTTTTTCCTTCTGTTTTACGGGCTCATACGCTTCTTTGGCTTTTTTATTCTCTAGCTCAAAATCAGCGGCCTTTTTAGAATATTCTTCCAAGGGTCTTTCGGGGGCCATTAATTCTTCTTCTTTTTTTTCGGGTTTTATAACTGGGGGCTCTTTTACTGCTTTTTGTTGTTCTGCGGGCTTTGTTGATATCTCGCTGGTCTGCTTCGTTGGCGCGCCTTTTGTCGATGATAACGTTTCAAGATCGCCTATGGTTATGTTGTCTTTTTTGATCTTATCCAATATCCTTTTTTTCATCTCATTTATATCCATACGCGCCCATCCTTTGATTTGTCGCTTAAAATTACGACTCTAAGCGTTCTTTTCGACAAGGGCCTTGTATATATCTTCCAGGGATTTTGTGGCCTCGTCCAATTCGACCTTCAATTTTTTATTCTCTCTCTCTAGCGTAGCATTTTGCTCAAGCGCTTGAAGCAGTATGGCGGGGTCGGCCCCTTCACGCTGCGGTCCAACAGGTGCCATTGTCGGCGATGCCGAAGGCTCGCCCTGGTCTATGCTGATATGAGGAGCGGGAGGCGCTGATTCCAGATCATTTACTTTTTCTGACAACATAAATTTCTCGCGTTCAGCAGTCGCTACCTGCGCTTTCAGCCTTTTTATCTCTGCCTTGCAAACATTTATTCGCGACTCTGATTTGATTATCCACGTGATAACAAATATTAGGCATATGCCTATGATCACAAAAAACATGGCGATATTCGCTATACCTAATTCTACCATAGTGCCCTCCAGGTAATTACGCTAATAATAATACCATTTTAAGTATTAAATGATTAAATTAGGACAAAATACTTCAATTCGAGACCGTTTCACTACAGTTCGGCTAAAAATATTTTACACTTCTCAATAAGAGATGTCAAAGCAAAAATATAGCCTTTAGGCGGTCTGGGCTTAATGCAAGAATCGCTAAGCTAAGGCAGGATTCGAGAGATCGACTTTCTTGTACAAGCTATCAATCGGATGAAGCAATTTATTGTTTAGCGGGTTTCTTGCGCCTGAGTTTCTTCTTTAGGGGCTTCCTGTTTAACGGGCGCTGTTTCCCTCTCCCTGAGGGTCGCCCTTATTTTTAAAAGATCGTCGTTTAGAACCTGTATCTGCGCGAGCAGGTCTTTTTTAATCTTATTCTGCTCGGCGATGCTTGAATTTATCTTTCCATCTATGACGCTTATATCTTCCGTGAAGCTTTTGACTTTGGGTACTATCTCATCCATGGCTATTTTTAGACTATTCAACCTATCCTCGATATTTCCAAAGCGCTCCACTGTAAGCTGGCTATCCTGATTAAAATAATCTATTATGTCTTTATATTTTTTAAAAAGGATAAGGTTAAGGGTTATGCTCAAAATAAATAATACAGCCAACGCTATGGCCATCACTGTCTTAAAGATCTTCATCACCACACCTCTTTCTTATATTCGTCGTCCTGTTATCCAGGACAAATTTTAGTAATAGGATACTACAACAAAAAAAGAGAATCAAGATAAATTCATCTCCTCGATCCCGACCCTTACGACAAAGTGCAAGGTTTTAAATTTTGAATAGACCGTTATCGCGTTCCTGACATGCGCATCGGGCCTGCCTTCGCTTAAAGATCTCACCCGAAGTTCTTATTATAAACTAATTTTGCGAACAAGAAGGGGTGGTTCCTCAGATGATATCTTGTAAAGTTGCGTTTATTTAAAGGCCCTACAATATACTTTTGGATCTTATGTGTCAATTCTGTAAATCTCTCCGATGGCATCTTGGTGAAATTTTGAGTAAAATCTGTGCAGTCCTGCCAGCTTATCTTATACCCTCTTTTTAACAGCTCTTTATAGGCAGACGTTCCAGGCAATGGCCAGAAGTTGTTAAAATTAGTGAAGTAAGGTCTTACCGATTTTATAAAATCTGCGGATAGGACAAAATCGTCCTCACTCTGATCGATATAACCTTTTATCATATTGGCCCGAAAATTTAAACCAGCCTCATGCGCCGCCTTAGCGAACTCATAATACTTTTTTATGCTGATGTTCTTGTTCATCCTGTCCAGCTCTTCTTGCGACCCTGATTCAAACCCGCACTCCACAAGCACACAGCCGGCATCTTTCATCATTTTCAACACTTCTACGTTGGATAGATGGGCTGTAAGCTGGCACACCCATCTGACCTTTCGGTGCAGACGTCGTTCTTTGATCTTCTCGCATACAAGCCTTGTCCGTTCCAAATTAGCCAGGAACATGTCGTCTGCAAAATAGAGATAATCGATCTGATACGCGCCGACAATCCTTTCTATCTCATCCGCAACATAATCAGGGGAATGGTATCTCACCTTACCGGGAAACATAAGGGGCCCTGCACAAAAGTTGCATCTGCCGAAACATCCTCGAGAGGTAAATATAGTGGTATGCCTCCCAAGGAGGTGCCGCTCCTGGACCACTTTTGTATAGAAACCCATGTTAAGCAAGTCTCTATCTGGCATGGCTATAGTATCCAGGTCCTGGATTAATTCTCTTTTCCCGATTGCGTGAAAACCGTTATTCGCTCTTCTCCATACGCCAGGCAGATTGAGATCGGGAAAGCGCTCAACTATATCCAGCATGGTCATCTCACCTTCGCCTTCAACTGCTAAATCGATATCGGGACAGTTCGCCAATGTCTCTTCAGGCTCTGCGGTAGGATGAGCGCCACCGACTATAGTTACGCTATCGGGTAAGGCCTTTTTGACCTCTTTAGAAAAATGCACAACGTCATACATGAGCGGGGTAGTGGCGCTGAAACCGACGATCTGCGGTTTGAACGAACTCATAGCCTTTAGAAGCCCAATGTCTGTAGCTGCCAGGTCATAATTATTCTTGACCAACAATTCGTTCCTGTCCGCGATCTTGACGTTGTGGCCGCGACGTCTCAGGGCTGTGGCTATATAAACCAGCCCGAGCGACGGAAAAGGATGGCAATAATGAGAGGCCCTGTCTATTTTCTGGATAACTAATGGATAGATTAGGTATACATTCATTGGGGTTTCTTTATAAGAATTTTATGCTGCGGGGCATTGCGTCGCGTCATTATTTTTTTGCCACTGCTATCAGATGGCGCGACAATATCTTTGGCCTGTCTGTGCCCTTTTCCAAAAGATATATAAATCCCAGGACCTTAAACCATATTTCGCGCAGGACAAACCAGACGAGAAATTTGATCCTCGGCTTTAATCTAGGCTTTTCTCCCGTTATGCTTATCGTCGAAAAACCGCTAACCCGCAACACCTGCCGCAAAGACAATTCTGTAAAACCGAATTCGTGAGTAAAATCTATATACCGCTGAAACGGGCCTGAAAGGATGCTCATATTGCAGGTGACTATTATGGCCATTCCGCCGTTGGATAGGCCGTTTCTTATGACATCAAGGTATTTCAGCATTTTATCTTTTGGGAAGTGCTCGACGACACCCCATAATATCATTACATCCCAGAGGGCCTTCTGTTCTCGAAAAAACTCTTCTAGGTCGGATATCCTCTCTGCTTCTATTCCAAGGCTCCTCGTCTTTTCTACCTGCTCCTGGCCTAAATCTATTCCAAGCAGATTGTTATACCCGTTCTTTTTAAGAACATAGAGAAGCTGACCGCATCCGCATCCGATATCGAGTATCCTGACATTTTTATCCTTGGGAAGGAGTTTTATAAAATGGTCTTCGTAGGCTTCGATATGTCCGGTCTGTATGGTGTGGTGAGCGGCCTGTTGATCATCCAGATAATCTCCGAAAATCTTTTCCTGTGAATCCATGATACCCTCATACGCATCGAATGGTTTTTAGAACGAAATTATCGCTAATAGGATACTACAATAATAAGGCGCAGGCAAGGTAAAACAAACGGGATTGTCCGCTTCTCTTTGCGACGATATTTTGTTTTCCTGATCTTATTTTATCAGAATTTATATTCTACTCCCAGAGTGACATTTCTCCCTTGTGAAGGGAAATAATATGGAAGAGGGCCGTACATAGCGCCGTAAGACGAATACCGATCATCCAGCATATTATATATAGCCACATATGCAGAAAAACCGTATTTGTAATAAGAGAGTTTGAGGTCGTGAGTGGCGTATAGCTTCAATTTCGGGTTTAGATTGGCCTGGTCGCTTATGAAACGCTGCGGTCCTATGATATTTGCAAGATAGGAGATTTTCACGCTGGAACAAAATGTATAATCTATCCCGCAGGAGATCTTGTCGCGCGACACCGCAGGTATCTCATTCCCCGCAAATTGCCCGCCGACAAAAAAGGCCTTCTCGTACGTATATCTTGTGAAAAGGTCGAGGTCGTCGGTAGGGTAAATATGTGTATCCAATTCCATGCCGTGACGGACCGTAGTGTCATATACGGCATTAACTCCGTTGATAGGATTAAAATATAATTCATGCTTTATATAATTGAAAAAGTAATCGGCGTTTATATTGAGGTATTTAAGCAAACCTTCTTTTATGCCGACCTCAAAGTGGTTCCCGGTCTGGGGCAGAAGATCTGTATTGAGACCATTGCCTGGTATAAGCGTCCCTGCATAAACATAGTCGGAAGTAAACCATTCATCTACGGCCGGGAATCTGTAGGACCGGCTATAGCTTGCGTACAGTGATGATCTATCGGCATATTTATAGTTGACGCCTCCTTCCAGGGCAAATTCGGTGGGCTTCTTTTTCGTGCGCATCTTTGTCGTCTCTTCCTGATCAAATAGAAAATATGCCCATTCCATCCTGCCGCCGCCGTTCACGCTAAGAGACGGCGTTATGCTGACATTGTCGGTTGCATAGACACCGATGGTCCTTTTGTCTATTATGATCTCAGTCCTCGCCGGGCCGGAAACGCTAGTTATCGCATCCCTGTTAGTGTAATAGTCAATGCCTGCCATGAATTTGTTTACCATCGATAAGACATCGTTCTCTATCGACATCTTCGGGGTCAAACCGAACGTCTGTATGTGATCATTCCTTTGTGTGAAACCGCTCGTAGAATAAGATAAGGAGGCGGTTCTCCTGCTACGAACGAGCGCATCACCTGAAAATACGAGCTTGCCGTTATCGCTCTCATATGAGGCTTCCGGTCCGGCCATTAGATAATAATCCTCGGTTTTAGCTCTGTCGTTGGGAGAAGTGCTGCCTTTGGGTCCGATAGTATTAAGGTTAGCTGGTGAAAGGGCGCTAGGCATACCATACCAGTCCTTGTGATACCCGCCTTCAGATTTGATATGGAGGTAGGGGGCGGGCTTGGCTGTTATTGAAGCTGTCGCATCTACAAGTTCCAGAGCATTATTTACCCTGTGGCCATCGGTAGAAGATTGCGTGAAGCCCGAATAGTAATCTATAAAATCTGTGCCTCCCGCGACGGATGTGTTGAAGGCCTGGTAATCATAAGTGCCGCATTTATATCCCAAACCTATCTCGGGTTTCTTTTCGGCGCCGGATTTTGTTATGATATTTATTACCCCGCCCACCGCATTATCACCGTATAAGACAGATTGGGGGCCCCTTACGATCTCTATCCTTTCTACAGAATCAATATTTATTTGTGCCCAATCGGTACCGGAGAGGTCTATCTGATTTGTCCTGCGGCCGTCTATAAGAACAAGCGTATTTAACACGGCTGTTTCGCCAAACCCCCTGACATCAACTGTAGCTGTCTTGCCATTGCCAAGCAGGTCTTTTACCTCGATACCCGGCTCGTCCTTTAATAGCTCCGGGATACTTTTTGCGTTCGAAGCCCTGATCTCGGCTTCATCTATTACGGTAACACTCTTACCAACGCTGGAATCAGTATTTTCGTATCGTGAAGGCGTTACAACTATCTTTTCTAATTTAATGTTTCCTGCGAAGCATACATCTTTACCAAGGAAGAGGATGCCAGCCACTAGCAAAACTGCCCTTATAATCTTTTCTACCTTCATCATATTTCCCCTTTTTCGCGAGAGTACTCGCCTTTAGGCAGGTGATCGACCGGGCTCCCGTAATAAAAATACGGTTTACCGTTGCGCGACAGCACCTGGGATCACACCAGGACTTCCTTCGCCTGCCAGGTTTTTAATTTACACAACTACCCTTTCTAAAATAACGATACTGAATAGAACAACGATTTCGGAAAACTCACTAATTGCGCCAATCGTATCTCCGGTAACACCTCCTATCTTTTTCTTTATCCACAGATTCGCCAGATACGCGAATGCGGCGGTTAAAGCAAGGACGGCCGGTCCGACAATCCTTGAAATTATAAAAGTTATGACTATGGCTATAATAGTTAAGGTGATAAATATTTTTTTATTCATTCCATCCGCGAATATTTTTGCTTTTCCCTCTTTTCTGGCGTAAGGAAATGAAAATAACGATAACGCCATTGACCACCTGCTCAAAACACACATCAGGAGAAGTGCCGCGTTCTTCGTCTCCGGCCTGATCATGGAGAGAAAAGATATCTTTAACAACAATATAGAGACGAGCGCTAAAACACCCATGCTGCCTACGTGCGGATCGCGCATGATCTTTAGCGTCTCCAGCCTATCCTTGCCGCTAAACAGGCCGTCAAAGGTATCTGATAATCCGTCGAGGTGAAGAGCGCCTGTTATGGCAATAAGGAGCACTACGATAATAATGTTAGATGCAAGCGGATCGAATTGCGCTGAAACGAGGAGATAATTGACAACGCACAGTACCAAGCCCAGCAATAACCCGATTATCGGGAAATAGGCTACAGCCTGGCCCATATGCTCAGGTCTTATCTTTTTTATCCTGATCGGAGCTACAGTTAAAAATTGCAGCGCCAAAAGGAAACTCTTCATTTTTATCACCCTATCTTTTTTGATACCTTGGCGCTTTGGAATGTCGCCATCTCCGCGAGTATCTTCGTGGCAGCTTCTACTATACATAGGGCGAGAGCGGCTCCCGTGCCCTCACCCAGTCTTAGATTCAGATCCAAAATAGGCTTAAGCCCCAGCTCTTCCAGAATTATCCTATGCCCTTTCTCGACGGAGCAGTGGCCCGCTATAATATAATTTTTCGCCCGCGGTTCTATCTTATACGCGATAAGCGCGGCAGCGCCCGATATAAATCCGTCCATAACCACCGGCACCCTCTTTGAAGCCGCGGCAAGGATTATTCCCACAAGGCCGGCTATCTCAAATCCGCCAACCTTTGCGAGGACATCTATTGCGTCGTCGGGATCGGGCTGATTTACTTTCAGCGCCTTTTTTATGACCTCTACTTTATGTAAAAGCGCCTTCTCATCGATACCAGTACCTTTACCGGTGATCTCTTCGACAGGCCTCCCCGTAAATACAGCTGTAATTGCGCTCGATGGAGTAGTATTCCCTATTCCCATATCCCCCGTGCAAACGATATCGATGCCCTTCTCGAATTCTGCATCAAAAATATCTATCCCGGCTTCAATGGCTTTTATAGCCTCTTCGCGTGTCATGGCCGGCCCTTTAGCCATATTCTTGGTCCCATAGCTTATCTTTTTAATTATGAGGTTATGGTCCGGCTTAAGGTCCTCGGCAACACCTATATCAACTACCACAACCCTTGCCCCAGCGTGGCGTGCCAAAACATTGATGCCCGCACCGCCTTTTAAGAAATTGTAGACCATCTGGGCTGTTACAGCTTTCGGATATGCGCTTATGCCTTCGTCAGTAACGCCGTGATCTCCCGCTATAGTAAAGACGACCTTATTCTTCATAGGCGGATATTCTTTTCCCGTTATTCCCACCAGGGTCATAGCCAGCTCTTCCAGCCTTCCCAGGCTACCTAAGGGCTTGGTAAGATCATCGAGTCTGCCTTTCGCCGATGTCATAAGCTTTGCGTCGAGTCCGGAAATGTTTTTAATTGTCCGATCCATAATATCCATTTTATCCGCCTATGCTTTTTTTATCCTTCGGCCTTGCTCAGGATAAAACCCTCAAGACTGTCGAAGGGTTTATTTTTAAAGGCATCCCCGAAACCATGAAAAATACCTTGTTTGATCGCTCCGCTACGATCTTGTTCATCTGCCCGGCGATATCCCTGAATTCACGTCCGAGCCTGGTATTTGGGACTATCCCCAAACCCACCTCATTAGATACTATCACTGAGGAGCCTTTATGCTTCTTTAGCTCGTCTATGATAGCGCCGACTTCACTTTTTATCTCCTCCGGCGTCTTCTTTTTTAACAATAGATTTGTAACCAGAAGCGTAAGGCAATCTATCAAAATAAAATCGTACTCAGAACGTATTTTTTTGACCACAGCGGCGACCCTAAGCGGCTCTTCAAAAGTGGCCCACTGCCCAGGACGTAACTTTTTATGAAGCTTGATCCGCTCATCCATTTCATCGTCGAGCGCCTGACAAGTGGCGATAAAAGCGACCTTAGCCGTGCCTTTGCCTTTTGCGATCTTCAGGGCAAACTGGCTCTTTCCGCTTCTTGCTCCGCCTAGTATAAATGTTATCTTACCCATTCAAATGAGATGTATCGTTTAGTGTTATGATGTTAAACTTACCGCCTTTATACTCCAGGGTGCATACCCCGGTAGGGCCCGGTATGTGTTTCCAGAAATCTTTTGACTTCAATATCGCGGTAATATATGCGCTTATAGCCCCTCCGTGAAAAACTACGGCGACAGTTTTATTCGGGTTGTCCCGGATTATTTTTTTTATAGCGTTCGCTACCCTCTTCCTTAAGGCGTCGAGCCGCTCGCCCTTAGGGATGGTGACGCTAAAGGGGTCATTAAGCCATTCTTTGTGTATTTTTGGGTATTTTTTCATTATCTCTTTGAACGTCATGCCTTCGAATATGCCGAAATGCATCTCACGTAAACCCGGCATCTTCTTTATCTTCGCCCCGGCAAAGGCTATGCCAGCTGTTTGTAACGCACGCTTTCTGTCGCTTGAATATACGGCATCCACCTTAAGGCATTTTATACGTTTGCAAAAACGCTTTGCCTGCTTTTTGCCTTTCGCTGCCAGAGGTCTGTCCGCGAAGCCACAATATCGCCTCTTTAAATTCCAATCACTGGCGCCATGCCTGATTAGCATTAGCTTAGTTGACATGCATCTCTCCTCCCGGCACCAGTACGACATGAGGCTTTGAATTGACAGGATTTTTGTTCACTACCACGACTGTTTTATAGACGGCTTCGATATTCTGATATAACAGCACCTCTTCGGGCCTGCCTTCGGCAAAGGTCCTGCCCTTTTCAAGCAATATGATCCTATCGCAATATTCCGCTGCCAGATTCAGGTCATGCAATACGATAACTACCGTTATGCCATTTTCAATGTTCATTTTTTTGACCAGGTCCAGCGCTTGGATCTGATGGCCTATATCCAAATGAGCTGTTGGCTCGTCCAAAAAAAGAAGCGACGGTTCTTGCGCCAGGGCTTTCGCCAGGATGACCCGTTGACGCTCTCCCGCGCTAAGTTCATCTATCTTTCTGTTCTTTAGATGCAATGTATCTGTAAGCGAAAGCGCTTTTTCGGCGATCATAAAATCTTTCTTAGTCTCGGATTGCAGCCTGGCCAGATGCGGTATCCTTCCCATGAGCACCATCTCCCATACGCTGAACGAGAAATTGACAAAGGTGTTCTGGGAAACGAACGCGAGTTTTCGCGAAAGTTCCTTTCGGTCCATCCGGGCTATGTCCTCACCGCCAAGCGATATGTTTCCTATCCGGGGTACGAGGATCCGCGTCAGGAGCCTCAACAATGTGGACTTGCCGGAACCGTTAGGCCCTATTATGCCCAGGAACTCGCCGCGCTCAAGGCGCAGAGAAAAGTCTCGGATTATCATTTCCTCGTCGTACCCGCCTGAGATATTATTCGCTTCCAATAAGATGTCCATCAGGTTATGTGACCCTCTGCTTTGTTTTCAACAAGACAATGAATACCGGCACCCCGATAGTGGCGGTTATGACCCCTATAGGTATTTCAATGGGGGGAAACATAGTGCGGCTTAAGGTGTCGCATAATACCATAAACGCTGCTGCAGCGAGGCAGGAGGCGGGTATGAGCGTCTTATGGTTAGGGCCCACGATAAATCTCATCAAGTGCGGAATGATCAGCCCCACGAATCCGATAACGCCCGATATTGAGACAAGGCTGGCCGTTATTAAGGAAGTGACAAGGAATAGTATCTTTTTTACAGTTTCTGTCTTTATGCCGAGGTGCATAGCCTCTTCGTCGCCGATACTCATCGCGTTCATATCCTGGGAAAAAACAAATATTGCCGCAATGCCCGCTAATACTATGGCGCTTACTATAAAAAGAAATCCTGCGTCGTAAACTTCCAGGC
>Ga0315288_10011717_pt1 | contig 11037 bp, 6 predicted proteins | sample YL17G11_20_MG_FD_203454 | JGI IMG/M metagenome (GOLD analysis project Ga0315288, IMG submission 203454) | Sediment microbial communities from Yellowstone Lake, YNP, Wyoming, USA - YL17G11_20 | ecosystem: Environmental > Aquatic > Freshwater > Lake > Sediment | place: USA: Wyoming | collected...
GAACAGCTCCGGGGTTCCTTTGCCACTTGTTCCACCCAGGGCTGCGGCATAGATTTGTCCCTGCGCGTCCGTGGCTAGTTCGTGGATCTCGGGGAAATTGGATTGATAGACCACGAACGCCTTGCCCGCTGGGGTTATTCGATAGATCAACCCCAGCGGCACACTTCCCGCCAGCAGGTTGCCCTCCCGGTCGAAGACAAGGCACATAATATGCGTCTGGGTGCTGTCGTAGAAGACCTCGCCCTTGCCAGTGGCGTCCACTCTCAGGATCTGGCCCTTGTCGCCGGTCCCCACATACAACCGGCCCTCTTTGTCAAAGGCCAGGGCCCAGATGTACTTGGCCTTGGGGTCATAGAATACCTTTGATTTCCCGTCTTCCGTGACCCGATAGATCTTTCCCTCGGGCGAACTGCCCACATAAAGAGCCCCGTCAGGTCCCACCGCCAGGGCAAAAACGTCAGGTTCCTGGGCCGTGAAGAAGAGCGATGATTTCAGGCTGGCATCCAGCCGGAACACCTTCCCCTGATGACCGGTTCCTACATACAGGTTACGGTTGCGGTCAGCCGTGAGCGACAAAGCCAGAGCTTCGTCGGGATTGAAGACCGTTTGACTCTGCGGCGCCAGTCTTAACTCTCCGTTTTTACTCAGGGAGACACCGCTGAGTTTTCCCCGGATCAGTTCGTCAAAGCTGCCCACTTGCCAGAAGGCAGTCTCCACGGCGGCAGCGGGGGCTGGCAGGGCAAACCCTAAGCAGCAAACCAGCAACAGGTTCAAACGTTTCATGCGCTACCCTTTCTGAGTAATCTGGCACCCGAATATCACTTGCCCGTCGGCGGCGTCGGGCTGGTGTCGTGCGTCACAATTCGTGGCGCATTTGATTCGCTGGGTTGCTGCTGTCGCGCCGGGCTTCAGCCCGGCACTTACCGTCCCAAGAAGTCTGTGTGAAAAGTGCCTCTGTCGCGCCGGGCTTCAGCCCACCGCCTGCCGCCCTAAAGGGCGGCGCTACAAGCGCCGACTACGCTAGTTCCCGGGGCTTTTCACTTTGAGAAGAAGCATCTTCTGCCCCCGGAGCACGTAGGGTCCGGGTTTTGTTTCGAAGTCTCCGACCACCGAAGTCCCGCTGTACATGCCGCTGGTCGAAACCCCGGGATCCGCCATGAACGTCTGCACCAGGGAAGGCGGGGGAGAAGGGTACTCATCACCCTGCAGCGTAAAAGAGCGCTGGGGAGCCAGCAGCAATGCGTAAAGCCGGTTGTTCCTGCGCATCCGATTCATGGCGCGGACAAGTTGATGCAACTCACGGGGTGCCATGCCGAGAGGTGCGAGGCGGAATTGCAGGTTGTCAAGCGTGGCGCCGCTACCTACGACCAGGGAAAGCATCTTGTCCGTAGTGCTTTCCGGGATGTCAACCGGGATCTTCTGAATGATGGCTTCTCCCGAGGACGTGCGCAGCAGGGCGGTCACCTCCAGGTGGTCACCGGGCCGAACCTCGGATTGCGTGAGCCACACCTGCTCCAGGCTGGCGATTCTCTTCTTGCTCTCGGAAGACACGGAGATGTCTATGCCTTCCACGCGCAAGCCAGGAAAACCGCCGCTGAGCAAATAGCTTAGCTGGAGGGAGAGGGCCGCCGCGGCTGCCGCCGAGGTATTGACATCAGCGGAGAAAGCCTCTTTCATTTCGACCGCCTGGCCGTCATTGAGGCGAATCCGGCTGCTGACCTCCAGGGTCGACGGGCCGATGCTGCGCTCCGTCTGGTCCAGGGCGGAGGCTACGGACATGTTGAGCAGCAAGGGCGATAGCATCGCCTCTTGCACCATCTCGAAGTTGTACTCCACCTTGGGGCTCGAAGAGGAATTCACCAACAGGTGGACGGGGAGCAGAGACGGCTTGGGACCAATGACCCCGTAAATCGCACTGTAGCGATCCTGGCTAATCGTACCCACAATAGGACCCGGTACTCCCAATTTGAAAGACGTGGAAAGGCTGGGTACAGTTACTATCACCCGCGCCGGCGCAAAGGGGATCTGCGCGGGCCCTGCCAGCAGAACTTGGTGCCCGCAAGCATAGATCTCGTTGCCGCGCCGCAGCGTTACGGTGCACCCCACGTCCATATTCAGGTCGCCGCTGACCAGAAGCATACTGATCATCGATCCGGGAACAGGTTCCCCCATGGGAACGTCGGCGTCCTTGCCGCCCGAAAGGGCAGCCCCTTCGGCGAGCTCAAAACCCATTCTTCGGAAAATCGGGGCGTAAGCCTCGATCACCCCACGGGAAAAACCACCGTAACTCAAGGGTAGGCGAAGCGCCGCAAACGAGGCCCCGCTCTCGGCGCCGGGCGCCAGCTTCTCCCAGTTGGGAGCGGCTTCTTCGGCGGGGATTAACCGGTCGCTGTCGGAAGAATGTCCTGCTACTCGCGCGAGGCGAAAATCTGGTGACGTCGCGGCCGTCTCAGCCCGCGAGTTCGGCGGGGTGGCAGGGACACCCGCCAGCATTTGCTCAATGGGAGTGATGCCGGCCAGGGGTTCCTTGGAGAAGGGAAAAGAAAGCGCTACGGCCCCCAGCAGCTTGCCATCGATGTAAACGGGGCTGCCACTCATGCCGGCCACCACGCCGGTCCTGGCCAGGGAATTGCTCGACAGCCGCGCCAGGATGACGTCCCGTTTTGGCGCCATGGCGTTCTTCATCACGCCGAGAATTTCGACTTGGAACTCCTCCACCGTGTCGCCTTGGAAGACACTTCGACCCACGCCCCTCAGGCCGGCCTTAACTTCACTCAAGGGGAACACTTCCACCTTGTCCTGGCTGCTCAAGCACGGAGCCAGCAGGATTGAGAGGGTGATCGCGGTGATCAACCGCCGAAGCAGCATAAGAACTCGTCGCCCGGAAGGAGCCAAAACTCTAGTCTAGGGGACGATGGCTAATCTCGTCAAGCAAACACGCTGCCCGTGAAGGACTTCGATGTGATTCTCTCCGCTTGCGTTTCCACGGGTTGATACTGGCGGAGCCCTTGCCTACTGCCTGAAAGCCTGAGTTGAATCACGCAGCAAAACCATGATGACGACAGAAGAGAGGTAAGGGACCCGCCTGTGGCAGTTGTGGCCAATTCATTCGTGCCCTCGTAGTGTACTGTCACCCATATTCGTTGAATAAATCGTCTGGAGCGCGGACCGGTTCCCAGATAGTAGCCCAGGGCGCAAGCCCTAGGGGACGGAGCCCTCACCCCGCCTTCGGCACCCCTCTCCCGCGCGGGCGGGAGAGGGGACGGGGGTGAGGGAGGGTACGCTTACCCACGGCTGACGCCGTGGGCTACATTCTTTCGCCTGCTCCACGGGCTAACTTCATCAACGAACTTCTGAGACACGACACTAGAATGTGCAATTTGTCCCTTTTCGGGATACGCAGGGCCTGGACTTGGCTTATCATATGCATAGGTCTATCTTGGTCCTTTGTTTCTTAAGGAGGATAACTCAGGGGTAAAGTATGAAAGTGGGAATCGCCAACCGTCGTGACTTCTTAAAGCGAGGCATGGCCGGTGCCTTGTTCCTCGGCGGCGTTCGCTCCGCGGAGGCTTCAGCCCAGCCGGTGACTCCCCTGCCCGGGGAGAAATCGCGGGTTGTAATCAGCCGCGACTCGAAATTGCGCGAGGCAGGTTCAGGCGTCGATTCGGCCCGGCTCCAGAAGTTACTAGACCGGGCGCTGCAAAGCCTATACGGCCTCGATTCGCCGCTCGAAGCCTGGAAGAAAGTAGTGCGGCCCGGCGAAGTAGTCGGGCTGAAGGCGAGTTGCTTGGCGGGCCGGGGCATTTCCACAGGCGTGCCGTTGGTGGACGCGATCTGCGAGCGCCTGCAGCAAGCGGGCGTGCGAGAGGTCGTCATCTGGGACCGGCTCAATTCGGACCTCGAAAGCGCTCGCTTTCAAATCAGGGAACGGGGGCAGGGAATTCGCTGCTTCGGCAACGACGTGCTCGGCTACGAGGACGACTTGGCCGTCTACGGCAGCGTCGGGAGCCGGATCTCCCGCACGCTCACCCAGATTTGTGATGCCGTTATCAATCTGCCCGTCCTGAAGGACCACAGCATCACCGGCGTCACGATTGCGCTCAAGAGCATGTTCGGCGCCATCCACAATCCGAACAAGTACCATCTCAGTGCGGGCGATCCTTACGTGGCGGATGTTTACATGCTCCCGCCTATCCGGCAGAAGGTTCGGCTGACGATCTGCGACGCGACCACGGCCCTCTACGAGGGCGGGCCCTCCTACATGCCGCAGTGGACTTGGCCGTATAATGGGCTTATCGTGGGCTTTGATCCGGTCGCCGTGGATTACACCGGCTGGCAGATCATCGAGAAGAAACGTGCGGAAGCGGGTATGAAGTCACTGCAGGAGGCGCGCCGCGCGCCCCACTATATCGCCACAGCGGCGGATGCGCAGCATCGGCTTGGAACTAACGATCCCAACCGGATCGACCTGGTTCAAGTTTGAAGAGAGCGCCAGATAGGTACTATGTCTAGCAAGCATGAAGCATCTGATATCGCGGCGGCTTCCCGGCTGCCGCGGGACAGGTCACCCCGCCATTTAGAGGCGACACGTGCGTCGTGCCCTCAGGACCTGGAACGTGCCCGGCGGGATTGCGTAGATGCTTGGCCGCCAAACTTGGTGTCTTCGTGTCTTGGTGGTGAATCCCTCGACCGCCGCGCGTTCTTGAAGGCGGCCGCTTTGCCGTGCCTGGCCGCCTGTGCTGTAGCGGCGGTCTATGACCGCCGTCTTGCGGCGGCGGCCGTGCCAGCTCCTCGCCCGGCGGCAGAGAGCGACGCGCAATTCATCGTCGAGGCCAAGTTCTACGAGAAGCTTCCCTACAAGAAAATCAAGTGCAAGCTCTGCCCGCGCGAATGTGTCATTGACGACCGCGAGCGTGGCTATTGCGGCGTCCGCGAGAATCGCGGCGGCACCTATTACACCCTCGTGCACTCGCGGGTGGTTTCGGCGCACGTCGATCCCATCGAAAAGAAACCGCTGTTCCACTTTCTGCCCGGCGCGCCGGCCTTCTCCATTGCCACGGCGGGCTGCAACGTGAACTGCAAAATGTGCCAGAACTGGGAAATCTCCCAGGTACGTCCCGAGCAGGTGCGCAGCAGCTACGTGCCGCCGGCGCGGCTGGCGGCGCTGGCGCGGCAAAATCAGTGTCCCGTCATCGCCTACACCTATAGCGAACCGGTTATTTTCTATGAGTACATGGTGGATTGCGCGGAGGCAGGCCACGCGGCGGGCGTAAAGAGCGTCGTCATTACTGGCGGTTACATCCAGCAGGAACCGCTCCAGCAATTGTGCCGCCGCGTGGATGCCATCAAAGTGGATCTCAAAGGATTCTCGGAGAAGTTCTACAAGGAGGTCGTGCAGGGCGAGTTGAAGCCGGTGTTGAACGCGCTGGTGACCATGCGCAAGCTGGGCATGTGGACGGAGATCGTCTATCTGGTGGTGCCCACGCTGAATGACACTGACGAGCAGTTGAAGGGTGTGGCCCGGTGGGTGCGCAGTGAGCTGGGTTTGGATGTGCCGGTGCACTTCACGCGCTTCCACCCCGAGTACCTGCTCAAGAACTTGCCGCCCACGCCGCTCGAAACGATCGAGCGGGCCAAGGCCATCGCCGATGCGGAAGGCCTCCACTACGTGTACGTGGGCAACGTCCCCGGCCATCCCGGCGAGAGCACATATTGCCCCAAATGTCGGCGCGTCGTGGTCGAGCGCGTGGGCTATACTGTAGCCGCCGTCAAGATTCGCAAAGGCAAGTGCCAGTATTGCCAGGAACCCATCGCCGGCGTGTGGGGAGCGTAGGGCTGGTTGCGTGCTTGCTGGCTGATTCGGGGAACTGCCCCCTTTTGTGACCCCAAGATGCGGACTAGAGCCATGAAAAAACAATCTGTTTATCGGCCTATCGCTCTCGCCACTTTCTGCAGTGCTTTGCTCCTTGGTCTGGTCGTACCCGCTTGTGCGCAGGCGCCGAAAGTCCGGCCAGCCTTCAACGCCGGAGGTTTCTACCCGGCGGACGCGAAGGTGCTCACCAAGATGGTGGATGACTTTCTGGCACGGGCGGCGGTTGAGCCCTTGAGCGAGCCGCCGGTGGCTCTGGTTTCACCGCACGCAGGTTATGAATATTCCGGCCAGGTGGCGGCGCACTCCTATGCGCTGCTCAAGGGCCGGAAGTTTGCGCGGGTAGTGGTTATCGCGCCGTGCCACGTGGAGAACTTCCCCTTCAGCTCGGTGTATGATGGAGATGCTTACGCTACGCCGCTGGGCAATATCCCGGTTGATAAGGAATTCGCCAAGAAGTTAGTGGGCCTGAGCCGGGACATCAAACTCTCCGAGCGCGGGCACGTGCAGGTCGAGGGTCGCGGAGAACACGCGCTCGAAGTGGAGTTGCCGTTCTTGCAGCGGGTACTCGGCGGCTTCAAGCTGGTGCCCATCGTGATGGGCAACCAGAACTACGACCTGGAGCGCGCGCTGGGAGTGGCGCTGGCCAAGCTCAGCCAGGACGGTGACACCCTTATTGTCGCCAGTTCCGATCTTTCCCACTTTCACCCTTATGACGAAGCCGTGCAGCTTGACCACAAAGTCCTGCGGGCCATCGAGGAGTGGGACTACTTCAACATGTCCCGCAACTTTGAGAGTCGCACCTGGGAAGCCTGCGGCGGTGGGCCGATTGTAGCGGCCATGATTGCGGCTGAACGGCTGGGCGCGCAGCAGGCGAAAATCCTGAAGTACGCCAATTCCGGCGACGTGACCGGCGACAAAAGTCGCGTGGTGGGCTATGGCGCCGCGGCGTTGATCAAAGAGAAGGCCGGACGTGGCGGCAAGACCCAAGCCTTTTCCCTTGGGCAGAAGGAAAAGAATGAACTGTTGAAGATTGCCAGGAAATCTGTGGAGACTTCCGTGCGAGAGAGAACCCTGTACTACCCGGCGCTCGAAGGGTTTGCGTCTCTCGAGCAGGAGCGCGGCGCCTTCGTCACGCTGAAGGAACACGGGCAATTGCGTGGGTGCATCGGCTACATCGCACCCATCAAGCCGCTCTATATGACGGTGCGCGATGTGGCGGCGCACGCGGCGTTGCGCGATTCGCGCTTCACGCCGGTGACCGTCGATGAGCTTGGCAAGTTGGAGTACGAGATTTCCGTGCTTTCGCCGTTGCATCGGGTCGCGGACATCAAGCAGATTCGCGTGGGCCAGGACGGATTGGTGCTATGGAAGGGCGAGTACGAGGGAGTTTTTCTGCCCCAAGTGCCCACAGAGCAAAGATGGAACCTGATGACTTACCTCGAGCAGCTCTGTTACAAAGCCGGGCTTCCCAAGGATGCCTGGCGCGACGAAGACGCCGACCTCTTCTCGTTTACCGCCATTGTGTTTGGCGACCGCCATATTTCTGACACCATCACCCCTGAGGAGCCTCGGTCCCCGGCGCAGAGAAAAACGCCAGGACTGCCGGAGCCAGGTTCACCAACGCCACCAGCACCGCAGTTCTGAGGAATCCAAACACCGGCACAAGATAAGCGCTCAGGGCGACTGCGCCCAGGCAGGAACCCACCAGGTCCAGACCGTAAAGTGCTCCCGGATTGCCAACCTTGCCCGCTGAACTTGAGAAGTAAATCCGGCTGGCCAGCGGGAATTGAAAGCCCCCCAGAAACCCCACCAGCATCGACAGGATAGGAAACAACCCTTGGCTTATCACGAAGAGTTCCCAACCACTTCCGACTCGCGCAAAAGTTCTAAACAACCCGTACAACAGCAGCGGTGAAATCGCGGCCACAAGCTGCAGCGCGCCGAGCAGGCGCAACTGGCCGGGTTTGACGGCGCCGGAAGCGGCGCGCTCCGCCCCCAGTCTGCGCAATGCCCCCCAACTACCCAGGGCTATCCCCAGCATGAAAGCCGCGATGAGCAGCGCCAGTTGCTGGTACACGTAGCCGTAGATCGCCTGAAAACCCAGGAGCAGCAGCAGTTCGAGCCCCAGGAGCGTGAACCCCATGGCAGCCACCGAGAAGCCAGCCATCCCCCTGTAGCGGCGCTCTATGAGCGCCGAGGCCTTGCCGTCGGAGACACCTGCCACAATCTGCGGCCACCAGCGGATCAAGCCCGCGAGCAAAAAGAGCACCGCGGCTATCGCGGCCAGCAATTTGCCGAATTTGATCGCCGCGAGCGTCGCGAACCAGGGAGTCGAAGCGGGATGAAAGCGCGTGCTCCACAGCGCCATATCGAAATAGTAGGCGATCGGCGCGAAGTCGCGGTTGATGGGAGTATCCGCTTGCGGGGAGATTTGCAGCTCGAGATCGAGCAGACGGTCGGGTGTCAGGCGGAACGGGATGTAGTATTCGCGCACATAGAGCGTTCGCAGTTGGCGCGCGCGCAGGCGCTCTACGAACACCGCCGGGTTGGTGGTCAGGGTTCCGGGCCGGTTGGCGGCAAAGAAGTGGACCTCGCTGCCGGGGATGGCGGTCACCTCCGGGAACACGGTGCGCAGAGTCTTGTTCAAGCAGCGCAGGAAATCGGCCAGCCCCGGGCTGATGTAGTCCTCCGCGCCCGTGACCTGAAAGGAGAACAGTCCGTCGGGCTCGAGTTTCCGCGCTGCTTCGCGAAAGAATTCTTCGGTGTAAAAGCGGTTCAGATGGGCCGTCTGCGGGTCAGGCAGGTTGACGATGATGACATCGAACTTGCTGGTGCAGGTCTTTAGAAACAGCCGTCCGTCCGTGCGATGCAGACGGACGCGAGGATCGCTGGCGATGGGGGACCACGCTTCAGGGAAATATTGCTGGGCAAGGTTCAGGATCGCCGGATCGAGTTCGGCGTAGTCCACCTGCGCCACGCTTGGATGCTGAAGAATCTGGGCCACACTGCCGCTCACGCCCCCGCCGATCAGCAGGACGCTTCTGGGGGATGGATGCTGGAGCAGGGCATAGTGGACGGCCTCTTCGGCCGCGGCGGGATCGGGAACGGTGAACACAACCAAGCCGTTTTCGTAAAGGCTTCGGCTGGATTCCGTCTGGATCACCGCCAGGTTGCCGTAGAGCGAGTTTTTGGTCGCGACGACATGGAATCCTCGCCACAGGCGAGCGAGCGAGACCGATTCCAGTCGGCGAGAACCGAAAGGAATGACCGCAAGCATAAACACCACCAGCAACGCGCCCAAGGCGAAGCGGCGACGCGCGGGTGTCCGTACCGCGAGCGCGGTTGCAGCCATCAAATTCAGCAGGCTCAGGAGGAGCGCAATCTGCGAGGCGTCGAGGTAACGGATCAACACGAGGCTGGCCAAGATGCCGCCTAGACCAGCGCCGACGGCCTCCAGCAGATAAACGGAGCTAGAAGCTGCGGCGGTCGGGGCGCCCACCGTATCGGCATAAAGGCGGCTGCCTGCCGCGAAGAGCAGGCCGGAAATCAGGCAAAAGAAGCTCAGCGTAAGCAGCGAAGTGAGCAACATCGGTCCCGGTCCGAGGAGTTCACCCGGGATCGGTTGCAGCAAGGTCTTGCTCGCCCGGACGGCCAGGATGGTAAGCGGAAAGGCCAGCGCGACAAGTACCTGCAGGGCCGCCATGAGCTTTCGCGGATCGCACCCACGCCCGGCGCGGCGGCCCAGGGCGCTCGAACCCAGCGCGGTCCACAGGAGCCAGTTGGCGAGCATCAGCCCGAGGGAGACCTCGTTGCCGTAGAAGACGACCACGAGTTCGCGCATCAGGACGATCTGCGCGATGACGGCCGTAAAGCCGATGAGAGCCAGGACCGACCGCAAAAATAGCGGGACGTGGGCGCTTCCTGCCGCCGGACCTTCGGATTCCTTTTGCGCCAGCACAAGAATAGAATTAAACTTACTGAGGGCAGGAAAGCAAAGCAATTCTGGCAGGTTGCTGTAAGCGGATTGAGGGGTGTGATCCTGAGGAGCTGCAGGCGACAAAGGATCTCGTAGATAATTGATTCGCTACGGCGAGATTCTTCGCTTCGCTCAGAATGACAGTAGGGCGGCCTTTCTCGACAACCTGCCAGGGGAGTATTGACGGTGGAGAAGGAGAAGGCTCTGGCGGATCGCCGTGAACTGCTGATCAGCTTGTTGCGCGTCGGAGGATTGGGCGCGGCGAGCGCCGCCTTGGGCTTCTGGCTGCACGGGCGGAGCCGCCGGCCGGAAGAAGCGGGCGCGCTGACGGTGAAGAAGAACTTCACTGTGCCGCCGGACCCCAATCTGCCGGAAATGGTAGTGGCGCAGGGAGACGATCCCCGGCAACTGGTGGCGCGGGCGATCCAGGAGTTGGGCGGCATCAAGCGGTTCATCTCACGGGGCGATGTGGTAGTGATTAAACCCAACATGGCTTGGGACCGCACCCCCGAGCAGGCGGCCAATACCAACCCCGACGTGGTGGCGGCCATGGTTCGGCTCTGCCAGGAAGCCGGCGCCAAGAAGGTGATCGTCACCGACGTGAGTACGCATGAACCGCGGCGCGTTTACCAGCGCAGCGGCATTGCGGCCGCCGCGCGCGCGGAAGGCGCGCAGGTGATTCTTCCCGAGGAGAGAATGTTCAAGGAAGTTAACATGCGCGGAGAGGTGCTGGAACTCTGGCCCGTATTCGAGCCTTTTGTTACGGCAGACAAGATAATCAACATCCCGATCGCCAAGCACCACAGCCTTACCGGCGCCACGCTCGGCATGAAGAACTGGTACGGCATTCTGGGCGGACAACGGCACCGGCTGCACCAGCGCATCCATGAGAGCCTCGCCGACCTGGCCGATTTTATGCGGCCCACCTTGACGATTATCGACGCCTACCGGGTGCTGATCCGCAACGGCCCCGTGGGCGGGAACCTCGGCGACGTCGAGTTGAAAAAGACCTTGATCGCAGGGACCGACCCCGTGGCGCTCGATGCTTACGCGGGCAAGGCATATTGGAATCTAGACCCCGCGAAAGTGCTTTACCTCAAGCTCGCCCAGGGCCGTGGCCTTGGCAAGCTGGCCTTTGAGCAGGTGCGAACGCAAGTGGTGCAAGTGTAGCAGCGGATATATCCCGCCA
>Ga0315288_10011719_pt1 | contig 11034 bp, 9 predicted proteins | sample YL17G11_20_MG_FD_203454 | JGI IMG/M metagenome (GOLD analysis project Ga0315288, IMG submission 203454) | Sediment microbial communities from Yellowstone Lake, YNP, Wyoming, USA - YL17G11_20 | ecosystem: Environmental > Aquatic > Freshwater > Lake > Sediment | place: USA: Wyoming | collected...
GCCGTCACGGTTATGGACACCGTGGGATTGCCGGCTAAGGCAGGCACGGCCAACCCGACCAGCATCAGCACAGCCAGCACTAGGCTTAATCCTAGTCTTCTTATCTTTCTCACTTTGCCACCTCCTTTTTAGTTATTTTATTAAGCCTACATCGACCATCGGCTAGGAGTTAAGCAATTCCCTTTGTCCATATGTCATACACATAGACAATACCACTGTCGGGACCCGTTACCTTCGTATAGGTTAGTTTGACCTGCACCTGTGTTAAATCCTGGTTTGCATCTAACGCCACCGACGAAGTTTGAATAGTAACATCATTATGGACGGCTGATGCAACTAGGTCGTACCAGTTTGTACCACCGTTTTTAGTGTATTGAATTGCAAACTTGTCATTACTGAAAGTCCCATTAGTTTTCCAGTTGACATACAAAGTTGTTGCAGAATAAGCACCCTCTTTTGTCTGCCAATTGCTAAACGTCACCCAAGGGTCTCCGCTCGGTTTTAGCGCCACCGCGAAAGCGTGTTTAACAGTAGTAATAGTGTCGGAACAAGTTATATCCATATTTCCAGTAGCACCACTGCCGCTCCAAATCATTGAGCCACTGGTCAACCATAGGTCAGGAGTAGTATGTCCCTCATCAGCGTCTTCTACCCAGTCGCTTGTGGGTATACTGGGCTTTGTAAATGTTTTTGCCGCTGTGCTATAAACAGCCCCGAAATACACTAGTGGGGAGTTAGCTGCTGGTACACTCATCGAAGCTGCCCTAACTACTGTGCCTGCTGTGCCGTAGAGCGTGTTAGATATTGCTGTTATATCGCTAATGCTTTGAACATCAAAATCCCCCGAAGAATATGCAACATTAAGGGCATAGTACCTACAACTAGCCGTAAGACTCCATGTGTAGCTTGTGCCTTCGCTCGATGCTATCTTGTAATAAAGATACCATCTGTTGTTGCCTACGGTGTTTGTAGCAACCAGTGTCCAGCTTGAAGGAATGCTGTCAACAGTAGGCGGAGTTGCGACATAAATAGCCAGAAACATGAACATTATATCGCCATCTACTGTTCCAGTTGCCTTATTGATGGTAAAGCTAAAAGGAGTAGTTAATGAAGAACCTCTTGCGTAGGTCTCTGTCCTAGCCGTGAAGCTTATACCACCAGCAACAGAGTTAGTGTAGGTTGTTTGGTCGTTATAGGTACTATCATAGGCATTTGCTTCAGTGTTCCACACCGAGTTAGGGTCAGAATATGCCGTAGGTTTCTTATAGACAGACCCAAAATTAGCAGTGGCCGTCACATTCTGAGAGGGCATAGTGAAGGTTGTTGTTGCAGTAGTAGCACTACCGAATGTACCCGCGGGTGCACTCCAATTAACAAAGACATAATCTGAGTTAGGCGATGCTGTTATGTTAACTACAGTATCCGCTATGTAAGGTGAAGCATTGGTCAAATCAGTTGCGGTCCCGCTACCACCAGGAGCTACTGCCATGGTGAGATTGTAGACTGGCGCAAAGTTGGCAGTGACAATCACATCTTGGGAAGGCATGGTAAAGGTAGTCGCAGCGGAATTGGCATTAGTGAATGAGCCTGCTGGTGCTGTCCAGTTGATAAATTGGTAGCCTGAGTTGGCCACTGCTTCTATGCTGACTACAGTGTCTGCCGTGTAAGGTGAAGTGTCAGTCAAGTCCGTTGCAGTTCCTCCTGCCTCGGGGTCTGATGCCATAGTAAGACTATAAGTTGCTGGTGGAGGGGCTCCACCTCCTCCCCCTCCACCTCCTCCTCCACTTGCACTCGCTATCAATGTTATATTTCCTGCCATTTGCTGTGCGTCATATCCGCTCAAAGAAGTGGGCATACAAAGCCTCAATCCCCATGCCTGGGTTGTGGCCTCTGGTAAATCGCCAACAAAGGCATTTGCTGTTGCGTTTACTACTATATCAAAGTTATCATCGTCGTCGTCCAGCCCAGCATAAAGCCCGTAGATATTCTCGTCGGGAGTTGCCGTACCGCTCAGTGTCCACGTATCATCACCACCAGTCAAGTCAGTCCCTTGAATAGTTATGTCCACCACGCAATTCCCCGTGTTGTTCAGGGTGAAGTAGTTTATGGCTGTGTTGCCAGTGGTGTTTACCTGTAAAATTCCGAACCCGTAGTTGTCGGGTGAGTTGGTTATTGCTGGTGCTGGAGCAGCTTCTTGACTTCCCCATGAAAGCCAGCTATCCCCATTGAAGTTAGTTTTCTTGACATTGTAGTAGTCAAGTTTAGCCCAATCCGCAGTCCAGACTGCGTCTTGAATTAGTAACTCATCCAGGTTGCCATCCATGGTTCTACCGTCTGCAGCACGGTAGCCAATTTCTAGAGGCTGGCTTGTCTGCTTCATGGCAGCCAGTGTCCCATAGTTGGTCGTGGCAACGGCAGTACCATCAACATATATCTTTCTGGCTGCTGATTCCCTGACCCATACTATCCTGTGCCAGCCAGTAGTCATGTCTTGGGCCGCATCTGTGTACCATGCGATGAGATTATTTGAAGTATCCCAGTAATAAAAGTTGATTATCTTGGTGTTATCCTCTAATCTATCTAACATGGCAACAAATTGACGGTTGCCTGTGGTTGCCAAGTCCTTATTGAAAATTATCTCAGGCCCCGCCAAATAAGCATCAAGATAAACACTTGCAGCGAAAGTAAAGGTTGTACTTAGGTCGTGGCTTGCAGAATCAGGGAATCTAAGGTCGGATGCTATTGACCCAGTATAGAAATTCTTACCATTGCCTACTTGTCCTGTAGTGGGAGTAAGCCATAGCCTAAGGTCGGGATTATTATTGCCAGTAGAGTCCGCTAATGTAGCTCCTCTTTCAATAACACACTGGCTAAATGTACCTGGCAGCTTAACCAGTCCTGTACTCATGGGATGTCCCGAATCTGGAGCCTGTTGCATCACCCCTGTATAGTAGAAATATGAATAGCCCCCAACAGTTACAGGGTTAGCATTGTTATCTACTAATCCACAAAGGTCTGCGGTTTGGCTATCGGTATGTCCAACGCCTTCCCATGTTTTAGTACGTGAGATAAATGCCTCATAGCCAGTCCCCCCAAGGGCAGTCCATGAAGCCAAATCCGTTGAATATGACCACCCTTGAATGTCCGTGCCTGCATCTGCATTGTTAATCCAGTTGCCGTGTCCACAATGATAATAGACCCCATCAACTTTATAGATAGTACCCGCATCTGAGTGTCTTTCCCCAGGCAAACTCCAACTTCCGCCAGCTCCAGAACCATTGTATTGCTTAGTCCATGTTCGCCCATCATAACTCAGGGCTAAACCAACCCTGACAGCACCGCCATTCGGAGTACCAGTTCCGTCATAAGCCATATACCACTGTCTCTTGTAGACATCTTGGGGTTGAGTATGAGCAACTGCCGTTGTGCCTAACCTTGCCCTTGTTACATGGCAGTGGGTTGCATTTACTATTGCTGTAACCAGCATCCACTCTGATTCAATCTTGATATACTGAGTGGCAGCGAACTTCGTTGTGTCACTAACATCACATTCAGTGGTTGAGTTATCCATACTGGTACTCAAATTGGCTGTGGAATCTGGGTCTTCATACCATAAGGCAGGATTGTAAATACCAGTCTCATCAAACTTGGTATTATCACTACTCTTAGCTATTACACTGGCTGTGTCTGCTGTGAAGCCAGTTTCACTAGAGCTCGTGAGCAGTGCAAAGGGGCCACCAAGAGCACTGGCGGCATACATCCAGTATTTATTATCGCCTTCGGGATTCCACATGACAAAAGGCTCTATGTAATAACTATTTGGGGATGCCAGCCCGACATAAGTCCATGCACTCCCATCGTCCGAATATAAATGATAGATTCTCTTATCGGTCAACTTCCCATGAAGCCACATCTTGTAGGGATGCGTTTCGCCTTCCCTATAAATGACCATTGGCTCCATAACAAAATAGTCGAGGCCAACAGGAGCTTGATAAACCTGCGATTTATATGCCTCCACGTTCCAGTCTGCCATGTGATGCACAAACTTGTAGCTAGAAGCCCATGTGCCAGCTTTGTCGTCTTGGGCTGAACCGAATGGGTCGTTACCATAGCCAACATGAATGTGGTCTGTAGTCGAGCTACCATCCACCTGCGGAGTCTCTACCCAATAAATTGCCTCCTCTGAACCTTGAACATTAGAGAAATACTCTACTTCATAATCAAGTATGGTACTCTCGTCAGAGTCATAGAAGGTAACTCGCTTGCCGTTGGTATTTGTGTCGAAGAAAGCATCACGCTCCGACTGCGTAGGCCAAGAGGATGTGTTTATGTGAACACAGATTGGGAAATTAGTTTGATTGGAAGTGACGCTAATACCTGTAGTATTGAAGGTTAATTGCTTCTTGTAGGCATACTCACCAATCCCAGGATTTGCTGATGCCTGCCTAAGCCCAATACTCAGCATCCCATCAGTAGAGATGTTTACCTGTACGGGTAGGAGACTAGCCAGAATGATAAGCACGCACACTATGGCAGTGCCTACTATTGCCAGCCTATTGGTGGATACTCTGCCGCTACTGTTCATTTGCCTCCGTGAATATCTGGTGCCCGATTAGGTGTTCTGGTTTGGCAAGTTCAATAAGCTGGTTATGGTTTGTGAAGCGAGAGATGGCTTTTTCCTTGGCCAGAGCCATTAGGCCCTTAAACTCTGCCTCCACATCCTTCCTGCTCTGTCCTTTGAGCCCTGACATGGCGCGCCGCCAGGCAGTAATTTTAAACACTGCCCTATCGTCGGTTTCCCTTGCCAGTACCTTGTGCCTATTGATAAAATCCATTACACCCTTACTATCAAAGTTCTGCCATACCTTTGTGACCGCGGGGTTGTATTGTTTTTGTACCTTCTGGAAGTCTCTCAAGTCCTCTTCCCCTTCGGTGTAAATCTCACCGTCCTCTACGTTAAGAATCTTCCTCTGCCCTTCTATCTGTGTCTTTTGTGCCCACTGGAACGGGTTAAACATCTGATAACTGTTAAACTTGTTCCAGAGCTGGTTGGCCTGGCGGAGCATGAATGCCCGCGTAAGTCCCGGATATCCTGTGAATATCCCGCTTATATCCTCAGCCTCATAGCAGAAAGTAGTGCCTTTTGCTACGTTACCCTCTTCCCTTGCCCATGGGCTGTAGAATAAATCCTGCCCGGTGATCTTGAGGTCTATTTGCTCCCAGATAGCACCAGGTAATCTCGGTGACTGGTTGGTGAAGAATATCTCCAGTCCCTTCTTCCTGATACAGAGTTGGAAGAACTTATTGAGCAGGATATTGGTGGTGGATGCTGCCCGCATCGTCTCAACCCATGTCCCCAACTCTTCAATGCCAATGGCAGCCTGTTGTAGCGAAAGCTCAAAACTCAGCAGGTCATCAAGTTGTAGGGGTTTTGGCGCATTGTGTATACCAGCCTTCTCGGGGTAAAGTTCAAGGTTGGTGTATATCTGGTATCCCAGCGCTAGCCGGTTAAGCAGGAACCGGGCCATCAGGGTAGTCTTACCAGAGCCTCTATGCCCCAGTATGGCTACCATAAAGCTGTCTGGATACCAGTGCCGATACTCCTCGGGGACATCAACGGCATCCTGCACCGCGGCATCGACGATGTCGTCTTCATCCTCAAACGCCTCGGGTGGTATAGTATCAATAACCTGCTCACTCGGATTCATCCTTGGCCTTCATCCCCTTCTTTTTTTGCGGGAACCTACCGTTACCATTGCCATCGCCTTCATTCCGCGAGTACATATAGTCTTCCATCCAGGAAGGCACCAGCATACCCGCATCGGCCATGAGCCCTTCCCTTCTGGCCCGCCCGCCTTCTGCCAGTGAACTGGCCTCCATAAACTGTGCAAACTTGTGCGTTCCTGTATCATCCCCACCGATACTCAATATAATGGATAGCAGGGATGCCTCCTGGCGGTTAAAGTTGCTCTTGGATAGCGAATTGATGGCATCGGTAAGCGCATCATGCCCTTTCTTCAGGTGAAGGAACTCCCTGGCCCGGCTCCCTCCACCCATGGGTTGCATAAAGCCAAGGTCGCCTGGCCTGCCCTTGCCCTGTTGTACTCCTCTATACGCATCACCCATCAGGGTTTACCTCCTAACAAAACCGCCATGATAAACACTATAAATGCCAGCACCACTATCGGCAGCGCCAGCGTCATTATCTTCTTGGCCTGATCTAAGGCACCGACCTTACCTTTTGTCCGCAGGTTAATGAGCCTCGCCACGGCATCCCGATACGTCACCGCCTTGGAGTAGAGCTCGGGTGCCGTTTCCCCATAGTCTTTTGGTTCGGGGAAGTCCAGAGTTGTCACATTGCCGTTTTTGCAGGCCACATAGACCGGCACCCTCCCGTTTTCAAAGAACATATAGGAGCTGTCATCCATAACCTCTGTCTTCTTGTCGGTGCAAGCCGCCCTGATTTCCTTGATGGTATCAGTGGCATCCTCCCCTACCAGCCAACGGACACCGGACTTGGTAAGCAGACACACCGTATCTATGTCTGTCGCCTTCTTTGCCGGCCTTTCCTCTTTTTGCCTTGCTAGCTTTTGTTGTATTACCTTTGCCGGTGCCATTTAGCCTCCAATCTTGCCGATAAGGTCCTTGAGTACACCGCTCTGGATTACAAATAAGAGAGCCATGATGCCCACGAGGGCCACCATAATAAGCAGTATAGTGGACATCCTGTCGAATCTGTCACCGATGTCCATGTCCCGCACTGCCTTGGCATAGCCCTCGCTGCGGCCGCTCTCCAAGATGACCGACTTTTCACTGAGCCTCTTCTCGTCTACCCAACTCAGGCTGGCAAACGAAAACGGCCTCGCCATCGGTTCAAATAGCACGCTGGTCTGGCCTAAGTATTTTTCCTTTTGTTTGGCTGTGTGTATGTAAGTGCCTATCGATTCAGGGAACGAGTCGTACCCCAACAGGGTAGACTGGTCGAAGAAGTAAAATCCGGTGGCATCCATCTGGCGGTGCCACAGCGTTTTGTCCTCACCGAATACCACATTGGTGATTGTGCCTACCTTTGCCTGTTTCCTTATTAGTAAGTTCCATATTCCCATGTAACCCCTTTCTATTTAGGGCAAACCCGACCCCAGACGACTTACACCCAAGGTCGGGTTCCCTCTCGCTGCGGCTTGTTAATACGCAGGTGATTGAGCCTTTTTCTTCGTAGAGCCGCGGTATGTCTTGAAGCCAAGTATCCCGGTTATGGCCATAGCACCGATCACATAGAGCAGGGGCACTAAGCCCAGAAAACTTGCGAGACCTGTGTAGTCTCCAATATCGACCCGCTCCATCAACGTCGTGGTACTATCCATGACTATAGGTAAGAGGATAATTGCTACGACCACCACTATCGTGACCATAATCGAGGCCTTCATGTCTACGTTTTGGCCCTTGATTCCAAGCCACACCAATAAACCGCCAAAGAACACGAGACTTATCATCATAAGCAATGGGAAGAGTCCCAGGATTGCCTCTGCACCCGGGTAATCGGTGAAGTCAACGGTAGCCAACAGGTCTGTGACGACATCCATGGCTATCCCAAGCATTATCAGTGATATGACCACTGAGATCACGCCGAGAATAACCGTGCGGATATTGGTCCCACCGCCACCTCCACCGCCTCCACCACTGCTACCTTTTCCTCGTGCCATTCTTACACCTCCTTAATTGGTAAACCTACCTCTGGTCGACCTGAGGAGTCCAATTCTCCCCCAGAGAGGTTAATCCCCTCCTTTGAAGGGGACTTATACCCCAAGTTACCGGTTACGAATCCCTGAATACAGGCCCATGATACCAGCTACGAATAACCCAACTATCATAAGGAATGGCAGGAGCCTCACAAACCCAGAGAATCCCGTGAACTCCTGACGGGACTCCCTGACATAAGTGATTGTCAGTATCCGATTGTCTGAGGCTTCCAGCCCTGCCACGACGACATCGTTAGTATTTGGGTCATATTCCATTACTATTGGGTCATCGTCCTCGTTGTCGGAGCTGGCCGAAATGCCTGTCAGGTCATCGTAATAAGAAGAGTAACTCAGTTCCTCGGTAGTGTTTGTTACGCCTCCTCCCGTGGTGACATTAAAGGGCTCGGCATAGTCCTCAGTAGTCACCTCAAGTATTGTGTCGGGCAAAATAGTCGTGATAAGGAGTAGGCCAACTACAACAGCAACGATGGCAAGGATGACCTTCTGCATTACAAATAGTATTGCACACCAGTATATCAATTATCTTAGTAACATTTTGTTACTATGGTATTATAATTTTTGATAGAGTATACTTTTTGTAAGGGAGTGTAATGGCAGTAGTTACTGTCAGAGCAGGCAGACCGTATTTTGTTGCTGATATAAACTTCGCTAATGAACGGAAGCAGTTACTCTTTGACGAGTTCTATAAGATATGCAAGACCTTTCACTATCGGGAGATCATGGCACTCAGTCGGGCCCTAGGGGTTTGCCCGCACGCTGTTGTGCTATGGAAGTATAAGTTGCGAACCCCAAGGTGGGATACCGTAGTGGACATATTTGACTGGGTAGACCGTGGTAAGCCCATGAAGTTAGTCCAACCATCTAGGGTTAAAAAGAGTTTACTATGAAGAATAAGAGATAAGAAGGAGGTGATTATCGGGAAAGACATAATAAGGTGACAAACCACTACGAAACTACATTATTATCTTATTAAGGAGGTAAAACAAACAAAATGAAAAACATAAGGCGCAATCTGTTACTAGGGTTGCTGTGCATTCTAATTGCTGCGTCGATTGGGCTGCCAGTGTTTGCAGTACCTGATGGGCAGACGTATGTCACCCTTGAGGGTGCCGGTTTCGCCGGAAGGTGCAACCTTCGCTTTAACCAGGATGATGCTGGCAGGGCGGCCAGCAATGAGTCCATACGATATATGGTGGTCTGGGTCTTGAACCAAGATACCGACCAGAGTCTCATAATGTCTGGTAGCTGGGCTGCCAACACTTCAGCTCCTAGCGGTGCCTTGGTCATGGGCTGGCGGAGCCAGTATGGTCCATATCCTGATGCCACGACTTATGCAGCCAAGAACTGCTCGGCTTGTAACGTCACCCCCGATTATCTCTGGGTAGCCTGGGGGCTACTGGGTGATTACACTATTGGTGGCTTATTTGGGCGGCCAACATCGCCATGGCTTACCCTTGACGGCATTGGGGTAGGTGTGGATTGGGACGAGGAGGAGGTGCTTTCGTTAGGGGAAATTTCCCTGCGCGGGAAAGTAGCGTTGAGGGTTGTGAACAATGTCACCACGGTAGTCAACTATAAGCCGCAGGTGATGATACAGGCATTACAGGTGGACGGTGATGCGGTAGATGTGCCTCACTGGAACGGTTGGGGGTCGGCTAAGTTGACTTGGGAAGAGGACGGCACCGACTGCTGGTTCAACCTGTCTGGTAACTGCACTTTTATCTGTGACTGGTTGTATGACCACTTTGGGTTGGACATCTGCCCTGAGATACCTGGTAGGTAAATAAAAGGCGAGTCTGAAATAGAGTAGCCACGATAGGAGGTGATATGGATATTGCTCGCCAACTTATGTACTGGGCGGGTACCTTAGTGGTACTCAATGCGCTGACCTTTCTTATGCTAAAGGTAGCCAGGCGGAAGGATGAGGAGGATGAGAACGCATGGAAAGAGGAATGGCGCACCCGGATCGCTTGCGGATTTGTTGAATACGGGCAAACTAGAGAATAGCGAGGGGGACATGAAACAGAAGATACTGGCAGGGTTACTTGTCATAATAATTACCTTATCCTTCCTGCCATCTTTTGTCGGGCCGCGGGATGTCTATGGAAGTTCTACTACCTTAACTCCAAGTAAGGACACAAAAATTAGCGCAGAGTCCCCAAACACAAACTTTGGTACTCAGGTAAACATCGCGGTTGGCAAACTATACTACTTCCTACTCCCGGACATTACCTTTAGGTCTCTGGTAGAGTTTTCTGACCCTGGTTTCCCAGAAGGCACCACAATCACCTCCGCCTACTTACAACTTTATTACTTTGACTCGGGAGGCGGTTCGCCTGTGGGCGGTATCCTATATGCCCAAAGGCTTCTGAGGGTTGGCCTTGACCCCTGGCTGGAGAGTCACGCTAATTGGAACAGGTACATATATGGCAGTAATTGGAATACTGCGGGAGCTGCCGGCAGCGGCACGGACTATACCTCTACCGGCCAGGCCACTGCCACCGTGCCGTCATCTTACGGCTGGGTGAATTGGGAAGTCACCGACCAGGTTAAGGCGGCCCAGACCGCCGATGTCGATATAGCCTTCCGAATAACGGCACCGGGCTTAGAGACGCAAAACATCATGGTTTGGTTTTACTCGCGTGAGTACCCGGATGTAAGTTATCGGCCTCGTTTGTTTATCAACTACCTATTACCTTCCGCCCCGGTTGTTGGCACCATCGGCGCGGACAATGTTACCTACGACTCAGCCACATGCTGGGGCAAAATCATCAATGAAGGCACTGCTACACCGACCATCAGGGGCTTCAAGTACGGATTGGGTCAGACAGATACATGGGACACCCATGAAAACGGGAGTTTCGGGACGGGAGATTATTCGCTTAACCTTATAAACCTGATCCCCAACTCAACTTATTACTTCCGGGCATACGCCACTAATACCTACGGCACCAGTTATGGCTCCTGGGAGTCCTTTTCAACGGGAACTGGTGCGCCAATCGTGAGCACAGGCTCGGCTTATGTCTACGGCTACGGGTCTTGTTTCTACGCCTCAATGAGCGGCACGATAACGAGCATCGGGGATGCTACCGTCACCCGCAGAGGTTTTGAATGGGGCGCTAACCCAATTACGCCCGAGTACGATTTGTATGAAGATGGGAGTTTTGGCGTTGGCAACTATACCCTATCGGATTTTTGCGGTTTGAACTTAACCTACTGGTTCAGGGCTTACGCCACAAACAGTGTGGGAACGGGTTTTGGCATTTGGAAGAAG
>Ga0315288_10011721_pt1 | contig 11034 bp, 4 predicted proteins | sample YL17G11_20_MG_FD_203454 | JGI IMG/M metagenome (GOLD analysis project Ga0315288, IMG submission 203454) | Sediment microbial communities from Yellowstone Lake, YNP, Wyoming, USA - YL17G11_20 | ecosystem: Environmental > Aquatic > Freshwater > Lake > Sediment | place: USA: Wyoming | collected...
AGTCGGACCTTTATCCCGGTGTCAACCATGCTGCGCAGAAGAGAGACGCCGTTCAGAGGGTCGAACAGATCCCCTCGAGACAGGTCGAACTCAAACCGGGATGGCTGGTGGTCTAGGTTCTGCGTCACCACCCACTCTCCGGTCAGGTAGGGAAGGAGGTCAAAGGCCCCGACCCCGCGTTGCTCATCGAAGTACAGGTCTGTCTCCCCCGTCGTCGATCCGGACACCCTATGCCTCCAGGCCAGAGCGATCCCGGTCCTGGAGCCGTTAATGAGCAGAGAGAGGCAATCGTCTTCGTCTATAGCCGTGAGTTCTGCCGCCGCCCCATAGACCGGAGTCGTACCCAAGGCCGTGACAATCCTGTAGTACGGCTGGAGGAAGTCTCCGTCCTGGTCGAAGACCAGCAGCCCGCCGTCCCCACCCTGGGTACCGGCGTTGTCCCCCGTGATGTCCACAGCCAAGATGTACCGGGCCCGGGCGGCATCGAAGGCGACCGAGTTTACGGACATCTCCTTGCCGGCTGTCCCGGTCGGGAACCCGATCACGGAGGTGCTGTCCCAGGTCGAGATAATGGAGTTCGAGGCTGGGTTGTAGACTCCTACCCCATCATCTCGGGTACACAGGAGAACGGTTCCATCCCCCTTGCTCTTGATGCCGATGAGGTTCTGCTTGGTCCGGTCGATTCCTACCGGGACATCTGAGAACTGGGTGATCGGAGCGGTGGAGGCCAGTACATTCACGTCGAGATACATCAGGCCAGTGGGGGCTGTCGGGTAGAGCACACTGTCGTTGTTGGCTGAGAAGTAGAGCCGAGAGGCTTCCTTATGAAGGCAGTAGGCGCCGGACGCAGGGAAAGCAGGATTGCCGAGGAGGGATAGATAGTTCGAGTTCCTCCATACATTGATTATCGCCCCTCCGGCGATATCTGCCTGGACGATAAATCCTTCGCTCGCCGGAGACGAGCCTCCAGTTCTTCGCTTGGCGACGAAGACGGAACCGGACTGGAAATCCCAGTAGCAGTAATCCTGCAGGATCCCGCGAGCCTGATTCGAGTCCTCTCCCTGTTCAATGCTGAATGGTCCGGACGCTTCAACTTCCGAGAGCGCTACGGTGCGGTCGAAGTACCACAGTCTCGTACAATTTGCCGTCGTCTCCTCGACGAAGTAGACGTACCTCTCGTCGAGAGCCACCGAGGTCGGCTTGGTGGTGGCCGAAACGTTGGTGACCTTGACCTGGTCTTCTCCCATGGCCAAGGTGGTGTCGGAGTTGTAGAACTTCTTCACCGTGTTGTCTTGGATATTGATCAACGAGAACCACTCGTCATCGTTGTCGGTTGCGTTCGGATGGCCGACCAGCAGATACGGAGAACTGTAGTACGCAGTCACCTGCTCCAGGCCGCCGGCCTTCGAGATGGACGGAGTCGTTGTCGCGTTGTACCTGCGGTACTCAGCAAGAGTAGTCCCGCGAAGCACCAGTACTCCGGTAGACGCCGAGTCGGTCGCGTTCGGGCCTCCGCGATCAACGATGATGATCCAATCGTTCGTCGCATCGTAGAAGACGTAGTCCGAGTCGTTCGCTCCGAGAGCCGGAGAGGTCGAGCTGTCGAGCAGTAGAGAGGTCTTCTTCTCGGCGTAGGCAATGACCATCTCGTCCGGCGTGTACTGCACAACAGTGGGATCGACATAGGAGACCTGAGCCCCTCCCGTAGCGATCCGAGTCACGGAGACGGGCAGGGTGACGAGCTTGTTCAGAGTCTTCCCTATGTAGATCCCGTTCTGGCTGACCCCCCCAACCGACGAGTCGATACGATCGAAGAGTAGCCACTGGGCGTAGGAGTGGACGGACCCGGATACCTGCTCGATATCTCGGACGCACGGGTTCCGCTTCTCGATGGCATCTCCGGAAGCCAGATCCCCAGAGTAGGTCAGCACGTTCGCTGCAGACCAGGAGGTCCAGTTTCCGGCCGCGTGGGTGAAGCTCACGAGCTGCCATGAGCTCGAGTAGTACCTAGCCCCGACCACCAGGCAGGTGCCGTCCGAGGTCCGGCAGACGCTGGACTCGTACCAGACGCCAGTCGCGCTCAGGTCCGTAGCTGCCGTGATGGTCACCCCGGACTTGTTGACCACCATGTAGCGGAGCTTCTGGACGGCCCCGACGCGCTCGCTCCAGATGATTCCGAGGTACCCCGTGGACAGTTCACAGCAGGCTGGGTACTCGTTGTAGTATCCGGCTCCGGTAGAGGTCAGCTTGACCGGGTCGCTCCAGGCCAGCCGATCGACATCCGAGACCTTCAGGTAGAGGTGGGTCTCGTCGGTCTCGTCGGCCTGCTGGTAGACGATGACATAGGATCCGTCTGCGTGCAGGAGCCCGTCCGGGTACGCCTCGGCGGCCTCGGTCTCGTGCAGCTTCATGCCGACGAACGGGATGTTGATCCCTGCCGCGGGCTCGGCCGTAAGTTCGATGACTGGGGACCGATCCTCGGTATCGAGTTGGGCCTGGAGTTCCGCTGGAAGGGTCAAAGCCATTAGCGGTTCTTGACCTTTCTGATCTCGAGCACCAGGGACACATCCTTCATGTACAGGGTATTCTGAGGCATGTCCGTGGACTCTAGGGAGATGACCTCAACCTCGTAGAGAGAGGTCGCATTGTGGGCGAACCTCTGGGCGTCCCAGGTGACCACCTCGGACGACTCGTAGTAGTCCTTCAGTTCGTTGAAGTCAGTGCGCCCCATGTACGGCCAGGTCATCTCGAACCGTCGGCCAGCCAGCCCTTCCTGCTCTGCCTTGATCCCCCAGTCGAAGAACGCGATGGTCTCGAGCGTTTCCAGAGACGACCCGATCCTCTCCTTGCGGATACGCTTCATCTCCTGCGGGTTGTGGGTGAAGACATAGGTCGCCAGAGAGTCTGTGGTCAGACTCATGTTGGTGGTGGCGCCCGGCGCGTAATAGGGAAGCGTGATTCTCGGCATTTATCTCAACTCCCCTAAGTCATCGTTACGGTTCGCCACTGCGGCGTGTGGTCGCATACCATCAACTTGTTAGTGGTTGAGTCGTAGTAGAGCGTCCCCGTCAGGTTGGTGGTAGCGGTCGGCCTCCCGACTGTCGTGTAGATCGGTACCTGGATGCCTCCGTTCAGGTTGATGATTTCTGATCCTGCGCGCTGAGAGATGATTGGAGGGACTACGCACTGGGAAACTACCCCCCCGGTTTGCGGATCGATGACGATCTTGAACGGGGTGGCCCCCGGGCCTCCCTCGTCCAAGCCTACCATTGTCTCAACACTATACCCGTTGTTCGGCCCGATATGGATGCTTCCGCCAGCGATGACAAAGATTCCTCTGGTCCCGGCCGACAAGGCTGGGGCCAGGATGAACGAGCATCCGCCAGTAGACACCCCGTTGCATGTATCGATGACCATCCCCGTCTTAGTCAGGGAGTGGGAGAAGTTCTCGATATTCACTCGATGGGCAGTGACCCCAGTACACTCCCTGAACTTGATCTCTGACCAGTCCCTGAAGGTCTTTGGAGTAGACACCCAGGCCGAAGTCGGGGGGCCAGCCCAGATATATCCATTTATCTGGCTCAGGTAGTTGTTGTCCTCGAAGCCGATGGTGCCGATGACCTGTACGCCGAGGCAAAGGCCGAAGTACGCTCCGTAGTCCCGGTTTCGGATTCCGTACATGTGGCTCATGTTCACCTGAGCGCACGCGTAGAAGTAGAATCCGGACCCGTAGTTGTCCTGGGAGTTCGTGTCGTGGATGGTGATGAAGTTCACGGCGTTGGCGTAGATGCCATGGCTTCCGACCTGAGCGATCACAACCCCATCGAGCTTGATCTGGGAGATCTCGTTCGGACTCGCGGACGAATCGATCTTGATCCCGTATCCGCTAGCGGAATACCCAGACGCCTGCCCCATGATACAAAAGTCTCTCAGCGTGACATGGTCGGCGGTGATGGTGATGTCAATACCAGGAGACCCGTTGGTCGGCGTGAGAATCGAGTACCGGCCGTCTCCCTTGAGAGTCAGGGGCTTGTTGATCGTCAGGTTCTCGTAGTAGGTCCCAAGGGGGATGTACACCACAGACCCAGACGGGGCGGCATCGATGGCGTCCTGGATCGAGGCGTAGTCCGTAGCCACCCAATTCCTGTCGTCTCCGGAGATGATGTCCTTGTCCAGGCGAGGAGCGAATCCGCTTCCCGTGGTAATGGCATCCACGACCTTGCACTTCAGGTAGACTTCGGCCGCTCCGTTCGTCGCCGATGCTAGGATCGGCCATGTGGTGGATACGGTCCCGGAGCCTTCGACATACGGGGTCGGCTTGAGGTTCGCGAGGAGTACTCGATAGGAGGAGAGCCACTTTCTGTCGTCGGCCCCGTTCGAGTTACTGTTGGCGATGATCGAGGTGGGGCTCGGGACGGATGTGACCGTGAGGGTCGCCGCGCTCAGCCCGGAAGCGGTGCTGGCATCGTACACAGCGAGGGTGTCTCCAACCCCGGCGTCTCCGGTGTCCCGGACGGTCAGGACAATCCCCACCTGGCCACTGGTAAATGTCGCGGACGCTGCCAGGGTGACCCCACGGCGGAAGCAGTGGATGTTCGCCGCTGTCGGGATCTGGCTGGTATCTCCACCGCTCTTGTCCTTCGTCACGGTGAACGGGATGCGCCGCAGAATGGTAGCCACTAGAAAGCCCTCCTGATATTCACGCGCATCTTGACTCCGTGTACGAAGTCGTTGTCCTCTAGCCGATTGTCATGCTCGAAGTCCAACTCGACGATCTTCACGTCATACCTCTCTCCGGATACCCGGGCCCGCTCCTGGGCGTCCCAGGTGACCATGCCTCCGCCCTCGTAGAACCTCTGTAGGGCGTCGTAGAACGTGCCCGCCATGATCTCCCAGGTCAGATCCATCTCCAGGCCGATGAGCCCGTAGTAGGGGACCAGGAAGCCGTCATCCTTGACCTGAGAAGAGGACCACGTGTCGGTCGAGGCCAGGGCCTTGCGCTTGCGGGGAGTGTTCACCACAGGGTCGAACGGGAAGTCGTACTTGGTGACCGACGGGGAGACGAAGGACTGGGCCATCAGACCGAGCCCCCGATGCCGATGGAGTGCCTCTTGACGACCCGGATGGCTGCGGCCGATGCCACCTTGTGGATCTCCTCGGCCATCTCGTCTGCGAACTCCTGTCCGCTCGCATTGACCGGAATGGTAATCTGGATCGTCGTCTGCCCCTGCCCGGACTGGGTCGTGATGCTCGCTGAGGTCCCGCGCCCAGTGAGTCCTCGGCCGGCGGCAGCGAGTTGAGAGGAGGCGCTAGCAGGTCTCTTCTCCCATTTCTTCCCGTCGTAGTATTCTCCTTCGTCCCCTCCGCCACCTCCGGTAGCAACATCGATAATGGTACCCACCGCACCGCCACCACCGCCTCTGGCGTTCTTTGCCACGGCATCTAGGGCCCGGGATGCCGCCCACGCCGAAGCGCCCATCTTGGCTACGGCCACGGTAGTCGCTGCTGTTACCTTGATTTGATGAGTATCAAGAGCGGCCTTGATAAGGCCGACAGCCCGCAGGATGGTCAGGATGGCCGTAGCGAGCCCGACCCACTTGGTGAAGTCCTTGATGATCTTCGGAGTGTCGTCCCCGAGCAGCAGGTTTACGGCTACCAGTCCAGCAGCCAGTTTCTGCATGTCGTCGGTGACATTGTATAGGGCGTCGCTAATCTCCGCTGCCGCAGACGCCACTCCAGAAACAGAGTCCCCGCCCCCGTCTCCGATATCCGGGAGCGTAACCCCTGGGAACGCAGGGGGTAGCCCGCCCGTGGACGATCCAGTCTGTGTGTCCGCCCCTCCCGCGGCTCCACCCGCTCCTTGGCGCTCGAGGGCGGGCAGCCCCTGTAGAGATCGGATCGAGTCGGTGAGCTGGTTCAGGGACTCGATGAGTACAGTCTCTGTGGTCTCCAACTGGGTCATCGGCTTCAGAGCTTCGGTCAGAGCCTCGAGCCTGGTCAGGGTCTCCCTGCCCATCTCGATCTCTCCCTTGGCGTCGAGCAGGAAGCCACCCGCCTTGCTCATGGCCTTGGCAATTCCGTCCACCAACTCGCGGGACAGGGCAGAGATGACCTGGGAGAAGAACTCTCTGCGTAGCGAGTTGTAGAACTGCTGCCAGATGTTGAGCAGGACATTGGTGCTCTGCGCATTGATGTTCTGGATCTCCAACTGAAGATCTCTCTCGGCAGCAATGCGCATCGCTGCCTTCTCGATCTCCGTAGCGTTCGACTCTCGGATCTCGAGTTCGAGTTCCATGCGGCGCACCCGGGCCGCCTGGATGTCGGATGTTCTCTGGGCGGACTCTCGATTGCGGGCGACGATGTCGGTGGCCTCTACCAGCCCGTCGATGATGGAGGACGACAGGTCCTCGATCTCCTTCGTCATGAACCTGAATAGTTCGCTCTGGGCGTAGAGGATCCGGTAGTTGGCCTCCTTCTGGATGGACACACGCAGGTCCGCTGCCCGCTTCTCGAATTGCGGGTACAGCACAACGTACTCTTCGATTCCCTCGAGTTGGGCCTGCATGGTGCGAGCGATACGCCGAGCCTCTGCCTCTCCAACGATCTTCTGGGTCTCGAGGCTCAGGTTCTCGTAATCGGACATCTTTGAGAGTTGCTCGTCGAACGTCTTCTCGATGAACTGCTTGCGCGCCACCTCCTGCAGCTTGTCCAGCTCCGCGATCGCCGAGCGAGCCTCGCTGAGCATGCGTTCCGACAAGCCAACCTCGACTTGGGCTTTGCGGCCGGCGTCGAGAGCCTTCTGGATGTCGTCCTTTGCGGTCTTGATCTGGTCCTTGTCCGCCTGGACCTTGAGATCGACGGCAGGAAGCGGCGCCTTGGCTGCCTTCTTGATAGGCTGTTGGGCGGCCTCGATCGCGTCCTTCCCGGCCTGGATTGCTTTGACTGCTTTCTTATTCCCATCTGTATTCGCGAGAGAGGCCCAGTCGAGCGGAGCCTGCTTGGGCTGCTTCTGGATGGTCTTCCAACCAGTAGTCCTGAGAGCGGCCCAGTCGAGCGGAGCCTGCTTGGGCTGCTTCTGGATGGTCTTCCAACCAGTAGTCTTGAGAGCGGCCGAGGCTTGCTCCGCCTCTTTGCTCACTCTCTTCATCCCGGCTACCGCGTTATTCGCGAAAGACGTGCTCGCCGAGTTCGCCCGATCGAAGGCGCTCTCCGTGTCCAGGATCGCCTTGGCCAGGGTGTCCTGGGGTCCGGTGAGGCTGCCCTGGAGCAATCCGTACGAGTGTTCAGACTTGTCTATCTGGTCCTGGATGGTGCGCTGGATCTTCTTGAACTTGGTGTCGAAGTCGGCTACCTGGCGATCGAAACTCTGAGGATCGAAGAACGACGTAACGACGATGCCGCTGATCTGCTCCTTGTAGTCGAGCATCGCACTGAACAGATCGACCGTAGCCTTGCGAGCCTTCTCGGCGAGAGAGACCATCTTCTTGAGTTCGTCCCCGACACCCTTATAGGCGTCGGACGCGCTCTTGCCGAAGTTGGTAAGCATGGCGCTGTTATCGCCCGTGCCTCCTGAGAAGTCCTTCATGGCATCGAACGCTTCGTTGAGCTTGCCCTCGAAGAGGTCGGCTCCCCCCGCGGCCGACTCGAATGCCTTCTTCAGGAGCATCTCGATTCCGTATATCGCTGTCGCTGCGGCTATCAAGTTCAGCGGGAACGGGATGACCATCATGACTTGTGCAAGAGCTGAGACGATAGCTAGGATCTTCATCGCCTTAATCAAAGTCCAGACTGCCATGACAATCTTTGTGAAGTTGGCAATCATATACACGCTTCCGAAGATACCGACCCAGGCAATGATAGCCTTCCGGCTGTCCCATAGGGCCTTGATGAACCCGATGATGAACCCGATGGTAGCCCCGATAGTCCGGATCATAGACCGCAGGGCCTTCTCCGGGCCGATCAGTGCCGGCAGGAGAGCGCCAAGGGCCGTGATGGCTCCGAGAATCACTACGGTCCAACCGCTCCACATTGCGATGTTGAACGCGAAGGCGACCGAGATGACCGCGATGGCCAGGGTGCCTAGCACCGCCGTGAGGACCGCCACCGTTCCCGTAGTCAGGACGATGGCCCGGATGAGGTTCCCGTTCGCGACGATCCACTCGGAGATACTCGGGATGGTCTGATTGATGATTCTCAGGAACGCTCCCATGATGGGCAGGAGCTGAGTTCCTAGAGCGAGCTTGACGTTCGTGACGTTCTTGTCCAGGAGGGCGAGTTGGCCGGTAGTGGTATTGGTGACCGCGGCCTGAATGCCCATGACTGTAGAGAACTCTTTCCCGAGGGCAATGGACCAGCGCGTGGCTTCTCCGGCTAGAGTGTTGGCCTGGATGTTCGTTCCCAGGGCCACGTTCAGTAGGTCGAGTTCCTTGGTAGACATGCGAAGGGCTTGTCCGAAGTTCGTCTGCATGCCGCTTCGCTTGCCTACGGATCGAGACTGTCTGTCCATGAAGGCTTCGAGAGCCACCAGCACGTTCTCGTTGACCTTCATGGCCCCGCTTGTTCCGAGGACGGACTCCTCGAACTGCTTCATCTGCTTGGTGGCCTGCTCGAGAGGGAGTCCAGACTTGAGTAGCGTGGCCAGGCCCGAGACCGCGGTCTGCTGGTTCAGGAACCCGCTGGTCAGGGACTGGACCGCCTTGCCCGTGTCCGTATGGGCCACACCGAGGTTGTCACTGATGACGATGAGCTTGCGGGACGCAGCCTCTAGGGTCGCAGCCTCCTTGGTGATGCCGATTAGGTCCGTGACGAACTGCTTGGCCCAATCGGTGATGCGGCTGATGACGAACAGGCCGGCGAACACGGCTCCAACGCGACCGAGCATCGAGTTGGTCTTGTCGAAGGAGTCGCGCATCTGCTTGGACGCCTGACTGGTGCCCATCATCTTGCGCATCAAGTCTTCGACTCGGATCCCTGCCGACATCGCCTGGCGCTCGAGTTCCTTGATGGCCTTCGAGCTTAGGTTGAGGTCCATGCCCATCTTGCGGACTTGAGCAGCCGTCGTATTCGCGTTGTTGCCAAACGCCGCCATCCCCGCCCGAGCTGCCTGCGTGTAGTTCCCGGTCGCCGCCAGGGTCTGGTTGAACGCCTGGGTCGCCGCCCGCATGGGGTTCATACCGGACATCATCGAGGAGGCGATTCTCTCTCGCGCCTGGATGATCTCATTGGCAGACGCAGTTGCAGAATCTACCTCTCCGCGCATGGCGTCTTCTGATTGCTGGAGGGCTACACGGATCCTCTGCTCGGAGAGTTCTGTCTGTCTCGCAGCTTCCATCCTGGCTTCTGCTTCTTGCTTCAGAGAGGCGATGATATTGCCAGTCGCCTCAGTCATCGCGAACTCGCCTTGCAGGGCCTCGTTGAGAGCCGCACTCTGGGCTTTCAGTGAAGCCTCGATGTCCTTGCCAGCCTGCACCCTGGTCGCCGCCATCTGGCGATCGGCCGCCGCCGCAGCCTCCATCGGGCCGACCTGGCGAGACAATTCATTCACGAAGGAACGAGCCCACTGGATCGAGACGGACATTGCCTTGGCTGTATCTTGTGCAAGTCTCTCCTGCGCGTCTCGATGGAACTCTACGGCGAGAGAAGCCACATCGAAGGCGCGAGGGATGGCCTCTCCGAATCCCTCTTGGATCGCCGCACTCGCTTTCATCGACTCGACGAAGGTCTTGTTGAAGACCGTATTGACACTCTCAAGAACTCCGACGAACTCTGGAAGCCCGGTGTGTGCTGCATGTTCGATAGAGCGATTGAACTCCTCGGTGAGGATCTGCCCGACATTTTCAGACACGTGGCCCATCGCGGCGAGGGACACATTGAGATGGCCGATATTGGCGATGAGACGGTCCTTCGTGCCCATCGTCAACTTCATGTGCGCTTCGAGGCTGCTCATGGCCTCGGCCGTCAGCGCGGTCTTCTGGGCAGCCCCTTCGGCAGCCGCTCCCAGGGCCCCTAGGTTCGATGCCATGGCTCCGGTCGCTGCGGCCTGGCCCGGAGTTGGGCCGGCGACTGCGGCGACTACTGCCGCTGGAGCAGCGGCAGCAACGGCCCCTGCCGCAGCGGGGGCCGCTACTCCGGAAGACGCCTCTCTAGCCCTCGCGATCTCTGCGGAGACTCCGGCCCATGCTTTCTGTAGGGTCTCGGTAGCTACGAGGCTGGCTTTCGTCGTCTCAAGAAGGGAGTCGATGCTCTTGTTGACAGCATCGAACTTCGAGAAGTCGATGGGGATCTGAATACCCTTCTCGAGCCTGTTCTTGATGTCATCGACCGAGATGCCCAATCGCTTGAGCATCCGATCGATATTGCTTCCATCCGCGACGAAGGTTACTCCGACTGCATGCCCGCCGGAGATTCCAGAAGCCATCTTCTACCCCCCACCACGAATCCGGGAGCGCAGAGAACTAGCCCTGCTCTCCCGGTTCATACTGCGAGCCTGCTTGTCTTCCTCGTCTCTCCGTCTCCGAATGTCGCGCAGGCATGACATGAACATGCTCCACGGAAGGCCCAGGATCACATCCATGGGCGTTGCTGTCTCTCGTGCGACAAGAGCAACGAGAGAGACGATCGAGACCGTGCCACCAGCGGGATCTCCTTCCTGACCCTCCTCTGTGAAGTAGTAAGGGTCGTTCGATTCCGAGGCGGCGTCTAAGGGTTTCCCTCCTTGCCCTCTTCGTCGGCCTTGAGCTCAAAGACCTCTTTCACCATGGCGCCCATGAGAACGGTGCCCTGCTGCAAGGTGAGAAGGCTCCTGAGCTTCTCGGAGGTGAAGTCCGGATACTTGGCCTGGAAGATCTGCCCGAGCAGATTGAACATCTCCTCCATGGTCTCGACCTTCGTACCGACTCCCTCTTCCTTCTCCCCCGATCGGTCGATGATCTTCATCATCTTGATCGCGGTCTCCAGAGGGACAGACTTCGGCAGGCTGTAGGTGTCTCCACCCAGCTTGACATCGAAGGTGTCGGGAACGATGGCATCGAGGTC
>Ga0315288_10011722_pt1 | contig 11032 bp, 15 predicted proteins | sample YL17G11_20_MG_FD_203454 | JGI IMG/M metagenome (GOLD analysis project Ga0315288, IMG submission 203454) | Sediment microbial communities from Yellowstone Lake, YNP, Wyoming, USA - YL17G11_20 | ecosystem: Environmental > Aquatic > Freshwater > Lake > Sediment | place: USA: Wyoming | collected...
CAATACCGCGTTCAGGATCGGCAGTCCCGGACCCGGGTTGAAAATCTGCTGGGTGATGGTCGCGGTATTGGCCAACGTGGCCTCGATGAGGTCGACTAAGGGCTGGATGGGGTCGATGGTTGCGGCTAGTTCCACCCCCATCGTCCTAGCGGCCAGTTGCGTGTAGTTCGAGACGGGCTGGACCGGCGTCAGCGCAATGGCGCTTGCACTGATTGCAGCGAGACCCGCGATGAGATAGGAGCGCGAGGCGATATTCATGGTGGAGCCTTTCTGCCGGGTATGTCGGTGTAAACGTAAGACAAATTGACGGGCTCTGGTAACAGAATCGACACGTTCGTTCGTTGCGATTCTGGCGGCGCGCTTGCCGAGTTGTTCTGGAGGGCCGCATCGGATGGAGGGCCGCATCGGACACTCACGGCCCCACTGTGCCAAAGTGTTTCGAATGTCTAATTTTCGCGACGAGGGCTTGAAGGTTTTCCGCGAGATGCTTGCCCGGCCTGCTGCCGGAGGGCGACGTCACCTTCGACACCGGGTTCGCCCCCGAACTCCTCGAGATCGGCATCGAGACCGTGTTCGGCCGGCTGTGGAGCCGGCCGGGCCTGAGCCGACGGGACCGCAGCCTTGTCACGCTGGGCATCCTGATCGCGCTGCGCGCCGACGGGGAGTTGGACCGCAGTCGAAGCGATACTTCGCGTGCACCCGGACGGAATCGCCGGGCGCGAACGGTGGGTCGGACCACTGCCGCGAGACAAGAACTGATCAGTCCCCCCAGAAGCGGGCCGGCGCTGCAGAACCTGAGCAATACTTATTCCGGCAACTCAATTCCACAATAAGAGTAGCCGCCATCGACCCGAATCACGGATCCCGTCATATAGCTGGATGCCTTAGACGCGAGTAGAAGCAGTGGGCCAGTCAGCTCAGATGGCTCAGCAGCTCGGCGCATGGGGATTGCATCACGCCATTTTTGACCTTCTGGGCCCTCTAAAATGTCTCTTACCATATTGGTGGCCATCCAACCCGGCGCCAAGCAGTTAACTTGGATATTGTGCTTAACCAGCTCCATTGCTAAGCTGCGTGTCAAATGCTCAACCGCCGCCTTGGAGGTTGCATAAGGCACTCGCTTTAATTGGGATCTGAGTCCCAACGAAGACGATATGTTAATAATTCTGCCTGCAATTTTGTGGGAAACCATATACTGAGATATGTGCGTTGCAGCCAGCCAACTGCCCTTCACATTCACATCCAACACACTATCCCAGTCCTCCTCTGAGACGCCAAATAGCAATGTGTCAGGACCCAAAATTCCGGCCGAGTTGACTAATACGTCAATCGTTCTGAATTTTCTGTGTGCGTTTTCAATCAAACATAAGATGTCTTGCTCTTTGGTGACATCGCACTTTTGTGTCAGAACCATTTCCCCCGAGGGATCGATTTCCCTGGACAATTCCTCGAGTTTCGATTCATCCCTATCTGCAAGAACTACGCAAGCACCCGCATCAGCCAAGATTCTGGCTAATTCGCAACCTAGGCCACCTGCCGCCCCCGTGACCACAGCAACCTGATTCTTTAAGGAGAACTGATCAATCCATTTCATACAGGTCGTACCTCTCTGTCGGTCCGTGCCGTCCCGATGTGCTCGACCCACCGGGGCGGTGAGCCGCTCGAATTCACCGAAGAGACCCGGGCACCGTCACCGTCGCCGGCGTGGGCGTGGGCGTGGGGAACGATCAGCGGCTGCCGCAACTCAGACGCACCGCATGCATCTCGCCATTATGCCTCAGTGCAGGGTGCCGTGGACGGCGCTTGTCAGCACGGTATCGAGGTCGCCCAGCCCTCCGGTGAAGGGATTTCCACGCAGCAGCACGTACACCCCGGCCGGGGTCTGGGCCACCAGCTTGAGCGAACTCGATCGCATCTGCATCCGGCGATGGAACGTGACCGAGTCCAGCGGGGCCACCGCCCGTCCGTCGCCGTCGAAGTAAATCCGGGCCGCCCGGTCGAACACGGCGACCGGCCGATAGCCGGTCACTGGAACGGAACGGGTCCGCCTAATGCGACGGACCGTCGCGGCGGTGACTGTGGCTGCCGCCACCCCGACCGCGAGCAGCGCAACGCACAACCCCACCGGGTGACCGCCGCCGTGGCCTGTCCCGACGGCGGCCAGGCTCACTGCTCCGAACCCACCGAACACCAGCGCGACGACCCCGGCCACGAATGCCAAGACCGCGGGCGGACCATTGCCCCGATCCACGACTAGCACCCGTGGGCCGTCCTCGGCGATCACCAGACCACCTACCTCACGAAGGATCTGAGGTCCGCTGGCAGACATGTGGGGGAGTCTGCCATCGCCCGGGGATCGAGGCCGCCGAAAGACCGGCCGATGATCGCAACCGCGCCAGGATCCACGCCGTCCTGTGCGGAAAGCCAATCGAACGCGGCTGCGAACGGCACCCCGTGACCTCAGACTCCGATCACCCGAACCAGTTCCTCCAGCCCGCCGAAGTCGGCGGTGTTGCGGTGTGGAAGTCGAGGTGATGAGTGAGAGCGGTCGCGGCGATCAGCAGGTCGACGACTTCACCGCGATTGATCGACCCTGCGCAATGACACCGCCGGGCTACGGCGTATGGGTCCGCGTGATGGTCGCGGAAGGCTTTGTGCCTCAGCGCTTTTTGGGATGCAGCGCGGCCTCGGTGGAGGAGGATTGATCCGCTTTGGCGTTCTTGGCCGCGCGTTTCTCTTTCAGGGACTTGCCGGACTTTTTCGTCATGGCTTGGCGAGGAGATTTATCCGACATCACTGGCCCACTTCACACAGGGGGCCTGACCGGTCCCGATCACCTGACCCTACGCGCACAAACGCATTTCGTGGCGAATCCGAGAACCGTGCGGGTTTGCAGGTCCGCTTTGCCTAGACCGGGACGCGCAGCGGCTTGGCGGCACCGTGCGCTTTATCGACCAGTGGGGTGGGAGAGATTCGTGGGGTCCACCGGCACCGACAACTAGCGACGTTGCGGCGTCAGGCGCAGAACGGGGATGGTGCGGATGCCATTGGTGTTGGCCGCATACGTCGTGAAGTTAGGGAAGTAACGCTCCATCAGCGCAAACAGCCGGTCATGGTCGGCGCCCTCAGTCGGACGGGCCACAAAGCTGCCACCGCTGTCGCTGAGCCCGTCGGCGAACAGCTCGCACCGCGGGTCCTTGAGTAAGTTGTGGTACCAGCTGGGGTGCTTCACCTGGCCGTAGTTGGAGGCGAGCAGAATGACATCGTCTCCGTCCGTGAAATAGGCGAGCGTCACGGCGCGCTGAACTCCTGACTTCGCCCCCGTCGTGCGCAGGACGACGAGAGGAATCGTCCCCTTCGCGGTATGAAGACGCCCGCGGGTAAGGCGTATCAGTCGTGTGTCGAGCGGCGCCAGGAATGTGCGGTGGATGGTGGAACCGGCCTTGGTCGCCAGGAAGCGGCTCACCGCGCGCCGAATCATGGTCGGCGCACTCGTGGGGTCCACCCGAGGAATGCCATTCAACAGATCGCCGTCCATGATCGGTGAAATGCTACCCGCGGTGGGCCGCTGACAAGGGCGGTTTCCGGGGTCGGGACATGACACCGGCAACGCCGGTTTACGACATCCGAGTTGACCGGGGCAACCACGCGTCCCGATCTCAACTCAAAACGAAACGCATACGAAACCACTACTGAGATCATGAAATCGGAATTGAGAATCCGCCCGGAGTGGGGCGTAATGAACTCTACGAGGTGGCCTAATCGAGCCGACGGCTTACCCGATGAGGCCACCGTGGTGATGTGTGACCTCGGTGAGCGCACGATGGGAACCGCCGTCCTTCTCGAGGGGGCGTGGCACCACGGCGTCGTCGTGCGCGACGGCTTCCCCGCCGACCGGGTGAAGCCCCGCGGCCGCGAACCGGCACCCGGCGCATGAACCTCGACCACCGCGAACCCCGACTCGGGCTACGGGCCAACCTCGCTCAGTTTTGCCTTCTGGTAGCGGTCAACGCCTTGGTCGGCGGAATGCTTGGCCAAGAACGGACCGTATTGCCGTTGCTGGGTGAGCGGGTGTTCGGTCTCCGGGCCTACACAGCCGGCTTGTCGTTCATCCTGGTGTTCGGTGTGGCCAAGGCCGCCACCAACTACTTCGCCGGTACGTTGTCCGACCAGTTCGGTCGCAAACCGGTGTTGGTGGCGGGCTGGCTGGTAGCGGTTCCGGTGCCACTGATGCTGATCTGGGCGCCGTCGTGGTCGTGGGTCATCGTCGCCAACGTGCTACTCGGCATCAGCCAGGGCCTGACCTGGTCCACGACCGTGGTCATGAAGATCGACCTGGTCGGCCCGGTGCACCGCGGCCTGGCGATGGGCTTGAACGAGGCCGCCGGCTACGGCGCGGTCGCGGTGACCGCGTTGGCCACCGGCTATCTGGCGGAGTCCTACGGCCTGCGCCCTGCGCCGTTCCTACTCGGTATCGCATTCACCGCGCTCGGGCTGGGACTGTCCACCCTGGCCGTGACGGAGACCCGCGAGCACGCCCGACTCGAGGCCGCCACCCATATTGCCCGCGCCGACGGCCGCCACGAACACCTTCACCGCGAATTGGCCAACCGACAGGTGTTCGTGCAGACCAGCTTCCGCGAGCCTGCGCTGTCATCAGCCTGCCAGGCCGGCCTGGTCAACAACCTCAACGACGGCCTGGCATGGGGCCTGTTCCCGATCCTATTCGCCGCGGCCGGACTGTCGGTCGCCAAGATCGGTCTGCTGGCCGCGCTGTACCCCGGGGTGTGGGGCGCCGGACAGTTGATCACCGGTGCACTCTCAGACCGATGGGGCCGCAAATGGCTCATCGCCTCCGGAATGTGGCTCCAGGCAATCGCATTGGGCCTGATCGCACTCAGCGACACGTTCGCCATCTGGGCTACCGCCGCGGTGTTGCTCGGCGCTGGCACCGCACTGGTCTACCCGACGCTGCTCGCCGCGATCGGAGACGTCGCACACCCGGCCTGGCGGGCACGGGCGATCGGCACCTACCGGCTGTGGCGAGACGGCGGCTTCGCGGTCGGCGCGCTGCTCGCCGGCGTCGTCGCCGACGCCCTGGGAATCCGGGCCGCGATCTGGACCGTCGCCGCCCTCACCGCAATATCGGGCCTGATCGTCGCGATACGGATGTATGAGACCCTCCACCGGACCACGGCCCAGTAGACCCCCTCGTTGGTGGATCCCTCAAACATCGGGACCACCCGCGGGTTCGCTGCGTCCGGAACCGGCTGTCGTCCCGTCAGGACTCGCGAGGCGGGGGACGCGTGTCCAGCGCCCGGCTTGGTCCAATTCGCCGAGGATCATTGATCCATGTTCTGCCGACGGGCTATGCCTGCGACCTGAGAGTTCATGAGCGACAACTCAGTGACGTCGTATCGCTCGTGGAAGGGACCGGCGCGGTCCCCCGGGCCGGCCGGCAGGCGCCGCGGGACTTCGCCAAATCGTTCGGCAGGTTGGCGTGGCTGCACCGGCCCCGGCTTGGGGTCTTGCGAGGCGTCCACTGCCCGTGCGAACTGCAGCAGAACCACCGCGGCCGCGACACCGAACATGATGTACTCGACGAGGAACGTCCCGTAGCCGACCATCGACGCCATGTTCGTGATCTGATCGCCACTGGAGAAGATCGTCGCGGCCAACGGCAGTCCGATCCACGCGCTGACGGCGAAAACAATTGCACCGTAGATCATTCCGGCGACAACCGATTGACGCCGCTCAGTTTCGTCAGCCGCACGATGAATGCGAAGCCGATCCCGTACATCGCGCCCACCATCATGTGGACGATGGCACCGACGACGGCGGGCCCGACCTGCTCGGGGCGCACATCGAGCACGACGAGATGCTGCTCGGCGGTATGACGCAGTGCCACTACCAGGCTCACCACCTCGGGTTCGGCCAGCCGGTAGTGCACGAACAGGCCCTCGCGGCGGGCCAGCACAAGTCGGGCCTGCCGCAGTTGTTGCAGATGGCGCGATCGGCGTCGCGGTAGTGCACGGTGTGCAACTGCAGGCCGCGGAAGGTGCGTGCTCCCGGGTAGATCGGCTTGCGCCGGGGAGAACAACCTCAACGACGCCCCGGTGTGCGGCAAGGCACCTCCCGGCGCCGGCTGGTCGTCGAGGATTACGTAGCGGTGACCTGTTGGGGCAGGTAGTAGCCCGCGGCGAGCCCGGCCTGGCCGCCGCCGATCACCACCACGTCGACGTCGTCGCTGTTCACCCGTTGACCTGTCGGATGGCGGTGTCGCGGGCGTCGGCGAGTGCCTGGAGTGCGGGGATGCCGACGGGTTCGACGGCGAGCAGTGGGACCACGGCGATGCGGTCGGCGTAGTCGTCACGCACCGTGGCGATTTGGGCGATTTCAGCGGCTGCGCGACGCCGCAGCAGTGGTGAGGTGGGCTCGGCGGCGGCCAGGGAGTTGTTGATGACCCAGCCCCACGGATGGATCTGGGCGCGTTCGAGCTCACTGTTGAGGCCGGCGGCTTCCAGGACCGGCGTGGTTTCGGCGAGCGTGACGATGATGACCTTGGTGAGCTCGGGGTCTTGGAGCCGCATCAAAGGGGTGGTGAACTGGCGGTCGCCGAGTTGGCGGGCGACTTCGCGGTGATAGGAGCCGGTGGCATCGAGCAGCAGCAGGGTGTGCCCGGTGGGTGCGGTGTCCACGACGACGAAGTGCCGTCGTGATTCGCTGATGACCTTCGAGAATGCTTGGAAGACAGCGACTTCCTCGGTGCACGGTGAGCGCATGTCTTCGGCGAGCAGCAGCCGGCCCTGCTCGTCAAGGTCCGCGCCCTTGGTGGCTAGCACATGCTCGCGGTAGACGCGGGTGGCCTCGACAGGGTCGATGCTGGAGACGGTCAGGTGCTCCAGGGTGCCGTGCAGGGTGTCGGTGAGATGGCCGGCGGGGTCGGTGGTAGTCAGGTGCACCGGGTGGCCGCGCTGCGCCAGCGCCACGGCGATCGCGGCGGCGACGGTGGTCTTGCCGACCCCGCCCTTGCCCATGCACATGATCAATCCCCTGTCGCCGGCGGAGATCTGGTCGACCAGCGCCGCCAGCGGCGCATCGGGCACCTCGACCGGGGGTTGGTCGGGCTGACCGGTCGCGGTGTCGGGGGTGAACAGTGTTGCCAGGGAATCGATTCCGACGATGTTGGTGGCCTTGAGGTCCACCAGATCCAATGGCAGTGCCCGTAATTCCTCGGGCAGGGCGGTGATCGCCTGCTGCTCGCGCCGGTAGATCGCCGAGGCCAGGGGGTCGCCGGCGTCGGCGGGTGCGGGCAGGACACCGTTGATCACCACGTACTGATGGTTCAGTCCGATCGCGGCGAGTTCGCTGTGGGTGCGGGTGATCTCGGCCAGTGTCGAGGTCTGGGCGCGGGCCACCAGGACCAGTCGGGTGCGGGTCGGGTCGCCCAGCGCCTCCACCGCGGCGGCGTAGACGGCACGCTGCTTCTCCAGCCCCGACAGCGGGCCCAGGCAGGAGGCGTCGCCCTTGCCTTCGTTGAGGAAGTCCGTCCAGGAGCCGGGCAACTGCAGCAGCCGGATGGTGTGCCCGGTCGGGGCGGTGTCGAACAGCACGTGGTCGAACTGCCCGATTCGGCCCCCGGAGTCGGTGAGCAGTTCGGTGAACTCGTTGAACGAGGCGATCTCGGTGGTGCACGAACCGGAAAGCTGTTCGGTGATCGAGGCCACCTCCGCTTCGGGCAGCAGACCGCGTACGGGCCCGACGATGCGCTCCCGGTAAGCCTGCGCGGCCTGATCGGGGTCGATCTCCAACGCCGACAGCCCGGCCACCGCGGGAATGGCGGTGATGGTGTTGCCGATCGACAGGCCGAAGACCTGCCCGACGTTGGAGGCCGGGTCGGTGCTGACCAGCAGCACCGTCCTGCCTTGGCCCGCCAGGGTGATCGCGGTGGCACAGGCGATCGAGGTCTTACCCACCCCGCCCTTGCCGGTGAAGAACAGAAAGCGCGGCGGATGGTCAAGGAACTTCATCGGGTGCGGGTCCTCTGGTTGGTGATCGAAGAGCGGCAGCAAGGCGGTGCGCGGTGCACCCTCGGTGCGCCTTAGATGAAGCCGGCGATCTCTTTGAGAAGGGCGGCTTTGCCTTTGGCTCCGACGATGCGGGTGACCGGCTTGCCGTCCTTGAACAGGATCAGCGTGGGGATGGAGACGACCTGGAAGTCCCGCGCGGTCGACGGGTTGGCGTCGACGTCGATCTTGGCCACCGTCAGCACCCCGGCCTTCTCCCTGGCGATCTCCTCCAGCACCGGGGCCACCATCTTGCACGGCCCGCACCAGGCGGCCCAGAAGTCCACCAGCACAGGGGTGGTGCTGCCAAGAACATCGGCGGCGAAGGACTCGTCGGTGACGGTCAACGGGGCGGTGGGGGTGCTCATTGGTGTGCTCCGATCATCTCAGTGGTGCCGCTGTCGTGGGTGTCGGCCAGCCAGCGTTCGGCTTCGATGGCCGCCGCGCAGCCGCTGCCCGCGGCGGTGATGGCTTGGCGGTACGCCGGCGCACCAGGGTGACGCTGCGGGCGAAGCGGGTGAGGAAGGTGGCTTCCTCCATGGCCGAATCGCCGCCGCCGATCATGGCGATGTCCTGGTTCTTGAAGAAGAACCCGTCGCAGGTCGCACACGAGCTCACCCCGCGGCCGAGCAGTTCCTGCTCCCCGGGGACACCGAGGTAGCGGGCCGCGGCACCCATCGCCGGGATCACCGTCCGCGCCCGGTGCGTCTCGCCCCCGGCGGTCACGACCTCCTTGACCGGGCCGACCAGTGACACCGACTCCACGTCCTCCATCTGCAGATCGGCGCCGAACCGGATGGCCTGCCCACGCATCTCCTCCATCAGCTCCGGGCCCTGGATGCCGGTGCGGAAGCCCGGGATAGTTCTCCACTTCGGTGGTCGTCATCAGCGCACCCCCGAACGAGGTGCCCTCGAAAACCAGAGGGTGCAGTTCGGCACGGGCGCTGTAGATCGCCGCGGTGTAGCCGGCCGGCCCGGATCCGATGACGATGACGTCATGCACGGGCTGTGAACTCATAACCAGTCTTTCGGGTGTTCGGAAGTGTCGGTCGGGTTAGCAGCAGGTCGAGGCCGCGCCGCCGCAGCAGCCGCCCTCGGAGGCGATGGTCTCGGTGATGCCCAGCCCGGCGCCAGCGGGCACGTCGAGACCGGCCCAGGTGGCCAGTTGGGCGCGGTCGGGGTAGCGCCCGGTCATCGCGGTGACGCCGTCCACCAGAACCAGTGGCAGCCCGGCCGATCCGGACACGTGCAGGAACGCGGTGGCGGCGTCGTTGCCGGCGAAGGCCTGCGGTTCGCTGGCCAGGTTGTAGCGGGCGATGTCACCGCCGCGGCCGCGGATGAAATCCATGTCCGCGGAGAAGGTGACCAGTTGCTGGTCGACGTCCTCCCCGCACACGCCGGTGGCACAGCACAGGGCCGGCTCGAATACCTCGATCTTGCTCATCGGATCTCCTTGTCGGGTTGGGGCACAGGTGGATTGAGTTGTTCAGCGAGGCGTTGGACGCGGGTGTCGATGTCGTCGCGGATCAGGCGCATCCGCTCGATCCCCTCGATGCCGCGCCCGGAGGGCTCAATGGTGTCCCAGTTCTCAAAACGCGTACCGGGAACCGGTTCGACGTGTGCCTCCCGCCCCAGCGTCACCGCGACATCAACCTCACGCACGAGGTCCGGGTCGATCGGCTTGGGGTGCTCGCCGGTGATGTCGACACCGACCTCGAGCAGCGACTGCGCCGACAGCGCGTTGATCGCCGAACCCGGAGCGGTGCCGGCCGAATACACGTCGATGCGGTCACCGGCCAGCTTGCGCATCAGTCCGGCGGCCATCTGGGACTTGCCGCCGTTCTTCACGCAGACGAACAACACCGAGGGTTTGCTCACGAGGCGGGTCGGGCGGGCAGGAGTTCGGCGACCAGGGCCTGCACGCGGGTCTTGATCTCGTCGCGGATCGGGCGCACCGCGTCGACGCCCTTGCCGGCCGGGTCCTCCAGCGCCCAGTCGCGGTAGCTGATGCCGGGGAACACCGGGCAGGCGTCGCCGCAGCCCATCGTGATCACCACATCGGAGGTCTCGACCGCCTCGTGGGTGAGCAGTTTCGGTGACTGGTCGGAGATGTCGATGCCGACCTCGGCCATCGCCTCCGCCGCGGCCGGATTGATGCGAGGGCCCGGGTCGCTGCCCGCGGAGCGGACCTCGACGGCATCGCCGGCCAGGTCGCGCAGGAAGCCTGCCGCCATCTGGGAGCGGCCGGCGTTGTGGATGCAGACGAACAACACGCTGGGACGAGAAGCCATGTCTTTAAATGCCTTTCGGAATCGGATCGGGGTGGCGAGGTCACGCAGATAACGATGGGGTGGTCAACTCGGTGAGCAGGCCGCGGACGCGGGTGTCGAGGTCGTCGCGGACCGTTCCCCCTCCATCAGGACTCCTCGGCTGCGGGCCCAGTTGCCGGGAAGCGCCCGCGCAACGCCAGCGACACGTACACCAGCCCGACAAGTACGGGCACTTCGATCAGCGGTCCGACCACCCCGGCCAGGGCCTGTCCGGAGGCCGCGCCGTAGGTGGCGATGGCCACGGCGATGGCGAGTTCGAAGTTATTGCCCGCCGCGGTGAACGCCAGGGTGGTCGTGCGCTGGTAGCCCAGGCCCAACGCCGCCCCGAGCAGGTAGCCTCCGCCCCACATCAGGGCGAAGTACGCCAACAGCGGCAGGGCGATGCGGGCCACGTCGAGTGGCCGGCTGGTGATCTGATCACCCTGCAGCGCAAAGAGAATCACGATGGTGAACAACAGGCCGTAGAGCGCCCACGGGCCGATCTTGGGCAGGAACACGGACTCGTACCACTGCCGTCCCTTGACCTTCTCGCCGAGTCGGCGCGACAGGTAGCCGGCCAGCAGTGGGATGCCGAGGAAGATCAGCACCGACTTGGCGATCTGCCACGGCGAGGTGGAGATCGACGCCTGCTGCAGT
>Ga0315288_10011723_pt1 | contig 11032 bp, 9 predicted proteins | sample YL17G11_20_MG_FD_203454 | JGI IMG/M metagenome (GOLD analysis project Ga0315288, IMG submission 203454) | Sediment microbial communities from Yellowstone Lake, YNP, Wyoming, USA - YL17G11_20 | ecosystem: Environmental > Aquatic > Freshwater > Lake > Sediment | place: USA: Wyoming | collected...
CACGGCAGCGCGTTGGGCGCGCGCGGGGCGACATTCATTGGGCGATGTGGTGTCCATGTCCATTCCCGGTGTATCCTGGCAGAGGCTGGCGCGGGCGCTCGACCGCTTCTACGCCGCGGGTCCCAATTCCACCGCAAGCTTCGCGGAGGGGACGGTCAACCTCAACACGGCGGGCGAGAGCGTGCTCGAAGCGATCGGCCTGCCGGCCGCGGTCGCGCAGGCGCTCATCGAGCAGCACGCGGCGGCACCGCTCGCGGCCAAGGGCGAGCTCGCCGGCATACAGAGAATCAGGCAGCAGGACATGATCGCCGTCGCCGACTTGATCGCGACCAAGTCCTCGATCTACAGGGTGCGGGCTTCCGCGCAGGCCGAGGAGCGCCCGCTCCGCGCCGGCGTGTTCGCGCTGCTGGACCGGAGCGGGCCGAGCCCCAGGGTCATCCTGTGGCGGCAGGATTTCGATCCTTCGGCCGCGCCCAGCACCAGCCCGCCCGTGCAGTCGAGTGGATCCCAGGAGTAGGTGAATGGCGCGCACAGCCATCGGCGTGGACATAGGTTCCCGGTACGTTAAGGTCGTCGAGTTGATTCGCGAGGGCGCCCATGCGCGCGTGGTCGCCTGCGCGGCGCAGGAGATCACCGACTCGTCGGATGCGGCCAAGGCGGACGCCGTCGCGCGCGCCCTGCGCGCGGCGGGGATCCGCGGGCGAAGGGTGGTCTGCGACGTGGCGCGCGGCGACGCGGTGGTGAAGCGGATCCACATCCCCGCGACGAACCGGGAAACCGCGCGCAAGGTTCTGCAATTTGAGGCCCAGCAGCACGTGCCCTTCCCGCTCGAGGAGATGGCGTGGGACTTCGAGGTGGATCCGAGCGGCTTTGTCCTGCTGGCGGCCGTGCGGCAGACAGTGCTGGAGGCCGTGCGCGCCGTTCTGGCGCAAGCGGGTCTGCGGGCATCGGCGGTGACCGTCAGTTCCGCGGCAGCCGCTGCCGCCTACTTGCAGCGGGCCGACCGCCTGGCCGGGGAGCATGCTGACGAGGCCGCCGTGCTCCTCGAACTCGGAGCCGGGCCCGTCGTGGTCAACGTGTTCCGCGGGGGGACATGGCTGCTCAGCCGTCCGCTGCCGGTCAGCGGCGATGACCTGACCGCCGCCTTCGCGGCCGACCTGGGCTGCGACTTCGAACGGGCGCAGCGCGTCAGGCAGGGCGAGGGCGTTGCGGCTCTGCCCGCGGCCGCGCCGCGCGTGACGGAGTGGTTGCAGGCACTCCGCGCCGAGGTCGAGCGGTCGCTGCTCGCGGCGGCCGAGCAGACGGCGATCCTCGCGGTGGAACGCATCGTCGCCACGGGAGGCGGATGGCTGACGCCCGGCTTGCCGCAGGCGGTGTCGGGCGTCCTGGGGGGTGCGGTCGAGGTCTTTCCTTGCGCACCGGAACCCGTGACGCCGGCGTTCGGCGCGGCGATCGGCCTCGCACTTCAGGACCTGGGACTAGCCCGGGGCGTTGACCTGACGGCTTCGGCCGCGGCGGGCACGCGCAGGCAGGCCCGCCGCTGGACGAGTTCCGTGGTGGCCATTGCGGGCCTGCTCGCGGTGATCGCAGTCGGCACCTGGCGCTACTGGACGCTGGAACAGCGGTCCCTCGTCCTCCAGCCGGCGCGGGCCGCCGCGACCCGCCGCGAAGAAGACATGCGCAGCCTGGACGCCAGGCGACGCGCCCTGGAGGCGCAGGCGGCCGAAGTGCAGCGCCTGCTGCGGCCGCGCCACAAGGTGTTGAACGCGCTGCAGGAACTGAGTGCTGTTGCGCCCGCCGGCATGTGGTTGACTGCGGTTTCCTACTCTCCGGGACGCCCCGTCGCGGTGCAGGGAAAAGCGGCCTCAGCCACCCAGGTCTCGGACCTGCTCGACGCCCTGGGCGCGCGCGCGGCGCTGACTCGCGTGAAGCAGGGCGAGAAGGACACCGACGTGGACTTCGCTATCACTCTGGAAGCGAAGGATGGAGGCTAGCCGCGTGTTCTCGCGTCGCGAGAAGGTCCTGCTGGCGCTGGCTGTCGTCGCCGTAGCGGTGGTGGGGGGCGTTCAGGTCTGGGGGACCACCGCAGGCACCGCACGGATGAACCGCGCCAGCGACCTCCCTCACTGGAAGGCGCTGCGGCAACGCGTGGACGACACGGACGCGCGCCTGCGGAAGACCACCATCCCGGCATCCGACGCGGCCGCTCGCCTCCTGCGCGCAGGGCAGGCCAGCGGCTCGGCGACCGGCGTCACCATCACCTCCGCCCGTCCCCGCAGGGCCACGAAGACCCCTTCCGGCTGCCTCGAGCAGGCGCTCGAGATCCAGGCGACCGGGCGGTTCCCCAGCATTGCCCGGTTCATGTTCGACCTCGAAACCAGGAATGCCAACCTCCGCATCGCCCGCGTCGCGATCACCTCGAGTGACGCTGGGTCGGACAGGGTCAACGGCGCGATCACCATTGTGGGCTACAGCCCAGGAGTCGTCAAGAAATGAAAAAGACACGAGATTCCAAGTCACGTCCGCGTATCGCCCCGATCAGGGGCGCCCTGCTGGCGGTCGCCTTCTTGCTGGTGGCTGCGGCCTGGGGCGCAAACCGGTCGGCGAAACAGGGCCCCGGGCATGGTGTCGTGCGCACCCGCGCCGCCGCCGGGACCGCCACGGCGAGCAGCCGGCCCCGCGTGGCGCAGGCGCCCAGCGCGAGCGCCTGGCGCTACGACGCCGTGGTGCAACGCAACCTGTTCAAGCCGCTGGGGTCGGCCACGCCGGGGAAACCGGGCGCGCTGCCGCCGGTGCCGCCGATGCCGGTTGACGCATTCCAGCTGAGCGACGTCGGTAAGGCGGATGCCGGGGCCGCTACGGCGCCCCAACCGCCCCAATGGATCTACGCCGGTTACGCGACAGTGAACGGGAACCCACAGGCGATTGTCGAGAACAGCGGCACGAAGCAAGGCCAATTCCTGACCGTGGGCCAGACGCTGGACGGGTCCGTCGTGAAGAGCATCTCTCCGCAGGCGATCCAGTTGACGCGCGGCGGCGACACGACGGAGATGAAGCTCTCCGAGGCCTTCACCGCAACTCCGCTCAACGAACCACCCAAGCCGGCGGCCCAACCCAACCAGGGCGGTCGGGGGCGGCGTGGTGGCCAGGGCGGCGGCCAGGGTGGCGGCTTCGGCGGCGGCGGTGGCGGCGGTGGTCAGTTCATCCAGCGTATGCTGCGCGACAATCCCAATCTCATGTCCGTAATCTTCAACCAGGCGGGCGGTCCACCAGGGCAGGCGCCTGGCGGCGGGCCTCAGCCCCAAGGAGGACAACAGTGAGAACCTTGCGTTTCGTGCTGGCCTGGGCGCTGGCGGCGAGCCTTGCCGTAGGGTCGGGCGGCCTGTGCGCCGAGCCCGCTCCGCCGGCTTCTGCGGCTCCGCCGGCGCCGCCGGCCCCGGTGGACAAGGTCACCCTGGACGTGCGCGGCCTCGACATAGACAACCTGCTTCAGTTCTACAGCCGCACCTTCAGCCTGACCATCATCAAGGATCCCAACTTGACCGGGCCCGTGACCATCATGTGCCCGCAGCCGGTGTCGCGTCAGGAGGCGTTCGACATCCTCAACTCGGTGGTGGGGGTGCGTGGATTCACCTGCATACTCACCGGCAATGTGATGAAGATTGTCACCGTGGCCAAGGCGGTACAGTCCAACGTGGGACTGTCGGTGGGGCGCACGTCCACCCAGAGTGGGGATCTCGTGATCACCCAGCTCGTCCCCTTGAAGGGCAGCGCAGACGCGGCGCAATTGCAGGCTGCGCTGACGCCCCTCATCACGGCGGGCGGAAGCGTCATCGCCGACACCGCCAGTAACACGCTCACCATCACGGACTATGCCAGCAACATCACGCGCTTGTTGCAGATCATTGACCAACTGGATTCGGCAAACGCCACGCAGTTCCATGTCTTTCCGCTGATCTACGCGCAGGCGGCGGATGTCGCCCCGTTGCTGACCCAGGTGTTCTTCACCGTGCCGCGCGCGGCGGGGACCTCCGGGGTGCAACTGCCCGGCTTCTTGCAGCGCCTGACGGGCGGAACCGCGGGGGGGCAGGGCGCGCGCGGCAGCGTCACCTCCGTTCCCTTCGGGCAGGCGGTGGCGGACACCCGCACCAATTCCGTCCTGGTCAGCGCGGGCAAGGAGCGCATGGACGCGATAGCGGAGGTGATCAAGGGGTTGGACCTGCCGATCGAGCGCAAGGGGAACCTCACCGTCGTGCCGCTCCGGCGCGCGAACGCGGTGGACGTCGCCACCGCGCTCAACCAAGCCCTCGGCGCGCGCACGACAGCCCAGGCCCGGACCACGGCCACGACGACCTCCGCGCGCTCAGGTGCGCAGGGTCGGACTACCCCGGCTGCATCTGCGGGTAACCGCATCGGCACCGCGGTACCGACGCGCGCGAACGAAGGCCCCGCCGCAGGCAATTCCCCGCCCAGCCGGGCCGAGGCGCCGGCCGCGGAAGCAACCGGGGGACCGTCCGGGCAAGCCCCCGTCGTGACGCTGGGGCCGCTAGCAGGTCTCGCTGGGGTGGCCGGCTACGCCGCGGCCCAGGCCGCCAACGTGGTGCAGTTGGGAGGCAACGTGTCGGTGGTGGCCGAGCCGAACACGAACTCGCTGATCATCTCCGCGGATCCCGAGTACGCCCTGATGGTGCAGCAACTGATCGAACAGCTCGACCAGGCGCCGCCGCAGGTCCTGATCGAGGCCATCGTCGCGGAAGTGTCGCTCGATGCGGAACGCAAACTGGGCTTCGAGTGGAGCTCGATCGAGCACCCCACCTTGGGCAACAGCAACCTCACCGGGACTCTCGGCACCAGCTTCGGGCTGGCCGCGGAAGGGGCGACCGGCTTGACCTACGCCCTCGCCGGCAGCAACTTCAACGCTTTGGTCCACGCCTTGGCCAGCGATAACAGCGTGAACATCCTGTCCACGCCCAGGATCTTCACCTCCAACAACCGCCCGGCCCAGATCAACATCAGTACCGCGACACCCTACGTCAACAGCGTGCTGGTCTCCACCGGTGTCTCCCAGACTTTTGGCGTGCAGTATCTCGACGTCGGGGTCATTCTTGATGTCACCCCCCAGATCTCCCCGGACGGGACGGTCACCATGCAGGTTTCCCAGCAGGCCAATGAACTCCTCGGGTTTCAGAACCTGGGGAACAATATCACGGCCCCGACCGTGGCGACGCGCTCCGCCCAGGCGACGATCCGGGTGACCGACGGGCAGACCGTCATCCTCGGGGGCATCATCAGCGACAACGTCACTCGTAACGTCGAGAAGGTGCCGCTGTTGGGCGATATTCCGCTGCTCGGGAATCTCTTCCGCCACTCCACCGTCAGCAAGAAGAAGACCGAGTTGCTGGTGTTCTTGACTCCGAGGGTCGTGCGCACGCCGGAGGAAGCCGCGGCCTTGACCCGTTCCGAGCAGGCGAAGTCCATCGCGCCTATGCCGGCAATTCCCGCCGCCAAGGGCACTCCCTAGGCTGCGCACCCGGTGAAGCAACGTCGCGCTAAACCCGGGTCTTCACGCAGGTCAAACGAGATCTCGGCGCCGCGCAGGCCTGCGCGGCGCCGCGGGTTCTAGCGACGCGGGCAGGCGCCGTGCCACTTCAACGGCCGCCGGCGGGAACAGTTGGCCGCGTGCGACCGGCCCGTTGCGATACGCCCGCTTGGTCAGATAGGCAAGCACGCCGGCCGTCAACGACCGTGCCATCGCCTCTCGGCCGCGGCTCGACCTGATGAATGCCGCGTCCGTCCTTTTGGAGAGATAGACCATCTCCACAAGCACCACCGGGGTGCGCGCGTAGATCGAGCCGGTGAGCGCGCCCTGTTTGCCTCCGATGCGCGTCCGGTCGTCGCCGTGGGCGCCGTTGTCGGGCAAGGCGCCCTGCAACCCCTTGACCGCAGCGTCATGCACGATCCTTGCGGCCCGCTCGCTCTCCGCCCTGACCCACGCTGAAGGACCGCGAACGCCGCCCTTCTTCCCTTCACGGTTCGGATAGTAGAAGGTAATCCCGGAGCCCTTGCCCGTGTCGCAGTGGAGGCGCAGGAACAGGTTCGCCCGGGCCGCGTTGGCCGCCTCAGCGCGCCGCTGGTTGGTGACGAACTGATCCATGCTTCCCTTGGTCAGCACCACCTTCACATTCGCTTGCTCGAGGAGCGCTTTCATGCGCATCGCCACCAGCCAGTTCATCTCAACCTCGGTCACGCCGTGCTGCACGGCGCGTCCGCTGTTGTTCTCAGACGGATGCCCGGGATCGAGGCAGACCACCCCGAGCGCCGGCGCCGACTCAACCAGCCGCAGCCCCGGCGGTGGCACGGCCGCGCGCTGCCCGCGGCCGGGGCGCGCGCTGACCAGGATCGTCGCGGCGAGCAGAATCACACCATGCCGTAGTGTCACCGAGCGTCACCTCATCACCAGACCATGTTCGTGCCGGCGCCGGCTCCAATTCGGCTGTGGATGCTGCCAGTCCTGTCGGTGGAAGGGGCGGCAGGAGGCTTGGCGGCCTGCCGGGTACTTTTGAGCATCAGCCGCGAGGTCACGGCAACAGGAGGTGTTCCCATGGGGCAGCTCGGGGTCGCTTTGCTGGGATGTGGATTCGTCGCGGAAATCCATGCCGACTGCTACCGCCGCTTCGTACCGGACGCCAGGGTCGAGGCCGTGGTCGGAAGGAACGAGGCGAAAACCAGGGCGTTCGCCGAGCGCTTCGGCATTCCCCGGTGGTTCACGGACTATCGCCGCGCGCTGGCCTTGGACGAGGTCCGGATCGCCGACGTGTGCTTGCCGAACTTCCTGCATGCGGAGGCGACGCTCGCCGCCGCCGCCGCGGGTAAACACGTGATCTGCGAAAAGCCGCTCTGCATGAACCTGCAAGAGGCCGACCGGATGATCGCCGCCTGCAAGCAGGCGCAGGTGAGGCTGATGTACGCCGAGGAACTCTGCTTCACCCCCAAGTACGTGCGGGCCAAGACGCTCGTTGACGAGGGCGCGTTGGGCAAGGTCTACCTGGTGAAGCAGAGTGAGAAGCATTTCGGGCCGCACGCGGAGTGGTTCTGGGATGTCACGCGCTCCGGTGGAGGCGTGATGCTCGACATGGGATGCCACGCGTTCGAGTTCATCCGCTGGATGCTGGGGAAGCCCAAGGCGCTCTCGGTGTGGTGCCAGATGGGCACCTACGTCCACGGCGACAAGACCCAGGGCGATGACAACTCGATCGCCATCGTCGAATTCGAGGGCAACGCCGTGGGCATGGCCGAAGAGAGTTGGGCCAAGCCGGGCGGCATGGATGATCGCGCGGAGATCTACGGCTCGCAGGGAGTCACCTACGCGGACCTGCTCCACGGAAACGCGCTGGAGACGTTCAGCCAGGTCGGCTACGGTTACGCGGTCGAGAAGGCCCCGGACACCAAGGGCTGGACCTTCACCATCTACGAAGAGGCCTGGAACTACGGCTTTCCGCAGGAACTGGCGCATTTCGTGGACTGCGTGAAGAACGGCAGAGAACCGCTCGAGACCGGCGAAGACGGCCGGGCCGTGCTGGAGATCATCATGGCCGCCTACGAATCCGCCGCGATCGGCAGGCGGATCAGCCTGCCGTTCAAGACGGATGCCAAGATCCCCATCGAGCCGTGGCTCAAGGCGCGGCGCTGATCGCGGCGGGGGCCGGCCCCAATCGCCCGCGCCCGTCTGTAGGAGGGGTTCTTGGGAGTGCCGAATTCAACCATTCGCCTGAGGCCGACGCTGGTGGGAGTCAAACAGGGCTTTGTGCACACGAGGTCAACCGCGATGAGAATGTTGAACCTGCGCGTCCGCTATTTCCAAGACAGCACGCCGCCGGACGTGCCCTGCCGCGAGGAGAATTTCGTCCGCCGCGAACTCCTCTTCCCGTTGCCGGTCGAGCAGACGGCGCTGCTGCTCATAGACCTGTGGAACGTGCACCACATCCAAAGTTGGATGGAGCGGGCCGAAGCCATGACGCGCGATGTGATCGTCCCGCTGATTGACAAAGCGCGCGCGGCGGGAGTGACTATCGTGCACGCGCCCAGTCCACAGATCGCGATCAAGCACGGCGTGGCCGCGGAGGCGCCGCCGCCCGCGCCCGAGCCCACCTGGCCGCCTGCGGAGTTTCGCGCCCGCCGCGGCCCCTACGGCCTCTTCCGCGGCCCGCGCGAGCAGCCCCCGGGGATCGAGATGTACTGGAAAGATCTGGACGGCCGCCTCGACATCTCGCCCCGCGTCGCAATCCACGACACCGATCTCCTGGTGGCGACCGGGCAGCAATTGCACGCCCTCTGCGAGGAGCGGCGCATCCTGCACCTGCTCGTCGCCGGGTTCGCCACCAACTGGTGCATCCTGGGCCGCGACTACGGCGTCCGCGCGATGCGGAGCCGCGGCTACAACGTGATCTTGCTGCGCGACGCCACCGAGGGTGTCGAGTTCCCCGATACCCTCGACCAGCGCTGGGCGACGGAACTGGCCCTGCGCGAGGTCGAGCAGGTCTGGGGCTTCTCCGCCTCCACCCAGGATTTCTACGCTGCCTGCGACGCCCTGCCCGAGCGGTGAGCCCGCGGAGTGAAGCGTGAAGATCGGCTTCTCGGTGTCCGTGTACGAACACGCTGCGTTTCTGCTCGGCAAGTCGCCGTGGGAGGTTTCCCGGGACCCGGGCCTGGTGTGGCAGGCGCATCGCGCGGCGTACCGGCTCTACCGGCATTTCCCGGTGGTGGTCGGGATAGACATCTACAACCTTGAGGCCGAGGCCTACGGGTGCCGCGTTGACCAGCCGGCGGCCAACGGCGTCCCGGCGATCACTCGACCGCTCTTTGCGTCGCTCGACGACGGCCTCGCGATCGAACCGTTCGATCCCGAGACGGCCGGCCGCATTCCGGCGATGATCGCGGCGGCGACTCGGCTGGCCGCCGAGTTCCCGGAGGCCGACGTTCGCATTCCGCTCAGCGGCCCATTCTCCATTGCGGTGAGCCTGCTGGGGTTGGGTGAACTCCTCACCCGCGTCGCGACCACGCCGGAGACGGTTCGGGAATTCCTGTTGAGGCTGACTCCGGGACAGGTCGCGTTCTGTCGCGCGGTGAAAGCAGCGGGCCTCGACGTGGCCTTCTTCGAATCGGCGGCCGCGCCGCCTCTGCTGGCGCCGGCGCAGTTCCGGGAGGTCGAGTTGCCGCCGCTCAAACGCATGATGCAGGAAGTCGCCGCGGAAGTCGGCCACCCGGTGCCGTGTATCATCGGGGGAGACACGGAGCCGATCATCGAGTACATGATGGAAACCGGAACCGACTTCGTGATCTGCCCCGCCGAGACGGATCGCCGCGAATTCCTGCGACGGATGGAGGCCCACCCGCAGGTGAAGGTGCGCGTCAACCTGGACCCGCGGATGTACGTGCGGGGTACGAGGGCGGAAATCCTCGCGGGGGTGGACCAGGTCATCGAACTCGCAGGCGGCAGACAGAATGTCCTCCTCGGCACCGGCGCCGTGCCCTACGAAACGCCGCCGCAGAACATCCTGCTGATCCGCGATTACGTGGCCTAGAGGCATCCGCGGTCCCATGCAGAATCCACGCCCGACGAGGGCAGGGAGCGCTCTGATCGGAGGCTGAGGATGGGCGAACGCAGGGCAGGATCAGGACGCCCTGGCGCCTGTGAGGAGGGCCGGAGGCTAGCCATGAGCCGGCGGCAGTTCCTCGGCGGGGCTGGGCGGGCGGCGCTCGGGGCGGCCATCGCTGCGGCGGTCGCCCGGACGAGGCCCCACGCAGCGGCGGCCGTGGAGGACACGATGAACCACGGCACCCATGCCAGCGAAAGCCGGCCGCTGCACCTCGTCGGCTACACCGAACACCAGGCGAACCTGCCCGGCGGTATGCACCCCTATCTGACGAGCGAGCGCGCATGCCTCGTGCGCGGGGATGGCAGCGCCCGCCGCCTCTTGGCCGAGGCGTTGGCGCGCGAGCCGAACACCTGGACCGCCTTCGCGGGATGGTCGCCCGACGGCCGGCAGGCGATCATCGCCAGCGGCTGGGAGAGTCCCGAAAACGCCGCCTGGGAGGAGCAGCATCAGACCTTTCGCATGACCGAGGGCTGGCGGCACGACCAGTGCCTGCTGGATCTGGCTACTGGCGCGATCACCAACCTCACCGCGGTGGACCGGGTGAGCGACTACAACGCCGGCCTTTTCTTCTGGCCCAAGGATCCGACGCGCCTGGGCTTCGAGGCGATGATCAACGGCATGATGACCCCTTTCAGCATGTCGCTCGATGGCACGCACAAGAAGGATCTCTCCAGCGGAAACCGCGAGTTCACCTACGGCCTGAACGCCTCGCCCGACGGCAAGCGCATCGCCTACCACAAGTCCTACCAGGTGTACATCGCCGACGCCGACGGCACCCATGCCCTCCACGTCAACACCGGGCAGCCGTTCAATTTCGTCCCCCAATGGTCCCCCGATGGCCGATGGCTGCTGTTCGTGAGCGGCGAGCATTACGATTGCCACCCCTACCTGGTGCGCGCCGATGGGACCGGCCTGCGCAAACTGGCCGACCGCGGGGGATACCCCGGCGTTGTGGAAACACTCGATACCCCGGCGTTCCACAGCGCCAGCAGCGACGTCCCGGTGTGGGCGCCTGACGCGCGGTGGGTCTACTACACGGCGAAGCGCGCCGAGGCCATCGAACTGATGCGGGTCAGCGTGGAGGGGCGCGTCGAGCAACTCACGCGTTCGGGCCCCGGCGTCTTGCACTACCATCCGAGGCCGTCGCCGGACGGCCGGTGGGTGCTATTCGGATCCAAGCGAGGAGGCAGCCGCCAACTCTACGTCGCTCGCGCAGATGGCGCCGGGGCGTATCCGCTCACCCATGTGCCGGCGGGACACGGCGCGATGCATGGTCATTGGCAACCCGTGGCAGGCGCTCCCCCTCGCACCTGACCGGCACGAGGTCGGTTCCTAGGAGATCGGGATACGATACCCGGCCACGTTCGCCATGCGGA
>Ga0315288_10011724_pt1 | contig 11032 bp, 5 predicted proteins | sample YL17G11_20_MG_FD_203454 | JGI IMG/M metagenome (GOLD analysis project Ga0315288, IMG submission 203454) | Sediment microbial communities from Yellowstone Lake, YNP, Wyoming, USA - YL17G11_20 | ecosystem: Environmental > Aquatic > Freshwater > Lake > Sediment | place: USA: Wyoming | collected...
AACAGGGTTATTCCAAGTAAAAAAGTCAGATTTGCAAGCACGGGGAATAGGGCTGCAATCAGCGTGACGATAGCCTGGAAGCGGTAACCATCGCGAAAAATGATAACTGCTCGGATTAACAACAGGATACTTACGATGGTGAGCAGATAGGAGTATCCCGTACCAATCGTGAAATAAGGTCCGCGACCAAACACAAGGATATTGGTATCCGGAATATATGTAAAACGATCCCATAACCAACCCGTCCAGGTATTTGTGATGGCAATGAGATTGGTCAAAAGCGGAATTATCCAGATGGGCAGTAAAACCCGGCGCCTCAGCCAATTTTGCTGGGTAGAAAATTCGAGGGCAAAGATAAAGAACAAAACAGGCGTCGTTGTAACGCCCAGGTATCCGATTGAAGACCAAAATATTTTATTTGACTCTGACTGAGAAAGATTCTCTAGGAAGGAAGTGGCAGACCACTCTGCAACAGCCAGCATCAATAAAGACAAAGATATTCTGGCGCTTCCGGCATGCTGCTTAATGACTGAGCGCGACAATACCAGGGAGATGCCAGTCGATAATAATAAAGAAAGGGAAAGGAGAGATAGTGTCGAATTCACAGCTTTTGTTATTTGGTTCAACCAACCTGATCAGTCAATCCAATTGAAAGTTCTCTCGACTGCCTTACGCCAGGCTGAGTAAAGCGACTCACGGGTCGCTTCGCGCATTAAAGGGTGCCAGGTTTGGTCGATATGCCAATTGGCTCGCAAGTCATCCAGGCTGTTCCAAAAGTTCACGGCCAATCCAGCAGCGTATGCGGCGCCCAAGGAGGTAGTCTCGGAAACTTTGGGGCGAACGACAGGCACTCCCAGGATATCGCTTTGAAACTGCATTAGCAGTTCATTGTACACCATCCCACCGTCAACTTTCAACGCGGTCAGCTTGACACCAGAATCGATCTTCATTGCTTCTAGTACTTCGCGCGTCTGGTAAGCAGTGGCCTCGAGTGCAGCGCGGGCAATGTGCCCTTTGTTGACATAACGGGTCATACCGACAATCGCACCTCGCGCGTCAGACCGCCAGTATGGAGCAAACAGACCTGAAAATGCGGGCACAAAGTAGATACCTCCATTGTCTTGCACGGTTCGTGCCAACACCTCCACTTCAGATGATTGTTTGATTAACCCTAGATTGTCTCTTAACCACTGTACCAGAGCACCCGTGATTGCGATTGAACCTTCCAGGGCATAAATGGCTGGCTGATCTCCTAACTTGTAAGCCAGGGTGGTGAGCAGCCCATTCTTAGACTGGATGGGCTTTTCCCCAGTATTCAAAAGCATAAAACAGCCCGTTCCGTAAGTGTTCTTAGCCTCCCCGATGTTGAAACAGGTCTGTCCAACCAGGGCGGCCTGTTGATCCCCTAAGTCTCCACAAACAGGAATCGCTTCACCAAAAGGTCCATCCTTCCGGGTGGTACCCCAGGTTAGCGGATCGCTCGACGGGGCAATTCGGGGAAGGATGGCACGCGGTATCCCCAGAACGATTAGGATTTCTTCATCCCAATCCAGGGTTTCCAGGTTCATCAGTAAGGTGCGGCTGGCATTCGTTACATCTGTGATATGACTGCCCTCCTCAGGACCGCCAGTCAGCCACCAGATGACCCATGTATCGAGATTGCCAAAGAGCGCATCTCCCCGTTCTGCAGCCCCGCGCACACCAGGGACATTTTCCAGAATCCATTGGATTTTAGGTCCGGAAAAGTACGTTGCCAGGGGCAGACCGACTTTTGCACGAAAACGGTCCTGACCTCCAGAGGCAGCTAACTGATCACAAATACTTTTAGTGCGGGTATCTTGCCAGACAATGGCGTTATAGAACGGCTTACCCGTGCGCCGGTCCCAAACCACAGCGGTTTCGCGTTGGTTTGTGATGCCGACCGCTGCGATATCTCCAGGTTTAACCCCAGCCTTTACGATGGCCTCGTGGATAACTTCTTGAGTTCTTACCCAAATTTCCATCGGGTTATGTTCGACCCAACCGGGCTGGGGGTAGATTTGTTCATGTTCTTTTTGGGCCAGGCTGATGACTTGCCCGTTGTGATCGAAGATCATGCAACGGGTGCTGGTGGTTCCCTGGTCGATTGCAGCAATGTATTTCGGCATAAGAGTTCCTTTCTAAGTTCTAGTGAGGCCGTTTTTCCATCACATCGAGCTTGGCAGCCTGGTAAGGTGCGACGACATCCGGAATTGCATCGGCTCCAGCCTGGAAGGCATTGGCGATGCCTGTGCGTATTTCTTCCCAATAGGCTCGAGCAGCCTTCCAACGATCGGCCCGGAAGCGCTTTATCCAGGCTATTAAATCGGGTTCTTTGAGTCCCAGGCGGTCCCACTTTTCGAGATACTGCCAGATCACATCGATAGTACGCTGGCTTTCCCAAAAGATAGATTGATCTCCGTCTGCTTCATAGATCTGGCGGGCCAGCTCGAACTGGTGGGCTTTATAATCAATTGGGAATTGGTAATGAGCAGAGATAATTTCATCGACAATTGCTTCTACCCATTTTCGATGGAAACGACAAACCCCGGTATTCTCACTGAAAAGCTCATAAACCATTCGTTCTACACAGCGCTGTCCCAATATTTTGGGAGGCAAATAATCAAACCCGTAATATACAAAATATTTCCCCATGATGGGCATGGGACTCAGCATACCGGGCACCCAATATTGGTTGGGCGTCAGGCAGCCTTGCTTTCCGTGCGCAACAAACACTGCTTTATCGACCGCACGCTGGCCTGGTTCTATCAGATGGTATTGTTTGTCCAATGCATCTCCGGCGGAGCGGATTCCGGAGCGAAAGATCGCCCCCGTTTCTTCGAAGAGGATCATGGCAGCGATCTTTTGTGCATAATCGGCGTTTCGCCGGGAATCCTCGATCAGATCGAAATCAGCGGGTTGTGATGCGAAGTCGAACTGTAATTCTGTTGCAGGCGGCAGACCGAAATCTTGAGGGGGCAGGATCCCTGTGTGGAAAAGCTCCATCAGCCAGGCGATCGTACCGCCGAATTGGATTGCATCGCTGCCCATGGCATCGATAAAATGGTTGATCGCCTCAGCGGCACGCTGATCAAAAATTCCACATTGTGGACCTAATGCCAGGTAGGGTTCATAATCTTTTTTATAGATATCTTTATACTTTTTGCAAGCGATTGAGCAAGGCTCACCGCAGTGCGTAAATGATTTGGGTTGGATGATCTCTTCGTTGAACTGCTTGAGATAATGGTCTAATATAAACTGTTCGTGCTGTTCCTGGCGGGACTGGTCCGACTCGAAAATGGATGTGTAGTTAAAGCTAAAGAGCTTATCCTCGCCTGTGTGCATATTCACGCCAAAAGTACCCCCGGTCATGAAGCCGGGCACATAGCGATATTTTTCGGCAGCACCTAAATCGACTTTGATCATCGAATCGCCATAATACTGCTGAAAATATCCGTCGATCTCTTTTGAGTCCTTTAAATCTGGATCTTCCCAGTCTCCACCAAATATGCAGGCGGCAATTCGGTGGTGCTGCAATAACTGGCTTCCCAGGCCTCCGCGCCCAGCCCAATCGTCGATTGGGGTCACACGCCCTTTCTTGACCTGGTTACTGCCGATGATCCCCTGGTTTGTTTGGCGGGCAGCCGGGCCAACTGCAAACACCCGCACCCAATCCTCATTGTATTCAGCTGCATAACGGTCAAATACAGCTTGCTGCAGCGCATAAAAGCCAATCAGAAGGTTTCCGTCAGGATCGGCATAGCCTGTCCAAAGGATATCGGGGTGGATTGGTTCCAGGCGGACTTGGATCTCCCCCTGCGTGTGGTTCAGGATGAGCACGGAATCCTGCGCAGCTCTTCCGTGGATGGTTATGAAATCGACCCCGATGCGGTGCATAATATATGCACCGCCACCCAGGCTGGAAACATAGAAACCTTCCCATGAGGGCGAATATCCGCAAAATACAAGGCGGCGAGTGCCTGGAATACGGGAGCCTGCTAAAGGTCCTCCTCCCCAGGTCATCACATCGGGAATATGATCTTTTGGGCTCGTTTGACCTTTGTCTCGAAGCTTCTCTTTGTATTTTGCCCAGCCATAGTCCACCGGACCAATGATATGCACGCCTTCAATGCGATGAAGGATCGGCCGGATTTCGAAATCGCCGGTTTCTAGATCGATAATTAGCTCACGTTGTTTTAATTGATGAGTCATGAATCTGGATTGAGTGTTTTGACAGGATTTGTGTTGGGATTGAAGAAAAACATTGGGTTTAGATCAATGGGACAGAAACAGGTTTCCTGGATCTGGCAGCTTCCAAAAGAGACAGAAGGGCTGCGATGTTCCCTCGGCTGTCAGCGATTGAGACTCGGGGTGGTTTGCCCATTAAAATTGCATCGGCCATATCTTCAACCTCACCGGCGTAGAGGTCTGGCCCATGCACAGGGATATCCTGGATCTTCCCTTCCCGGTACAGCGAGATGGCCTCTTTTCGTCCTGGGACAAAAGGCCGAGAAACGGTCAAGGTACCCTCGGTGCCAATGACTTCCAGGTGTGTACGGAATGCGGTCCGAAAACTGCTGTCAAATTGGGCATAAACATTTCCAGGGAATTGTAATTGGCCGACAAAATGGATATCAACACCGGATGCATTGTTCTCTTGCCAACCAAAAGCTTCAAGAGGTTCTGTTCCTGCTAGATAGCGGGCATAACTGACGGGATAGCAGCCAACATCCCATAAGCAACCGCCGCCCAAAGATGGATTGAACCTTACATCGTCAGGACGATCCAGTAAATTGAAAGAAAACGAGCCGCGCACCAGGCGCAGTTCTCCAATTGCCCCAGCAGTAACCAGTTCCTTGATTTTGATCGTTTGAGGATGATGGCGGTACATAAAAGCTTCAGCAACGATTCTGCCCGAATGGAGAGCAGCTTCAGCCACAGATTCGATTTCCTTCAGGCTGAGGGTAATAGGTTTTTCACATAACACATGTTTACCCGCCAATAGAGCTCTAATCGTCCATTCCGCGTGCAGACTGTTGGGCAAGGAATTGTAGATGACATCAATTTCGGAGTCTTCCAATAAAGCTTCGTAGCTTCCATAAGTTTTTGGTATACCCCAATCACCGGCATATTTACGCGCTCGTGCTTCATCCCGACTGGCGACGGCAAACAATTCATTGCGCTTTGAACTCTTGATGGGGGGGATCACCTTGCGGTTTATTCGGGCGGTGCTGAGCAATCCCCAGCGAAGTTTTTTATATCTGGACATAGGGACCCTCTCTGTTCTCAATTATAATGCACAGTACATGAATGCATCTCAAGACCGAAGGCAAACCCGTGCTACATACGATTTTCTAAGCCGCTGGTATGATCTTTTGAGTGGTCCAGCAGAAGATAGGGCCAGGCAACAGGCCGTCGAACTGTTAGATATTCGGGCAGGGGATATCATTTTGGAAATTGGTTCAGGAACTGGCAGCTCATCCGTTGAAATGGGGTCAAAGGTCGGTTCTGGCGGGTATGTTTGTGCTTTAGACCTCTCCTCAAAAATGCTGGATGTTGCTCAAAGAAAACTCCTCCGGAAAGGGCTGGGCAAACGAGTGGGATTAGTCTGGGGAGATGCCATTCATCTCCCTATGCCTTCTCATGCGGTAACGGGCATCCTGATCAGCTTTACACTGGAATTGTTCGCCGAGGCTGAGATATCGCTTGTCCTGGCAGAATGCCGGAGAGTTTTTCGCAAGGGAGGCCGGATGTGTGTTCTATCGATGTCGCGGCAACGTCCTAATGCACCCCTGATTAAGCCTTATGAGTGGCTGCATGAACAATTCCCCGCCTGGTTCGATTGCCGGCCGATCCTTCTCCGTCAAACATTAGAAAAGCATGGTTACAGGGTAATCAAAGCCAGACAAAGTAGTATATTTGGATTGCCAGTTGAGACTGTCTTGACTGACCTTAACCCCTAACAACTGGCAGTTTGAGGCTACTTCACGCTCCAGATTCTCTCGGCGCGAATAAAAGGTTCGAATTTCTCGGAGTCAAGGATCACTGAACCCTCGATGATAAATGGCCCGTGCCCCGAAAGCTCAGAGCGACACCTACGGTAGACATCTGAGGAAATAATTACATCCAGCATCCCTTCCAGGTCTTCTAATGAGAGAAAATAGAGATAGTCTCCGCGCGTGGTCAGGCTGCGCCGCCAGGTTTGCCGCATGCCCGCCACACGGACTCGCTCTCCAAGCCGAGAGGCTGCCTCAAGCGTAGTCAATGCGCCTGCTTTTTCGATTTGATCTGCAGCCAATTCTAATGGGTGTGCGATCACACTGACACCCAGGATGCTTTCTTGAGCAGCAACCTTTTCATGAAGAGTCCAGTCGTCGGTGTAATTGGTATCCATGGAAAAGAGCGTCATCTGGCCCCTTCGCCAGCCGCCGGATAATTGTTCCAGCAAATGGGGGATCGATCCAAAACCCTCCAGAGCGCCTGCTTTGACCAGGCTTTCTGCCTCTACAGGTCGTGGATCAACGCGTGCCAGAAAATCCATAAAAGACAGGAACGGACGTTTCTGCAAGATAGCGGTTTGGGTTCGGCGGGTCAGTTCACGCACCTGATCAAGCCCCATGAAGAGCACAGGTTCATGATTCATGTAATTAAGACTGAACTCGTGCTGTGCATAATTGACAAAGGGTGGACGGATCGTTAATCCCATCCGGCGCGCTTCCGTGAGATAGATCCGCTGGCTGTAATAACCGCCCCAATTGGCCAGAACGGCGGTCATGAAGAGTGCCGGCAGGTGGGTCTTGCACCAGGCTGACCGCCAGGATATTTGTGCATAGGATGCTGCATGTGCCTTGGGAAAGCCGTATCCCGCAAAGGCAGCCATCAATTCCCAAATGCGTTCGGCTGCCGCTTCGGGCACTTTATGGCGCATCCAGGCTCCAGCAACGAATTTTTCTTTGAGGGTTTGCATTTGCTTACCAGGGTCAAAGTGCGACATCGCCCGGCGCAGCAAGTCCGCATCAGCCAGGCTTAGCCCGGCTAGCTCATGGGCGATACGCAGGACTTGTTCCTGGTATAGGATCACACCATACGTATCCGCCAGCAAAGACGAAAGCGCTGGATGGATATCCTGGGAAGGTTCTTTACCCAGATGCCGGCGAACAAAGGAATCTTTCAAGCCTCCGGTTAGTGGACCGGGCCGGTACAGCGCCAGTGCCACCATAATATCGTCGATCGTCCGGGCATGGATTTCTTTGAGTGTGGTGCGCATCCCCGGACTCTCAATCTGAAAACAGCCGATGGTTCTTCCTCGCTCTAATACATCACTGGTTTCAGCGTCTTCATCGGGTATGGAATCCAGGATATCGGTTGATTTAAAGTCCGTTCCAAAAGTTTTTATCTGGATCGGAAGTGACAGATTTTCATTTTGTGATGAAATGGCTTGCGCGACATCGCCGACCACCGATAACCCTCGGATGCCCAGAAGGTCAATTTTTACCAGTCCTAGCAGCTCGATGGAATCCATATCGAATTGGGTTGTGATAACGCCTTTGGCGGCGATCTGAGTCGGGACCAGTTCGATCATCTTCCCGGGTGAGATGACAATCCCGCCGGGGTGAAGAGACAGATGGTGGGGCAGTCCGATCAGTGCCGCAGCCTGTAAAAATACAGCCTGGTGGGTAGGTGTATTGAACCGCTCAGTCAATTCCGCAAAAGGATCTTTTTCTTCCACACGGCGCCCTGGAGAACTATACCAATGATGCGGCAGGCTGTCAGCCAGAGCACTGACTTCCTCAGGAGGAAGTCCAAAAGCCTTGGCCGTTTCTCTTAACGCCGAACGGCGCCGAAAGCGGTTGATGGTGCAGATCGTCGCGACCTGGTCTTGTCCGAATTGCTCGTAGACAAAGTGGATGACTTCATCTCTCCGGCGCGAGCACAAGTCTGTGTCAATGTCTGGAGGGGTAGCCCGGGCGGGATTGAGGAAGCGTTCAAAGTAAAGATTTAATCGGATGGGGTCCGGTGAAGTAATCCCCAGGCAGTGGGCAACCAGGGAAGAGGCAGCAGACCCACGGGATGAAAAGGGTATCGCTTGTTGCCGGGCAAAGCCCAAGATTTCCTCCATGATCAGGAAAAGGGAGGCATAACCGCACTCACCAATCACGCTTAACTCATGATCCAGCCGCGATTGTATCTCAAGATTAATTTCTCCGTAAAGTTGGCGGGCACCTTTCTCCGCTTTCTGGCGGAGCAGATCCATTGGGACAGACCCAGGTGGGAGATGAATCTCTGGAAAACGAGGTTGACCGAGCGGCAGTTCCAATCTGCACCGGCTGGCGATTTCTTCACTGGCTGCCAGGGCTTCAGGGTAATCTGCAAAGGCACTGCTCATCTCAGCGGGAGTCTTGAAGTAAGCCAGAAGAGGTGCTAATGCTTCGGAAGGCAGTTCGCTGAGAGGGCGGATCAGCCGGATGGCAGCCAGGGTGCGTTGTAAAGGGGCTTGTTCTGGGTGAATATAGTGAATGTCATGGCTGGCTAGGATGGGTAGTTTCATGCTGCGGGCAATGGAAACTATCCCAGCCCAGTGGTCTTTGTCATCAACTGAATGGTCTTGCATCTCGATGTACAAACGCTTTGGAAATAATTCTCCCAACCTCGCCAACCAATCTGCTGCCGAACGCCGGAGCCCGGCAGTAAGAAGGTTATTCAATAATCCGCGCTTACCTCCGCTCAGGCAGATCAAACCATCCGTATTATTAGACAACTGTTCGAATGTCAACTCGGAATTTTCTTCGGACAATAAGCTGCTCATCCGACACAAGTTTGACCAGCCGGTCATATCCATTGCCAGAAATACCAGAATGCCTGGTGAAGTTATGGAAAAGCCGTTAGGGGGTAAAACCTCCATTTCCAATCCAAGGATGGGTTGAATCCCTGAGCTTTTACAGGCAGCATAAAACTCAAGCGCCCCGGTCAAGAGGCGGTAATCGGTCAGCGCCAGGCTTTGCATCCCGTTCTGGACAGCCGCCTGGGCCAATTCGGCTGGCGAAGCCAGACCGCGCAGAAAAGAATAATAGGAATGGGTGTGGAGGTGAGTGAACATGGGCGTTATAAGCACAAATATTCTATCATTTCTCGCTTATAATAACACGGTTCATTTTTTTGGGAGGGTAACCTGGATGAGTGCAACGTTACGTTTCCGACAAATCCACCTTGATTTCCATACCAGTGAGGCCATTGAGGAAGTGGGGACGGGATTTGATCCACAGGAATTTGCCAGCGTTTTGTCACAGGCGCATGTGGATTCAGTCACCTGCTTCGCGCGCTGCCACCATGGGTGGCTGTATTATGATTCGAAGCTCTTCCCTGAACGAATTCACCCTCACTTAGCCAACAAAAACCTGCTTAAGGAGCAAATTTCGGCCTGCCATGCCCGAAATATCCGTGCTCCGGTTTATATCACGGTGCAGTGGGACCATTACACGGTCAATGAACACCCTGAGTGGCGGGTAGTTGACCCAAATGGCAGTTTTAGTGGAACGCCTTTGTATGAAGCAGGATTTTACCGTTATCTATGTGTGAACACCCCCTACCGGGATTTCTTGAAAGCCCATACCCGGGAAGTTTTAGAAACATTCCCAGTGGATGGGATCTTTTTCGATATCGTCCAGCCCGTGGACTGTTCATGTAATGACTGCCGGAAAGCGATGGAGGCTGAAGGTTTAGAGCCTGCGGATGCAGCGGCGCGGCGTTCTTTTGCGCTGCGATCGATCAACGCCTTTAAACACGAGATGACGAACTTTGTCCGGCAGCTCAATCCAGACTGTACGATTTTTTACAACGCAGGACACATTGGCCCGCGTCACCGTTCGATAGCTGAGGCATATACTCATTTTGAGCTGGAATCACTGCCCAGCGGAGGGTGGGGATATTTACACTTTCCGTTGACCATGCGCTATGCGCGCAACCTGGGTCTGGACTGCATGGGCATGACCGGGAAGTTTCACACCTCCTGGGGAGATTTCCATTCCTTCAAGAATCAGACTGCTTTGCAGTATGAGGTGTTTAATATGCTGGCCTTGGGAGCTAAATGCTCGATTGGCGACCAGCTTCATCCTTCTGGGAAGATCTCCAAACCTGTCTACGATTTGATTGGTTCCATCTACGAAGAAGTGGAGAAGAAAGAACCCTGGTGTGTTGGCGCGCAGCCGGTTGTCGAAATTGGTGTGTTTACCCCCGAAGAGTTTCAAGGTGCGAGTCTGGAAAGACTGCCGCCAGCTTTAATGGGTGCAGTCAGGATGCTGACCGAAGGCGGTCACCAATTTGATGTGTTGGACTCCTACAGTGAGCTGGAAAAGTATAAAGTTTTGGTGCTGCCAGACAATATCCCGGTTAACCAACCATTTGCGGATAAGCTGCGTGCTTACCTGGGCAAGGGAGGAGCTATGATCGCTTCGTACCGCTCGGGTTTAAAGGAAACCGGTGATGGATTTGCACTCCCAGAATTTGGCGTTTCCATGATAGGAGATGCCCCATACAGTCCCGATTTTCTATTACCCGTGGGGGAGATCGGTAAAGGATTACCAGAAACTGAACATGTGATGTATCTACGCGGGTTAGAAATCACTGCCTTACCAGGAAGCCAGGTTTTGGCTGAAGTCATTATCCCCTATTTCAACCGAACTTACCGGCACTTCTGCTCCCACCGTCATACCCCCTCTTCTGGCGTGTTGGGATATCCGGGGATTGTGCGATCTGGCAGCGTCATCTACTTTGCGCATCCCATCTTTACGCAGTATAACGAGAATGCTCCCCGCTGGTGTAAGACCCTTTTGCTCAACGCTCTCAACCTATTAATTCCAGAGCCGCTGGTCAGGCATCATGGTCCCAGCACGCTTCAGGTTACGGTGAACGAACAGCAGACGCAAAACCGGTGGATTGTGCACTTACTGCATTACATTCCGGAACGACGCAGCCAGACTATCGACATCCTGGAGGATGTCATCCCGCTTTACCAGGT
>Ga0315288_10011725_pt1 | contig 11031 bp, 7 predicted proteins | sample YL17G11_20_MG_FD_203454 | JGI IMG/M metagenome (GOLD analysis project Ga0315288, IMG submission 203454) | Sediment microbial communities from Yellowstone Lake, YNP, Wyoming, USA - YL17G11_20 | ecosystem: Environmental > Aquatic > Freshwater > Lake > Sediment | place: USA: Wyoming | collected...
GCAGGCGGCAATGGAATCCGCGGCGGCTTTTACCTCCGCACCCGCCAGGCCCACCGAGAACGGCATCCCGAGCGCCCTGGCCACGCCCAGCGTTTCGAGCGCGGACTTGGCCAGGACGCCGTCGTTTTCCGTGTGCAAGAGAACCAGTATCGTTTCCGTCGCCGTCACCCCCGGATCCATTCGACGATCTCGCGCGCGATGTCGCCGGCCGGCATGTCGCGCACCAGCCGGGTTTCGCGCTGCTGTTTCGGCACGGCGACGCTGGTGAAGGTGACGCCGGCGGCTCCGGCGGACGCCGGTTTGGCCTTCTGAAGCGCCGGCATCATGGCGCGCATGTTCAACATGCCGACTTGCGGGTTGTTGCGCGGTTCGGGCAGGTTGCCGGTGGCCCAGCCAAGCAACGCGGGCGCGGCGGAACAGAGCGAAACCTGGTGCTTGCCGCCCTCGACGCGCTCGAGAATGCGCAGCGAACCATCGACGCCGACGGTCAGTTCGTCGACCCCCTGGAACTGCTCCCGGATGCCGAGCAACTCGCCGACGATCTGCATGGTCGCGCCGGCGCCGCGCGAAGCGGATTCCCAGCCGCCGAAAAGCAGCAGGCGCGAGCGGTCCAGGTCGGGGATGGCCTGAATCGCCGCGGCCAACGCCGAAGCCACTTCCGCGGCTTCCGTGAATCCGCCCGACGGCCCGTCCAGGGCGATCAACTCGAAGGGCGCCTTCTGCGCCACCGTCATCATCACCTGTTGCAGCTTGGCCTTGGGCGCAAGGCTGACCAGGTAGACCTTGCTGCCGGGCGTGTTCCGCGCCAGATGGGCGGCCTCAAACAGCGCGTGCGCGGCCCAAGGGTCCAGCACCGCGGGCAGCATCATTTCATTCTTGAGCGCCGGGCCTTGCGGGCCGGCCACCGGTTCCAGGGTCTGCAACGGATCGGGCACGATGCTGGCGCAGACCACGATCTGATATCCAGAGTTCATAGGGGTGTATCTCTTCAGTGTAAACGCGGGACAGTATCCTCGTTCACCAATCACCTGAATCCGGCGCGAAAGCCGCGCTTCGCGCCACCGAGCCACTGGCGCGCCGGGCTGCGCCCTGGCATCGGAATGCCGTCTGCACGGACCCTCGGCGTTCAGTTAGGAAAGGCTCAGAAAGCCAAAAGTATTTCAAACCCCCGCGGATGGGGCGGAAACATCGCTCGCCCCGGCCGCCACGGTTCCGGTGTCAACCCTCTTCCGCTCCGCCCCCGTTTCTCACCTGCTATCCTGGGAGTTCCCCCCATGGCAGAGATATTCCCATTCCACCCGTATCGCTACACTCCAACCGCGGGTCCGCTCGGACTCCTGGCCACTCAACCCTACGACAAGATTTCGCCGGCCATGCGCGAGCGTTATCTCGAGGCGAGCCCGTACAATCCGGTCCGCATCATCCTGGGCAAGCCGGCGCCCGATGATGGCGAGACCAACAACGTCTACACGCGCGCGGCGCGGCATCTGGAGGACTGGATCGGCTCCGGCATTCTGGCGCGCGAAGCCGAGCCGAGCCTGTTCGCCTACTTCCAGGAGTTCACGGATCCGGACACCGGGGAGCGCCTCACCCGCAAGGGCTTTATCGGGCTTGGCGCAGTCGAGGATTACTCGGCCGGCGTCGTCCACCGGCACGAGCAGACGCTATCGGGCCCCAAGCGCGACCGCCTCGAGCTTCTGCGCCACACCCGCGCGCATCTCGGCCAGCTTTTCATGCTCTACCCGGACCCGGAGCGCGCCATCGACCGGACTCTGGATCAGGCGGCCGCGGGCGAGCCCGCCATGGCCGTGCAAGACGAGTACGGCGCCATCCACCGCGCGTGGAAGATCGCGGAGCCTGAGCGCATCGCCGAGATCCAGCGATTGATCCAGCCGAAGAAGCTGGTGATCGCCGACGGGCATCACCGCTACGAGACGGCCCTCGCATTCCGCGACGCCAATCCGCAACTGGAAGACGCGCGACGGGTGATGATGACCTTCGTCAATATGCACTCGCCGGGGCTCAAGATCCTGGCCACGCACCGGTTGATCGACAACCTGGCCGGTTTTGACGCGACGCGTTTTTTGGAGAAGGCCGCGTCGAGTTTCCGGGTCGAACTGGTCGACTCCTCGGACGCCTTGCGCAAGGCGTGGAGCGAACCGCATGAAGGGCGCTCGCGTATCGGCGTCGCCATCCACGGTTCGGACCGGTTGTGCCTGCTGGAAGCCGGGCGCGGCCCGCGCGAGCCGGACGTGGCCGTGCTGCACCAGCGCCTGCTGGGAGGCGTTCTCGGCATCGGGGAAGAGGCGGTGCGCGAGGAGCGCTACCTGCGCTACGTCCGCGGACTGGACACAGCCATCGAACTGGTGCGCGGCGGCTCGGCCCAAATGGCGTTTCTGCTCAAAGCCACGCCCATCGGGGAAGTCGCGGACATTTCTTTTTTGGGCGGCGTGATGCCGCAGAAATCGACCGATTTTTACCCCAAATTGCTCTCCGGTCTTGCGATTTACAAACTGGAACGATAGGATTTGACCATGCTGCGAACCGCCCTGCTTCTCGCGGCCCTGGCCGCGTTCCCACCCACCCGCGTTGCGACGGTCAAGGAGACGCTGCACGGCGTGACGATCGCGGATCCCTACCGCTGGCTGGAAGACCAGAACAGCCCGGAGACGCGCGCCTGGCTGGATGCCCAGATCCAATATACGCAGTCGTACCTGGCTCGAATTCCGCGCGAGCGGCTGAAGAGCCGGTTGACCGAACTTCGCCGGGTCGATTCCCTCGGCACGCCAACCGCGCGGGGCAACCGGTACTTCTTCACGCGGCGCTTGAAACAGGAGAATCGCACCTCGATTTGCATGCGCGCGGGTTTTGGCGGCAAGGACGAGGTGATCGTCAATCCGAACGACGTCAGCCGGGACGAGAGCGTCTCGGTACTGCTTCGGGGCGTGTCGGAGGACGGATCGATTCTGGCTTACGGCGTGCGCAAGGGCGGCGAGGATGAGTTCGAGGTCCGCCTGCTCGACCTCAAGACCCGCAAGCTGCTCGCCGACGCGCTGCCGCGCGCGCGCTACACGTCGTTCTCGTTGAAGAAGGACAACTCGGGCTTCTACTACGGCCGCTTCGACCCGGAGGGGCCTCGCATCTACTACCACGCGCTGGGCGCGAGTTCGAGCGAAGACAGAAAGGTTTTCGGCGATGGCTACACGCCCTCCAACTGGGCTTCGGCGTGGTTGTCCGCCGAAGACGGCCGCTGGCTGCTGATCGACGTGGGCTTCGGCGCGGCCGGCAAGACCGACGTCTTCCTGCGCGACGAGCGAGCCCAAGGGCCGGTGCGGCCGGTGGCCGTGGGTCTGGACGCGGAGTTCCGCGCGTTCCTCTTGGGCGGCCGCCTGTTTCTGTGGACGAACTATAAGGCGCCGAACTGGCGGATCTTCTCCGTCGATCCCGAAAACCCGGCGCAGGCGAACTGGAAGGAGATCGTGCCGGAAGGCGCGTTGCCGATCGAGGACGTCGATGCCGCCGGCGGCCGGCTTTTCGTGCATTACCTGGAAAACGTTCTTCCGCGCGTGAAACAGTTCGACCCGGCGGGAAAACCGCTGGGCGAGTTCCGGGCTCCGGGTCCGGGCACTATCTCTGGCCCTTACGGCCGCTGGTCGCGCGACGAAGCGTTCTTCGTCTACAGTTCCTACCTCGAACCGGGTGCGACGTATCGCTATCAGGTTTCAAACGGCAAGCGCGAGGTCTGGTTCCGTCCCGCGATTCCGATCAAGTCCGAAGACTACGAAGAGAAGCAGGTTTGGTACGCGTCGAAGGATGGCACGCGCGTGCCGATGTTCCTGGTGCACAGGAAAGGACTGAAACTCGACGGAAACAACCCCGCCTACCTCACCGGCTACGGCGGGTTCAGTTCCAGCCAGCGTCCGGGGTTCAGGGAAGTTGCCGCCGTGGTGGCGGAGCTCGGCGGCGTCTATGCGGTCCCCAACCTGCGCGGCGGCGCCGAATTCGGCGAGAAGTGGCACCGCGCCGGCATGCTCGAAAGCAAGCAGAACGTCTTCGACGACTTTATCGGCGCGGCCGAGTGGCTCATCGCGAACAAGTACACGCGGCCGGCGCGGCTGGCAATTGCCGGCGGCTCGAACGGCGGCCTGCTGATGGGCGCGGCGATGACCCAGCGGCCGGACCTGTTCGGCGCGGTCCTGTGCGACGTTCCGCTGCTCGACATGCTCCGCTACCACAAGTTCAAGCTCGCGCCGCTGTGGACGCCCGAGTACGGATCGTCGGAAGACCCCCAGCAGTTCGCCTACATCCTCAAGTACTCGCCCTACCACAACGTGAAGCAGGGGGCGAAGTACCCGGCGGTGATGTTCAAGACCGGCGATTCGGATACGCGCGTCGATCCGCTGCACGCCCGCAAGATGACCGCGCTGGTGCAGGCATCCAGCGGTTCCGGCCGCGCCGTGCTGCTGCACTACGACACCAAGGCCGGCCATTCGAGGGACAAGCCGCTCGACAAGGCGATCGAGGAGCAGCTCGATACGCTTGGCTTCCTGCTCCACGAAATCGGCGCGGAAACCCGGGACAGTATCCTCAATCACCGATTTCCCGGGCGTGGAAATCGGTGATTGAGGATACTGTCCCGGGTTTCGGCTGTCCCCGAAATCACGGGGCGGCGATCTCGTAGCTCTTTCCGGCGACGGTGTCGAAAGAGGACACTTTGCCGCCGGCGCGCACGCGCAGGGGATTGCCTTTGAGCGACCGGATGGCCGCGCGGCGCAGTTTGCCCCCGGCCCACTCGATGTCCACTTCGAACGCGCCGCGGGCGCGCAGGCCGCGCACGCGCCCGTCCGCCCAGGCCTTCGGGAGCGCCGGCAGCAGGTGGATCTCGCCCGAGTGGCTTTGCAGCAGCATCTCGGCGATGCCCGCCGCGCCGCCGAAGTTGCCGTCGATCTGAAACGGCGGATGCGTGTCGAACAGGTTCGGCAGGGTGCAGCTTGTGAGCAGCATGAGCCAGAGTTTGTGGGCGCGTTCGCCGTCTTCCAGGCGCGCCCAGAAGTTCATCTTCCACGCGGTGCTCCAGCCGGTGGACTTGTCGCCCCGGACCTCGAGCACCTTGCGCGCCGCCGCGGCGAAGTCCGGCGTTCCGCGCAGGGTGATCTGTTCGCCCGGATGCAGCGCAAACAGGTGCGAGGTATGGCGATGCTGCGGCTCCGGCTCGTCGTAGTCTTCGATCCACTCCTGCAAACGGCCGGTGCGCGGGCTGATCTTGAGCGGCGCCAGCCGCGCCAGCGCGCGCTCGCATTCGGCGCCGAAGTCGGCGTCGACGCCGAGGACCTTGGCCGCCTCGGCCGAGTTGCGCAGCAGGTCGTGGCAGATTTCCAGATCCATGGTCGCCGCGTAGGTGAACTGGGCGATGACGCCGTCGCTCTTCCGGAAACGGTTCTCGGGCGAGTGCGACGGCGCGGGCACCAGTTTGCCCGCCGGGCCTTCCACCAGAAAATCGAGAATAAACCGCGCCGCGCCTTTCATCAGCGGATAGCCGCGCCGGGCCAGGAAATCCTTGTCGCCGGTGAAGCGATAGTGCTCCCAGGGGTGCTGCGCCAGCCAGGCCGCGCCCATCGGCCAGACGCCATGGATGCCGTCGGCCGGAGCGGTGAAACCGAACAGGTCCGAAAGATGGTGCACCACCCAACCCCGCGCGCCGTAGTGGACCTTGGCCGTGCGCGCGCCGGGCGCCACCAGCGAGTCCATGTAATCGAACAGCGGCAGGTGGCACTCGGAGAGGTTGGCAACCTCGGCCGGCCAGTAGTTCATCTGCAAATTGATGTTGGTGTGATAGTCGGCGTTCCAGGGCGCTTTCAAATGCTCGTTCCAGACGCCTTGCAGGTTCGCCGGAAGGTCGCCCGGACGCGAGCTGCCGAGCAGCAGGTAGCGCCCGTACTGGAAGTAGAGCGCCGCCACCGACGGGTCGTCCTCGCCCGCCTTCACCCGTTTCAACCGTTCGTCGGTGGGGAGCCTGGCGAGTTCGCCGTTGGGCGGCAGTTCGAGCGAGACGCGGCGGAAGTACTTGCGGTGATCTTCCAGGTGACGCTTCTTGAGTTCCTCGAACGGCCCGCGGGATTGAGCCAGGTGCGCGGCGGTGGTTCGCTGGGGGTCGCGCCCGCGCCAGCTCGACGCCGCGGCGATGCGCAGAACGGCCTCGTCGGCGCCTTCGATGGACAGCACGCCGTTCTCGCTCTTCACCACGCCGCCGCGCGTCGTGACCTCCAGGCGGCCCTCGAAGCGCATGCCTTTGTTGACGCCGTCGGCGGGATCGACGCAGTGGATCTGCCCCCGCAAAACCAGCCCGCGCGGAACGCTCGAGCATTCGGCGTCCTTCTCGCGGCTCATCCGGACGCGCGCCGTGACGCGCCCGGGCTGATCCGCACCGATGCGCACCACCATCACCTGGCCGGGCGCGGAAGCGAAAACCTCGCGCGTGATTTGCGCGCCGCGGTGCGTGAAGACGGTGGTGGCGATGGCGGCGTCCAGGTCCAGATCCCGGCGGTAGCCGCTCACCTCTTCGATGCCCGGCATCTCGATCCACAGGTCGCCCAGCGGCTGATAACTCTGGACCCGGCTGGGAATGCCCATCATGGTCTTGGAAGCCAGTGCGGTGGCATCCAATTCCTTGCCTTCAAACAACAGGCGTCGCACTTCGGGCAACGCCCCCAGCGCCGCCGGGTTGTTGACGTCGCGCTCGAAGCCTTCCCAAATGGTCTCCTCGTTCAGTTGAATGCGCTCGGCCTCGACACCGCCAAAGACCATGGCGCCGAGCCGCCCGTTGCCCACCGGAAGCGCCGAGGCAACCAGCGCCCGTCTGCTGATCTTCCTCATCCGGCGCCTCACTTCAGGCGATAAAGCAGGATGCCGTAGCCGACCCCCGCCTCGTCGCTCACCTTGGCCGACTGGAACGCCATGAACCGGCCGTCGGTCGCAACCACCGGGTTCGAGGCTTTGCCGCCTTCATAGTCGTTGAAAAAAGTCAGGCGCTGGAAGTCTTTGCCCGTGCCGTCGAGCTTGAGCTTCCAGATGTCGATGTTGCCGGAGCCGCGTCTGCCGCCCAGCTTCTCGCACTGCCGGTCCGATTCCACCAAGGTGTACTGGCCGTCGGGGAAGATGCCCTCGACCTCGTTGTAGGTTCCGGGCGCCTTCGAGAAGTCCGTCACGGCGCCGGTCTTCAGGTCGATGCCCATCACCGCAGCCATGCCCTTGGGCTGGTAGCAGGTGAAGGTCATTTTCGTGTCGTTGGCGTAAAAGTCCTGCGCCTCGAGGGTGCAGGAGGCGTCCTTGCTTTCGTGGACCACGCGTTGATTGACCAGCTTCGGCGCGCTGCCCGAGAGATCGACGTCGGCGACGATCAGCCGCGATGCGCCTTTCGGCAGGCTGGGATTCTGTCCGCTGGTGTCGGAAAACGAGATGCGCAGGTTCTTCTTCGACACCGCCGCGCCCTCGCTCATTTTCTGTGAGAACCGCACCGGCTTCGATCCCGGCTTCTGGCTCAGATACCAGAGTTCGTTGTCCTCGTGGCGGCTGGTGCGGATGTCCTTGAACCGCTCGGCGCCGATGAGCATGTAGTCGCCGTTGGCCAGGTGCATGACGCGCAGGAACGCCGCGCCCGGCACGTTGCAGGTCAGGCAACGGATCACGCGCGTTTTCAGGTCGACAACGAAGGCGTCGCCGAAACTCTTGGCCATGAAGGCCACGCGCTGGCTGTCGGGCGAGAAGTCGGCGCGCTCGCCGAAATGGGTCAATTGCTCGATGTGCTTGGGCAGATTATCGAGGGGGCTGCCCTGCTTGCGCTGGCACCACGCCGGGACGGCGGCGAGCGCGACAATCAGGATCATGCGAAAAATCATGGTGTGGTTCTCCTTATGTGCTGTTGAATCCTACGTACTGCACTTCCTCTTCGAGGTCCAGCCCGAAGCGGGCTTGCACCCGGGCTTTCAGATCGCCGACTAACTCGCGAAGCTCGCGCGCCGTGCCGGAGCCGTCATTGTAGATCAGGTTGGCGTGATAGGAGGCGACATGCATGCCGCCCCGGACCAGGCCCTTCGCGCCGGACTGCTCGAGAAACCACGCCGCCGGGATCTTCCCTTCGCGGACGGCCTCATCCGGTACCCGGGCCGCCACGGCGCCGGGCAAGCCGGCCAGAAGCAGATTCTTGAAGATACTGCCCGCGCATTTCATCTCGGGCGGGAATTTTTCGTTCCGCGCAGTCACAATGCGTCCGGCGGTGGCGCGCAACTCCTCGCGCGAGGCGGGCGCCAGAGCCAGTGTGACTTCAAGGATGATCCACGCTTTGTTGCGCTTGAAGATGCTCTCGCGATAGCGGAAATCGCAGGCCGCGTTGTCGATGTCGCGCACCCCCGCGCCGCCATGGATGCGGGCGCGGCTCACCCGTTCCGAAATGGAATGCCCGTAAGCTCCCGCATTTCCGTAAACCGCGCCTCCCACCCAGCCGGGGATGCCGGCCAGCGTCTCGAGGCCTTTCAATCCGCGGCCGATGGAGAAATCGACCAGGTCCTGGAGCATCGCCCCCGCCTGCGCGGTCACGGTCGCGCCATCCGCTTCCAGGCGCTTGCCGGTGAAGCGAAGCACCAGGCCGGGAAAGCCCTCGTCGGAGACGATCAGGTTCGTGCCGCCGCCGACGACCAGGTACGGCCAGCCGCTCGAGCGCGCCAGTTCGAGCGCGCGGACGAACGCCGCCGCCCGGTCCGCTTCGGCGAAGACCTCCGCCGGGCCGCCGATGCCGAAGCGGGTGTGCCGCGCGAGCGGTTCGAAGCGCAATGCCTCGATTCCGGGGATGCGCTCGAGAGCCTGGAAGATCTCCTCCGGCGTGTTCATTCACTTAGAATTATAGAGGAGCGGACAGATGCGAACGGCTTTCAGCGGTTTTCCCGAAGAGGCGATGACTTTCTTTCGCGGGCTGGCGCGAAACAACACGCGGGAGTGGTTCCAGCCGCGCAAGGCGATCTACGAGCAGCGTGTCAAGGCGCCGATGGTGGAACTGGTGGGCGCGATCAACCGGGCGCTGGCGCGCCTGGCGCCGGCTTACATCAACGAGCCGGAAAAGGCCATCTATCGCCTCTATCGCGACACCCGGTTCAGCTCCGACAAGACGCCCTACAAGACCCACATCGCCGCGATCTTTCCCCGCCGCGGCCACGAGAAACACGCTTGCGCGGGACTCTACTTCCAGGTGTCTCACACGGAGGTGGAGGTGGCCGGCGGCGTCTACATGCCGGGACCGGAACAGCTCTTCGCCATCCGCACCCACCTGGCGGAACACCACCAGCGCTTCGCCAAGCTGATTCAGGCGCGAAACTTGCGCACATTGCTCGGCGAAATGATGGGAGAGCAGCTTGCGCGGGTCCCCAAGGGCTTCTGTTCCGAGCATCCGGCGGCCGATCTGATCCGTTACAGACAGTGGCTTTGGGACGTGGCGCTGGAGCCGCGATTGGCAACCACGCCCAAGATCTACGACGAGGTGGTCAACCGGTTCCGGGCCATGCTCCCGGTGGTGGATTTCCTGAACGAGCCACTGGTGGCGGCCCGGAAGAGGCCGCCCGGCGACGTCTTCTTCCACTAGTGGCAAGGCCTTCTGGGTGTGCCACTGTGGGAAAATGAAAGGCCATGGCTAAGATCCAACGCGCCATCCTGAGCCTTACCGACAAGAGCGGGGCGGTCGAGTTCGCCGGCGGCCTCGCCGACATCGGAGTTGAGCTGATCTCGACCGGCGGCACGGCGCGCCTGCTGCGCGACGCCGGGCTGGCGGTGAAAGACGTGGCCGAGGTCACCGGCTTTCCGGAAATGCTCGATGGCCGGGTGAAGACCATCCATCCGCGCATCGCCGCGGGCGTGCTGGCGATGCGTTCGAAGGCGGACCACATGCAGGCGCTGGCCGCGCACGGCATCCCGGCCATCGACATGGTGGTGGTGAACCTGTATGCCTTCGAGAAAGCCGCGTCGAAGCCCGGGGCCACGGTCGAGGACCTGGTCGAGAATATCGACATCGGCGGCCCGACCATGATTCGCGCCGCGGCCAAGAACTACCAGGACGTGGCCGTCGTGGTCTCGCCGGAAGACTACGCCGCGCTACTGGATGAGCTGCGCGCCGCGGGCGGGGAACTGTCGCTCAAGACGAAGTGGAACCTGGCGCGCAAGGCATACGCGTTGACCGCGGCTTACGACCGCGCCATCACCACGCGCCTGGCGCGCATCGAAGTGGAAGACGGCGAGTTTCGCGACCATCCGGCAGAGGCGCTGCCGCTGGTGCTCGACATTCGCGCGCCGCGCACGCTGGCGCTACGCTACGGCGAAAATCCGCACCAGTCGGCGGCGCTTTACACGGCGGCCGAGTACGGCGTGGCCGGCGGAAAGCAGCTTCAGGGCAAGGAGCTTTCCTACAACAACCTGGTGGACCTGGACGCGGCCTGGCAGTTGATCCTGGAATTCTCTCAGCCGGCGGCGGCCATCATCAAGCACACCAACCCGTGCGGCTGCGCCGAGGCCTGGACGCTGGCCGACGCCTACCGGCGCGCCTTCGAGTGCGACCCGGTGTCGGCCTATGGAGGCGTGCTGGCCTTCAACCGCGCGATCGACGAGGAAACCGCCAAGGAGATCGCCAAGGTCTTCATCGAAGCCGTCGCGGCCCCGGATTTCTCGGTCGAAGCGCTGGCCGTACTGGGCGCGCGGAAGAACCTGCGGCTGGTCAAGGTGAAGCCGCCACTCGAGGCGGAGCCGGTAATGAAATCGATCTCGGGCGGCTTTTTGGCGCAGACCGCCGACGTCCACAAACTCGACCGCGCCGCGGCGCAGGTGAAGACCCTCCGCGCGCCGGCCGAGCAGGAATGGGCGGCGCTCGATTTCGGCTGGAAGGTGGTGAAGCACGTGAAGTCGAACGCCATCGTGTACGCCCGCGCCGGGCAGACCGCCGGTATCGGGGCGGGGCAGATGAGCCGCGTGGATTCGGTCAAGGTGGGCGCGATGAAA
>Ga0315288_10011726_pt1 | contig 11028 bp, 9 predicted proteins | sample YL17G11_20_MG_FD_203454 | JGI IMG/M metagenome (GOLD analysis project Ga0315288, IMG submission 203454) | Sediment microbial communities from Yellowstone Lake, YNP, Wyoming, USA - YL17G11_20 | ecosystem: Environmental > Aquatic > Freshwater > Lake > Sediment | place: USA: Wyoming | collected...
GTCGATGTCGCCGCCGCGCTGGCGCGGATTCGATCGTGGATGCTCCCCACCTACGCCAAGGGCGGAAAGAAGGGGCTCACCGAGGCGCCGCCACGACTCTGGCTCTACCTGCCCAACATGGGGCTCGGTGGCGCGAAGGATGTCATCACGGTGATTTTGAAGTCGGCGCCGATCACCGTCGAGGCGTGCTTTCCGAATGGTGAACCCCGTGTCGCTACCGTCCAGATGACGCTCGCCGAGATCGTTCAAACCCCGGGGTCGGGTGGCGAGGCGTCGTCGATCAACTTCATCGACCGGACGAGCTTCGAGAAGAAGGCGACCGATTACTATTATCAGGGCGCATCTTCTCGACCCGCGTCAGGAGGGATCTCGACCTAATGGCTGGAACCAAGAACACCTCCATTCGGAGCTACAACTTCTTCCGTGATGCTGTGGTCGCGGCTCCGGGCACCTACGCCGCGAACGGACCTTACGAGTTCGTGGACCCAGATGGGACTCCCTTCCAGAGCCAGACCATCCAGGTCATCAACGATGTCGCCGCCTTTCTCTTCTTCTCGTTCGACGGCGTGAACGATCACGGTAAACTGTTGTCGAACGAGCCGCTGACCCAGGACTTCCGGCGAGAGCGGAGGATCTGGATTCGCGGGACGGCGGGTTCTGCCTACAGATTGTGGGCGTGGTGACCAAACGTGAGTGTCCTGTCGAAGCCGGTGGTGCAGTCAGGGCCAACAGTGGCACGCCCTACGGGCGCGCATGATGGCTGCATCTTCTTCGACACGACGCTTGGGTTCCCAGTCTGGGCTCTTCACTCGTCCCCCACGGGGTGGGTAAACGCGATGGGGGTGGCGGCGTGAGCAGCCTTTGGAAACCCACTGGTGGCGGCGGTGGCGCGAGCCTCGCCGGTACGGCTGTTGATCCAGCAGGCGCCGCCGGTGTGATGATCGACGCCTCGGAGATCATCCAGCCTCCCGCGACTCCAGCAGGACGAACCCTGGTCACCGACGGCGCCGGCGGTTGGACCTACTCCCCCATCCTCACGGACAACACCTTCGCGATCCCCTTCTCGCACGACGCCGGAGTCCCGGCCGCCGGGACTCGCTACCTGCGCTACGGCCAGGGCCTTCTCTCGTCTGCCGCAGGCTTCCGGCTCGCGGCGGCAGGTCGCCTTCGTGGAATCACGATCCAGGTCAACGTCGGATCACCGAACGCCTACGCTGTCGAGATCCTTCGCGATCCAGCCGGTCGTCTCGGAGTTCCGCTCGTGATCGCCACGCTGGTGCTTCCTGCGGCGGCGCTCTCTGCTGTCGATCGGACGTTCGTGGTCGCCGTCACGACCGCGCATGAGCTTGGCGCTCGTGTCGTTCGCACGGCTGGTGCTGGTGCCTCGACGTTCGCCGCCATCGCCGTGAAGACTGAGTGGTCGATTCCGTGAGCACGATCATCATCCGCTCGAACCTCGACACGGTCTCGAACGTCCTCATCCGTGATCTCGGCATCCTCATTCCGCCTGGCGGCGGCACCGAGACCTTCACTGACGAGACCAACTACGACCTCGTCCGGGCGTCGCAGAACCTCCAGACGCTCGCGAGCGACGGGGCGTTCCCTGGCGGCGCTGATCCCAGCGACAACACGCTCATCCTGAACGACGGCGTCAACGACATCGACCCAGGTGACCTGGAGGGCTTCTTCGCGGTCGGCCCGATGGTCGGTGCCACGCCCATTCTCGATGGGCAACAGGGTCTCGTTCCGAAGCCGCTCGCCGGTGATGACACCAAGTTCCTCCGCGGCGATGGGACGTGGCAGGTCGCCGGAGGCTCGATCACCGTCAAGGAGATCGACGGCACTCCGACGGTCTTTCCGACGACGATCATTCGCGTCCCGAACGGGTCGCTCACCGACGACGGTGGCGGCCAGGTCACCCTGGCACTCGATCCTGACTATGCGGGACGCTTCGAGTCGGCGACAATCAGCACCGGCGACATCGCCACGGACAAGTGGGGCTGGTGGTTCAACACTACCGTGAGCAAGTTGTTCGCGGTCCGCAATAGGGCTGGAACCCTTTACGCGGTCGAAGCCAACCCGCTCTAATAGGAGTAAAAGGAGACCGACATGGCTACCACCCACCTGAAACAACACGCGATCAACGACACGGCGGACCACGCGCCGGGTACCAACGGCACTCTGCTCGGGACCGAGTCGAGCGCCGTCGTCGAGAAGGCGTTCGGTACCACGTCGGGCGCGAACCTGATCGTCCAGCGCGACGGCACGGGTCAGATCACCGTTCCGACGACGCCGGTCGCCACGACCGACGCCACCTCGAAGGCGTACGTCGATCAGAAGGTCACCGAGGGCATCACCTGGAAGCAGATCCTCCTCACCGTCGGGCAGTTGGAGAACGGCGGCACCGGCGGCATCAACCAGGCGATCCTCGGCTCGATCGTCACGAACCCGGCGGCCAACGACACGTTCGTCGTCAAGAACGCGGGTGTCACCGAGACCTACACCTTCAAGGTGGCGGCGGGCGCTGCGTTCGAGGTCACGATCGGCGGCTCGGTCGCGACGACGATGCAGAACCTCGTCACCGAGATCAACACGTCGTCGGTGGTCTGGGACGCGACCTACGACACGGCGCTCGACGTGTATTTCACGCCGAACCGGCTCTCGCAGTTCGTCATCCGCGAGAAGACGCCGTCGGCCGCGCTCAACCGCGTCTACGGCACGATCGCCGGTGGCAACACGGCCATCCAGATCATCGCCTTCAACGCGGCCAGCGACTACGCGCAGGGCTCGGGCACGCAGAGCGATCTCCCCGGCGCTGACCCCGCCGCGAAGCGCTTCGGCTTCTCGACGCTGTTCGCCACGCTGGTCCAGGGCGAGACGCACCGGATCGCCGACGACAACAACGCCTGGACGTGGGACGGCGACGACGAGATCTGGCAGCAGTCGTCCAGCAGCAGCAGCACGACGGCTGGCGACGGTATCGACATCACGACCAACAAGGTCTCCACGAAGGTCGCGACGGCGACGGCGGCGGGCCAGTTCGGTGGTCTCGTCAACACCCGGACCTCGAACGGCACCGGTGCCGCGGCGGCCGACGCTGGCTACAACGCGATCAAGACGGACAACTCGACCCTGGAGGTCGATTCCTCGAACCAGCTTCGGGTCAAGTCCACCTCGCCGCTCGGCAAGATGCGGTCGCCCGGCTCGTGGACGAGCACGGCGGGCAACGACAAGGAGCCGACGCTCTCCGAACTGAACACGGCGCTCGGCACGACGGCGGGCGACATCGGCAACTGGTGCTTCATGGTCGAGGCGGGCCCCAGCACCGGGTCGAACTCGACCTTCCTCGCCTACAAGAAGGCGAACGCGGGCGCGGCGGCCGACTACCATCTCGTCGAGATGTCGTAACGGTCCTGATCTGACCAAGGGGAGGGACCAAGCGTCCCTCCCCTTGGGTATAACGAGGGCCTATGTCCCACAAAGATCACGTCGCCGATCTTGGAGTCGCGAGCGGTATCGCCACGCTCAACGGCTCCTCCACGGTCGTGCAGAATCCGGCAAGCGCGCAGACCACGCCTGCCGCGAGCAAGATCCCGCTCTCCGGGGCTGGCTCCAAGCTCGACAAGGGGTGGCTGCCCGACTTCATCGCGTCGGGCGCAAGTCACGCGCCCGGAGCGGTGCCCGACCCTCCGGCTATCGCTGGAACGACGAAGTTCCTGCGCGAAGACGCGACCTGGGCTGTCCCTGCGCCGAGTCGCCTCACCGGTCAGATGATCTGGGTCGATTCCGTCAACGGAAACGACGGAACCGGTACCAGAGGTCAAGAAGACAAGCCGTTTCTGACGATCTCGGCGGCCCTCGCCGCGACCGGGATCACGTCCGGCGACGTGGTCTACGTGCGGCCCGGCGTCTACAGCCTCAACGCGGCCCAACTCACGGTTCCCGCTGGCGTCTCTCTCGTCGGCGTCGATCGCCTGCGCTGCCAGTTGACCTACTCCGGCGCGGCGACGGTCACGCTCGTGACGCTCAACGCCGGATCGTCGATCTCCTTCTTCGACATCCTGCCGACTCCGTCGGCGGGTGTCACGACGTGCGTCGCCACGGCGAGCGCGACCGCCCACTGCTTCCGGGTGACCGTGAACTCCGGGCTCTCCGGCAACGTGATCGGCCTCAGCGTCACCACGACGGGAACGGCCGCGACGGGCGCGATGACGGCGCGAGAGAGCGTGTTCCTGGGCAACGGCACCGGGTCGGGCCTGGTCGTCAACGGGACCGGCGGAACCACGCGCTACGCCTCCTGCAACTTCGACGGAACGATCGGCGTCACGGTCACCCTGGGTACGGCTCGGTTCGAGCGCAGCCGGATCGGCGGAACGACCGGGATCTCGGTCGCCAACAGCGCGAGCGCGAGCGCCGTTCTCGACACCGCCACGACGGTCACGAACTACACCGTCGGCGCTGCGGGCACGCTGACCGTGGACAACGCGACGGGGCCCGCGGCACTCGGCGCGCAGGTCGCCTTCACTGGTGTGGTCACACCGGTGCAGATCACCTCCGACCAGAACGACTACTCGCCGACCGGGCTCGCAAACGCGTACACACTCCGGCTCTCATCGGACGCGGCACGGTCGATCACCGGACTGGCAGGCGGTACGAGCGGTCGCGTCGTCTCGATCATCAACACCGGATCGAACCCAATCACGTTCGTGAACGAATCTGCGGCGTCAACAGCCGCGAACCGGTTCGCTCTCGGTGGTCTGAACAACACGATCGTCGGCTTCGCCATCATCGATCTGACCTACGACGCCACGATCTCACGCTGGCGTGCTCGCAGCAGCGCTGGCGGGGCGACGACACCTGGCGGTCTTGTCCAGTCGCAGTGGGTCGAGGTTGTCGTCGATACAGCAACGACCGCGACTACCTGGCCGCTTCCCACCACGACGGCGTCCGGGCTTGTGATTCTTCCGAACACGCCCATCAACGTCGCGAGCACGGCTGGCTTCCCGACGGCTGGAACACTGCTCGTTCTGACGACCGCTGGCCCGACGTTCGTGACCTACACCGGCACCACGGCCGGAAGTTTCACCGGCTGCTCCGGCGGCACCGGAACGATTATCGCTGGGTCGCTCATCTACCTGTATTTGAAGACCACGATCGCCGTAGGCTCGAACAACGTGGCTTTGCCGACCGGCACGATCAACGTGGCCTCGACGACTGGGTTCCCGGCGTCGGGCAAACTCTTGGTGACCACGAACACGGGCGCGCAGCTTGTCACCTACACCGGCGTCGGCGCGACAACCTTCACCGGTTGCACCGGCGGCTCCGGCACGATGAACACCGGCGGACTCGTCGCCAACGTCACCGCGACAACCCAAGACCTCATCCGTGTCGACCTCACCACGAATGGTGGGGCGCTCATCATCCAGGGGATCGGGTCGATCTCGAACGCGACCAACAACGCCGACGTTCACTTCCGCGTCATCGTGGACGGGATAGTTCGTCGTGGCGGCGCGACCAAGTCGAACGGAGGATCAAGCTCGACCGCGCTCGCCGTGAGCTTGAAGGTCTCTGGTCTTGCCGCAGGCGCGCATACCGTCGTCCTCCAGTGGCGTGTCGGATCAGGCACCGGCCAAGTTCGACCAAACACCGCCGAGGATGAGAACGCCAGTCTTCTCGTGCAGGAGGTCTCCAGCTAATGCCGCTCTCGACGAGAACCTACGACATCCTCCTCGACATGCCTGGTGGCGTCCTCACCAATCCGCTGAAGCTCAAGCAGGCGATCGAGGCCCCTGGAAACGGGATCACGACGAAGCTGAACGCGCTGACCACGACCGGCAACGTCCTCACGATCACGTTCGACGACACGCTCTCGGCGGGCGAACTCACCGTGCTCGACGGCGACGCGGGTGAGCCCTACAGCACGCATCCCGCTGGCGGCTTGCTGGCCGCGCACGACGACTCACCTTCACCGGCGACGGCCGATCTGGTCGAGGTCACGAACGACCCCGATGTCGTCATCAAGCAGGAGCGGAACACCCTCGGCCACTACAAGATCCTGCCTCTGCTCCTGGCTGCCGTTCCCGCCGGACAGACGCGCTACGTGGACCGGGTGATTCCGGCCTACACGCGGGGGCTCGACTGGCTCTCGGCCCTGTTCGACGGTGGCGATCAGGTCGAGACGGGCGATCTCGTCTGCTCCGGCAAGCTCATCATCGGGCAGGTCGCTCAGGTTGCCGCCGACGCCGCACAGGGTGATACGACCATCACGATCGCGGGCCCTGCGAGCGTGCTCAAGTGTACGTCCGGCGGCGGCGCGCTCTCCGAGGGCTTCTCGCTCTCGTTCGGGACGGAGAACACGACCGACGCTGGACTGAACGCGGGGCCGCCCACGGCGACTGGAACGCGCTCCTGGTCGAACCCGGACCAGGAACTCAAGGAGTACGAGATCAAGCGGTTCAGCGCGGCGACCGACATCGGCGGCGGCAACGTCATGCGGACGATCACGCTGTTCACGCCGCTCGACGCTGCCGTGACGGCTGGGACTGCGGCGAACATGGTCATGTCGGCGATCCCCGAGCCCCTCACCATGCTCAAGGGCGAAGTCCTCGACGTGGGCGGCCAAGCGTTCGTCGCCGGGCCTATGCCCGCGGGCACGCGCCTGCGCGCGGGCTTCCGCAACAACGGGGCGTCGGCCAAGACGGTCTGCGGCAAGTTCTTCGTCATGTTCGGCGGCTCGTGATCGTTCCGCTGATCTACGAAGACCTCACACCCGCCGAGAAGGCGTGGATGTGCAACGGGTGCGGCCCGAAGCTCAACATTCCCGACCTCGTGCCCGACTGGATCTTCACGAGCGCCTGCAACGCCCACGACTTCGGATATTGGCTCGGCAAGAGCGCCGCCGACCGCTACAACGTGGATCGCCGGTTTCGGGCCAACATGCTGGCGCTTGCCGCGAAACAAGACTCGTGGGTGGCCCGGCAGTGGTACTCGTTCCTGGCGTGGCGCTACTACGCCGGAGTCCGTCTTTTCGGGGCGAAGGTGTTTTCCTTTCGAGATCACTACGCCACGCGCGAAGATCTCGTCCGAGAGATGCGAGAAGATCCGTAAAGGCTTTCGGCTCGCATCTCGGCAAAGCCCGGTTCAACTCGTCTTCCGGGGGCAGTTCGCTATAATGCCCGGGGCTTTGAGGGCCTAGCGCTCCGAGGGGGCCGTTCATGGCGAACACCAAGGGAAACCTCGACCTTCAGTCCGACAAGGTTCTGACGAACCCTCGGTTCCAGACCGTCGTGGATCTGAAGGACGCCTCCGCCGCCAACACGCTCAAGTTGGACTGGGATGAACCCGCCGGAACCAACCGCACGATCAACCTCGAAGACCCGGGCGCCAACGACACCATCGCCTACCTGAACAAGGCGCAGACCTTCCTCAACAAGTCCACGACGACCGTACCCACCCTCGGTCCGCACCTCGTGAACAAGACCTACGTGGATGCGGCCGTCGCCGGCGGTGTCCCTGACGCAACCTCGGCGCCGGGGGCTGGCGGCACAAAGGGTAAGTGGGCGGCTGACTCGCTGAAGGGTCTCCAGATCGTCGCCGGTATCGGCGAGGTCAAGATCGACGGCGTCACGATCACCTTCAACGGCTCGGGGCAACTTGTCGGCTCGGCCTCCGTCGTCGATGGCACGTCGGGGCCTGGTGGCGCCACCAAAGGCAAGCTCACTGCCGACTCCAACCTCGGTCTCCAGGTCACCGCCGGTGTCCTGGAAGTCAAGATCGACCCAGGCACCCTCGCCTTCAACGGCTTCGGCGAACTTCAGGTCATCGGCGGAGGTGGCGGCCCCACCGGGACCGTCTCCCTCAAGACCGGCTTCGCCGAGAACATCGTCGCCGTCACCCCTCCGGGTAACGGCACGACCGCCGCCGGCGACATCTCGACGCTCGACTACCCCGACGGATCGACCACAGGTGTCCGGTTCGAGGTCACCGTCCCCGAGGACTACTTCTCGGGGGCGCTCACCATCTACGCCACCTACCAGATGAGTTCGGCCTCTGCGTCGAACGTAGTCCGCGTCTCGACCCAGGCGAAGATCGCGGACATCGCCGGCGGCGCCATCGACTCGGTGACTTACCCCGAGACCCAGGCCGATCTCACTGTTCCGGCCACGACGGCTGTCACGCGGCAGGCACTCCTCCAGATCCTCTCCGGCGACTTCGCGGCGGGCGACACGATCGTCGTCCTGGTCAAGCGGTTCGGCGCGCACGCGAACGACATCCACCCTGGTGACTGGAAGGTCATCAACTTCACCTACGCCTACACGGCGGTCATCGACAGCCGTGTCGCCAACCAGGTCGTGGACTTCTGGGAGAACGCGCCGGGCGAGACGCCGACGACGCCGGTAGACATCTCCGGCGGCGATCTCTCGACGGAGAGCTTCCCGGCGGCGGCTACCGCCGGAGCGCGCGCCGACTTCACGGTCCCGGACAACTGGGATGGGATCTCCGACTGCGAAGTGCGGCTGAACTACGCCATGAGCGCGGCGTCGCTCACCACTCCGGTCAGGATGGAGGTCCGCGCGAAGATCGCAGGCGTCGTCTCCGGCACGATCTCCGCGATCCCCTTCGCCTTCTTCGACTTCACGCCGCCAAACGACACCGGGCCCCACCAAGCTGGTTCTCTCATCACCATCCCGGCGGCCTCTCTCAGCAAGGGAGATACGGTCTCCCTCATCTTCGCTCGGCGGCCCGCCGACCCGACAGACACACACCCGGGCGACCTCTACGGCATCACCCTGGTCGTCACGTTCAGGACGCTCCCGACCACCGGCTTCACCGTGCTCCAGGAGCAGGAGGAGTACCTGAACAGCGGCGTGTTCGGCAACGCGGTCGGGGCAGTGACCGGAAGCACGGACTACGCCGACCTCGTGGACTTCGAGACTTACGACCGACTCTCCTCGGCCGCACCCGCCGGCGTACTGCACATCGCCTACGCGGGGCGGCTCGGGTCGGCGCAGACGCTCCTCTCCAGCATCAAGTTCACCGTGAAGGGCGTCGGGGCTTCGCCCCAGTACACGCTCAAGGTCTACGCCGAGGGCACTGGGCAGGTCTACACCTCCGGCCTCATTCCTGCGCCCGGTGTCCCGACGCTCGTGTCGAAGACGAACCTCGACCTCTCGGCGCAGCCGACCGGACAGAAGCGCTTCTTCGTGGTGGTCGAGACGGCGATCGACGCAGGCGAGGCCGTCCTCGTGAGTCGCCCCTTCGTGCGGAAGGAGTAGACGATGCGACGCTTCAGCCTTTGCGACGAGAACGGGGCTCCCTTCTACGTGGTGAACTACCGGGACGCGGCGTCGGTGCTGACCGCGCTCGGTATGGCGTCCGTGACTTCGATCCGCGGGAGCACCAAGGCCAGCGTGCCCATCCCGAGCGGCGTCAACGGCGGCGTGCTCTACACGGCCAGGTACGGCGGCGCCCACGGCAATCAGATCCAGGTCTCGCACCTCCAGGGTCCGGTTGGCGCGGGGAACCTGAACCGCCCTTGCGCGGTCACGCGTACGGGGCGCCACATCACGGTCGTCTTCGGGACGGACGGCGCCGGACGCACCGTCGTACCCACGGCGCCCCAGGTGATCGCCCTTGTGACGACGACGCCTGAAGTGGCGGCTCTGGTCACCGCTGTGGGCGGCGTTGGGGCTGTCAGTGCCTGCGTAGCCGTTTCTCTCACCGGCGGACTCGACGACGGCGACTTCCTCAAGTTCATCGGGCATCCGCCCGCGCTCCGTCGAGTCAACGACGCGGAGGTCGTCTGATGGCTCAACCGCTTCTCGTCGTGCGCCACCGAGACACCGGGGCGCTGGTCTTTACCCTGGCCGGCGCAACGCCGACGCAACTCGGGAACCCGGTGCCAGCACCACTCGACACCGTGGGCGACAACGCGCTCCACATGGTGACCAACCGGGCCATCCAGTTCCAAGGTGCGGTCTATTCCGCCTTCGCCGATGGTGTCTACAAGCTGAACGCCGGCACCGGCGTCTGGAGCAAGGCGACCATCGACGGCGGCCTTACCTTCGCGACGCCCACCGGGGCTTCCGACTCGGTGCAGATGCCGGGTCTCTACTACTCCGTCGTCAGCGATGTGCCCACGCTCTACGGGTTCTACCCATCGGGCCTCGCGAACTCGGCCGACTGGCGCGGGTTCATGCTGAACGGGAACACGGGAATCTGGTCGGAGACGCCGGTCCAGACGCTCGCCCTCGCGCACACCTCTGGCGCGTCCTGGGGCACGCGGACGTTCGTCTACCGGAACATCCTCTTCGCCCAGATCAACACCGGCTTCGTCACCTTCGATCCGAGCAGTGGCTCGCTCGGCGCGGTCATCCCGCCTGTGAGCTACGACTACCACCAGGCGGCCTTCTGCGTCTTCAACGACCGCCTTTTCTCGGTCGCCGCCGACACCGGAACGTCGAACGTCTCGCTGTGGGAGTTCAACGGCGGTGCGTGGACGCAGATCCTCACCACCGCCGACACCTACGACGGTTCGCCGGTCAGTGGACCGCGCTACGCGCTGTTCACCGACGGCGCGGCGATGTACGCGATCTATCACAAGAACACGCCCGACCTCACCGTCGTCCGCAAGTTCACCGACGTGCTCGGCGTCATCACCGACGCCGGCGACGTGGGCGGTACGGTTCTTCCGGTCGGCATCCGCACGCAGGCGTCTGTCGCCCTCACGCGCTGGTGGGTCTTCCACGATCAGGAGACGACGCCTGGGACCGACCGCATCCTGCTCTACCACGCGCTCGGCGGCCTGCCGGCGGACACGCTGAACCAGTACCTCTGGCAAGGCGACGCGACGCCCCTCCTCTTCGAGGACATCGGCGGTGCCGCCTCGTGGGCCTTCCCGGAGTGGCAGACCGGCGGCGGCGACAGGATCTTCACCATCGGCGAACTCGACATCGTCATCACGAGGCGTGCGGCGACGCTGGGCGGCGAACGAGTCTACTTCCGAGCCTATGGTGATCCCGGGTCGGC
>Ga0315288_10011727_pt1 | contig 11028 bp, 10 predicted proteins | sample YL17G11_20_MG_FD_203454 | JGI IMG/M metagenome (GOLD analysis project Ga0315288, IMG submission 203454) | Sediment microbial communities from Yellowstone Lake, YNP, Wyoming, USA - YL17G11_20 | ecosystem: Environmental > Aquatic > Freshwater > Lake > Sediment | place: USA: Wyoming | collected...
TCCTTTTTAGAATTCGTTTTGAGCCCATTGGCTCAAAAACTACTTTTAAAAGAAGGACTCGTACCCGTTCTCCCAAAACTCGCTCAGGAATAATCATGCAATTTAAAGAGAAAATCATTGAAAAAACCTTTCTTCTGATTGCTCTCTCATCAATTTCTATACTTGCCTTGATCACTTTCTTCATTTTTGAAGAAGGATTTCCTTTGATCTTGAAGATTGGTCTCAAAGCCTTCCTCCTCGGGGAGAAATGGATTCCAAGTAAGGGTTTGTTTGGCATCTTCCCAATGATCATGAGCTCTTTCTGGGTGACCTTTGGGGCTTTGCTTTTAGGAATTCCTCTGGGATTGGCCTGTACGATTTTTTTATCTGAATTGATACCTCCTTCCGTTGGAATATTGTTGAGGCCTGCCATGCAGCTTCTCGCTGCCATTCCCTCAGTCATCTATGGGTTCTGGGGACTGATCGTACTTATTCCTTTGATTCAAAATTATTTAGGAGGACCTGGCCTGAGCATTCTCGCAGGCTCCTTGGTCTTAAGCTTCATGATCCTCCCCACCATTATTACGATCTCAGAGGATTCCCTCAAAGCCCTTCCTCCCTCTTATAAAGCAGGGGCTCTCGCTTTAGGAGCCACGCACTGGCAAACTATCTGGCGGGTACTGATCCCAGCTGCCAAATCAGGAATTGTGGCCAGCATTATTTTAGGTATGGGCCGGGCCATCGGGGAGACGATGGCCATGATCATGATCCTGGGAAATGCAGTGAAAATGCCAACCTCATTCCTGGATTCGGCCAGGACACTCACCACGAATATAGGCATTGAAATGGGGTATGCTTCTGGGGATCATCGGCAAGCCCTTTTTGCCACAGGAATTGTTCTCTTCTTCATTATCATGGCTTTGAATACTCTGGCTATATTTCTATCACGAAGGAGAGCCCATTGAGGTTCAATCGTACCCGATATCTGACTCAGGGCATTGCAAAAATTTTAATTTGGATGGCTGCCCTTTCGACCATTGCAGTGATGATCCTCATCCTCTTTCAGATTCTAAGGGAAGGCCTTCCGGTCCTGAACCTCCATTTTTTTCTCAATTCTCCAAAAAATATGGGCCGAGAGGGCGGCATCTTCTCCACCATCATTGGAACTTTCGCTTTGACTGGCGTGGCCATTCTCGTTGGTGCACCTCTGGGAGTTGGGACAGCCATCTTTTTGAGGGAGTATACAAGAGAGAGCAAGATTAGCCGCATTATTCGTTTTGGGACGGACTGCCTGGCTGGAGTGCCCTCCATTATCTTTGGGTTGTTCGGGTTCGTCTTTTTTGTCATCCGGCTCAATATGGGATGGTCCATCCTTTCTGGTGGATTAACTTTAGCGGCCATGATCCTGCCTACTATCATCAGTACGTCCGAAGAGTCGATCAGGGCAATTCCCCCTTCCTATCGTGAAGTAAGTTACTCTCTGGGGGGTACGAAGTGGCAGACGATCACCCGAGTGATCCTTCCCAGCGCATTACCCGGAATCTTTACAGGCATCTTACTAAGCGTTGGAAGGAGTATCGGAGAGACCGCTGCAGTCATTCTAACTGCCGGCTCCTCCTTGGTGATGCCCACCTCTTTGTTCTCCCCCATCCGGACCATGGCGGTCCATTTCTATATCCTCGCCAGAGAGGGGATCTCCAAGGATATGGCTTACGGTACTGGAGCGACTTTGATTTTGCTCGTCCTGATCATTAATATGATCGCCCAATGGTTGATCGACCGGTATATTCGGCATCGGACCTAAGCCCCGTTAGAAATTCCAGGGCATTAAACCCCGGTGGGATTGTTCTAAAATTTAACTCCGCTGCAGAGCAGCGGGGCATTATTTCTAACGGGGTAAAGGAACTTTATGTCTCAAGGAAGTAAGATCGTCATCAAGGATTTCAGTTTCTATTATGATTCTGTTCAGGCCCTCCAGAATATCAGCCTCGATATTCAACCCAAACAGATATTTACCGTCTTTGGCCCTGCCCGGAGTGGAAAAACGACCCTCCTCAAAAGCCTTAATCGTCTGACAGATCTGATCTTCGGTACAAGTCATACCGGTACCATTCTCTTAGATGGAATGGACATCTATGATCCAGAATTGAGTCTCACCCAATTGAGAAGACGCATTGGAATAGTCTTTGATCTCCCAATCCCACTTCCCATGTCTATCTTCGACAATGTGGCTTATGGTCCTAAACTGAGCGGCACAAATCGAAGGAATCGGTTAAATGAAATCGTCGAAAAAGCACTTCGATCTGCTGTGCTTTGGGAGGAGGTCAAGGACCGTCTGCATACATCAGCCCTTCGGCTCTCTGGCGGGCAACAGCAACGTCTCTGTATTGCCAGGATCCTGGCTTTGGAACCAGAGGTTCTATTACTCGATGAGCCCTGTTCAGGATTGGATCCTATATCAACAGCCAGCATTGAGGAAACACTCCGTAAATTAAAAGAAGAGTACACCATCATCCTTGTCCCTCACAACATTCAACAGGCCTCCCGGGTGGCTGACCGGGCAGGATTCTTTTTAAACGGTGAGTTGATTGAGACGGGTCCAGTCTTTCAAATCTTTACCCGTCCAAAGGATAAGCGGACGGAAGATTATGTCACGGGGAAATTCGGTTAGAAGCTTGATTACCCAGATTCCGCAACGAGATTACACAGATGAAGAAAAAGGATCAACTTACAGAACATATCATCGGCTTTTGCTTTAAAGCCCATAATGCATTGGGGCCCGGGTTTAATGAAAAGGTTCACCATAATGCATTATTGATCAACTTTGGTAATAAAAGTTGCCAATTAAAACGAGTAGTAATTTGATTGGTGTAATTGGTGTAATCTATCTGTAATCTGTATAATCAGCTATGACAATAGCAGGAGGCGACGATGGATACCCATTTTCAGAAAGAACTGGAGGAATTGAAGGAGAGCCTTTTAAAGATGGCTTCCCTCGTTGAAGAGGCACTCCGTAACGCTATCCAATCTCTGGTCGAAAGAGATTCTTCTCTCGCACAAAAGACTTTCGATGTAGAAGATCGCATTAATAAAATGGAGAATGCCATTGACGAGATGTGCTTAAGACTTTTAGCATTAAGGCAACCCGTGGCTACCGACCTTCGATTTATCACCTCTGCGATGAAGATCAACACCGATTTGGAACGGATGGGCGATCAGGCTGTCAATATTGGCGAGCGTGCCATCTCTCTAAATCAAGAACCCCAGCTTAAACCCTACATCGATATTCCAAGGATTGCTGAGATTGCCCAATCGATGGTTAAGGATGTTCTGGACGCCTTTGTAACTCGGAACTCCAAGTTGGCTCGTTCTGTTTGCGAAAGGGATGATTTGGTGGACGGGTTAAATAATCAGGTCTTCCGAGAACTTCTCACTTACATGATGTCTGATCCAAAGACCACTACAAGAGCAGTTCACTTGATGATCGTGTGCCGTTGCCTGGAGCGGATTGCTGACCATGCCACCAACATCGCGGAAGATGTGATCTTTATGGTGGATGCTTTGGTGATTAAACATCATGCTGATGTCAAAGAAAAAGACGCATAGTGCATAGTGCAAAGCGCATAGCGTAAAAGAATTTAATCCTATGCTATGCTCTCTGCCCTCTGCTCTTTGCCATTAGGGGACTATGAGTTTTGATACCGATCCTGATATTCTCAAACGACAGGTGATCATTGAAACCTACCGGTCTCGTGGCCCTGGGGGGCAGAGGAAGAATAAGACGGAGACCGCTGTCCGCTTAAAGCACCTTCCGTCTGGTATCACTGTGATTGCTACCGAACATCGATCACAGGTACAAAATCGAAACCTTGCTTTTCAAAGATTGAGGAAGCGACTTCTTAAATTGAATCAACCGCGAAAGCGACGAATACCCACCTCGGTTCCCTTAAGAACTATTGAGAAGAAGAAAGAGGAGAAGAAGACCCATTCGGCGAAGAAACGTTTAAGACAAAATATCTCAAAAGAGTTGGATTAAGGGTGGTTGAAAATGAAAGCAATGGTGCTGAAAGAGGTTTTACCGATCGAAAAAGAACCTCTTGAAATGGTCAATTTGCCAGATCCTGTTCCTGCCCCTAAAGAAATTTTAGTAAAAGTCTCTGCCTGTGGGATTTGCCATACTGAACTTGATGAAATTGAAGGAAGAATTCAAGCAAGACTCCCCATCGTCTTGGGTCATGAGATTGTGGGAAGGGTAGACCGTTTAGGCCCGGAGTCAAAAAAATTTAATCTCGGTGACAGAGTGGGAATTGCCTGGATCCATTCGTCATGTGGAAAATGTTTTTTTTGTCAAAAGGGAAATGAAAATTTATGCCAAGAATTCAAAGCGACGGGATGTCATGTCAATGGTGGTTATGCCCAATATACACTCGTATCAGAAGACTTTGCCTATTTGATTCCCATGCGATTTTCTGATTCTGAAGCAGCTCCTCTCTTGTGTGCCGGTGCCATTGGATATCGGGATCTAAAAATCTCTGGAATAAAAAGCGGTCAAACATTAGGACTTTTTGGTTTTGGCGCTTCTGCTCACATTGTCATTCAGGTGGCCAAATATTGGGGTGATAAAGTATTTGTGTTCACAAGAAGTGAAGCTCACCGAAATTTAGCTAAGAAATTGGGAGCTTCATGGACAGGTGAACCAGAGGATGAACCACCCCAAAAGATCCATTGCGCCATCGATTTTACCCCCGTTGGAGAAACAGTACCGAATGCTTTAAGAGTGTTGGAAAAAGGTGGGAGATTAGTCATAGCGGTTATTCGAAAGAGAAATCCTATCCCACCCCTTGACTATACCCAGCTCCTTTGGGATGAGAAAGAGATAAAAAGTGTCGCCAATATTACGAGGGAGGATGTCCAGGATTTCCTCCCTTTGGCTGCCAAGATTCCTATTGTCCCTGAAGTACAGGAATTTGAATTAAGAGATGCAAATAAGGCTCTTTTTTTATTAAAACAAGGAAAGGTCCAAGGAGCAGGGGTTTTGAGAATACCTGATTAAGGCGATTTCCTAAAGGAAGGTGGAACTATTTGTCCTGAATCAAGGAGTAATCTTTCTTTTTTAAGAAGCTTTTGAGAGTCTGCCGGTCACTCTCACTTAGGGATCCCCAGTTTACTCCCATCTTGTAAATCCAACCCGACTCATCCTCAACTCGGCTGTACCATTTTACCTCGGCTAAAGTTCTCAATCGCGGCAGATCTGAACTGAGTTCAACCTCAATTTCCAATTTATTTTGATAGAGAGAGGATGGATGGAAGACATGCAAACCATCGATCTGAACTGTGTTCGTCCCAATACAGATGCCTTCTAAAGATATATCAAAAACCTTTCCCTGAACGACTCGGGAACAGATAGCAGGGTTTTTGCTATCCAGGATTTTGAATTTAACAAAAGAACTGGATGGAGCACGAATGTATTTACGACGCTCCTTGGGTTGCCAGAATTTCTTAAGAATCTTAAACACTTCGCTACCACCCATCCCGGAAGTTCTTTGGATGGTAACAGTATACGGTAGAGAGACATAGATTTCAAGTTAAAAAAAGTAAAGGATCCCGCCCACAGGGCGGGGTTTTAAAACCCAAATTCTCTAAACCAAAAACCGAGATCCCGAAGCAAGTTCGGGATGACAAAAACGTGAACCAAGCCCACTGTCATGCTGAACTCGTTTCAGCATCTGGTTAAATTTTTTTCTGCCTTTGGCGGACTCACCTTTCATCCTCGTCCACAGGATGGGGATTTTCAGGTGCGATTTATAATAAAAAAGGGGCGCGATCCATTCGCAACCCCTTGATAAGATGTGTTAGCTAAGGTTGAATATGAATTACATCAGCAAACTGCCGGTACTTCTCTCACTTGATCAATCCTACTTTTCTATACAGCTCCCCATTATTCTTATAGTGGTTACTGAGAGCTTTTGTTAACTCTTGTCCAAACAATGGCTTCTTCGTATAAATTTCAAAATGGTCAGCTACTTTTTTGAATTCAGGGGTCATCATCGCCTTTCCGAAAGCATCTTCCAGTTTCTTCACAATCGAAGTTTCCATGTTCTTTGGTCCATAAGTGGCGTACCAACTTTGGATGACTAAAGAAGGGTAGCCCATTTCTTTTATTGTGGGTACCTCGGGAGATTGCTCCATTCTCTCTTCACCATAAGTGACTAAAAGTCTAACCGTTCCCCCTTTAACATGGGGTGCATATCCTGAACTTGCAGTGCTGACTACCATAACGTGTCCTCCTAACAATGCCGTCATCGTCGGTGCGGCTCCATCAAAGGGGACAAATCTAATTTTTAGATTCTCAGAAAGCGCAAGGGCCTGTAAAGCGATATGATCGGTTGTATTCACTCCGACAATACCCACGGTTAATTTGTCAGGATTTTTCCGTGCAAATTCGATGACATCTTTAAAGGTCTTAAAAGGAGAGCCCTGAATCACCGAAACTCCAAAATTAAGGGTTCCATATTGATTGATGTAAGTAAAATCTTCAAGCTTGTAAGGAACCGACTCAAGATGGGGTGATGCAACAATGCAAGACGATGTTGTGGCCCCCAATGAATAGCCATCAGGCTTTGCTTTGGACATTAATGTCATGGCCACTCTTCCCGCCCCTCCAGGTTTATTGACACATACGACGTCCACCCCAAGAAATTGTTTTGATTGTTCGGCGACCATTCTTGCACCCATATCTGTTCCAGCGCCAGGGGCAAATCCAATGATCATCTCTATCGGTCTTGTGGGATAAGCCGTCTCTGCAGCCATTGCATTGAGACCAAAAAAGATTACAAAACACATAAAAAATACTACCATTCCTGTTTTCATCGTCATTCCTCCTTTTTAAAAGTATTTGAATGTCCAATTATTTTATAAATTACTTCACTCTTGCAGTTCTTTAACCACTTCAAGCCGCTTTTTCTTTGAGATTCCTGTAATGGCAGTAATCAGTAAAAAAGCTGCAATCCCTAAACAAATGGCCGAGATGGGTCTGACAAAAAATATCTTAAAGCTTCCATTGGAGATGATGAGGGATTGCCGCATGGACTTCTCCAGCATAGGTCCGAGAACATAGGCCAACACCAGTGGAGCAGGCTCATATTGGCACTTCTTCATAACATATCCGATCACTCCGAAAATGATCATGATCCATATGTCAAAGACTGAATTTTTAAGAGTATATACACCAACAATACAAATAAGAATGATAATCGGAAACATCAACCGGAAAGGGACCTTTGTGATCTGAACCCATAATCCGATCAAGGGAAGGTTCAAAACCAAAAGCATAACATTCCCAATATACATGCTTGTGATGACCCCCCAAAAAATATCAGGATGGTTTTTAAGGAGTAATGGACCAGGAGTGATATTGTGAATCAGAAGCCCTGCAAAGAGCATAGCCATCACCACGTTGGATGGAATTCCAAGAGTCAGCAGGGGGACAAAGGCACCACTGGAGGCAGCATTGTTTGCGGATTCAGGAGAAGCTACGCCTTCGATCACTCCTGTGCCAAATCTTTCGGGATGCTTTGATATTCTCTTTTCTATTGCATAGGACACAAATGAAGCGATAGGCGCTCCGCCTCCCGGAAGGAGCCCTAAAAAGAAACCTATCACCGTCCCCCGAATAATGGCCCAAATAGAATCTGCCCAGTCTTTCAAAGTCGGAAGAAGTCCCTTAATATGAGTTTGGTATAAGGTTCTTATCCCCTTAAACTCAAGATTTTCAAAGATCTCTGCAATCCCAAAAAATCCCATCACCACAGGAACAATCCCTATGCCATCCAGCAGCTCATCGATATCATAGGTGTATCGAATCTTGCCGCTTATGATATCCATTCCGACAAAACTTAATATGAGTCCGAGTGCTCCCATGCTGATGGCTTTAATCAAAGATTTTTGTGTTAAGTAGATGAGGATGATCAGGCCCATAATCATTAGACTAAAATATTCAGGGGGGCCGAATCTGAGGGCAAAACGGACCAAAGGTTGTGCAAGCATCATCAAACCGAAAACACCGATCGTCCCTGCAATGAATGACCCAAAAGCGGATATCCCCAAGGCTGGCCCGGCCCTTCCTTGACGGGCCATCTGGTGGCCATCCAAGCACGTAACGATGGAAGAAGGCTCTCCGGGAATGTTCACCAGAATAGATGTGGTGGATCCTCCGTATTGTGATCCATAATAGATGCCTGCCAGCATGATAATGGAGGAAAGAGGAGGGGCATAAAAGGTTATTGGCAAGAGAATCGCCATGGTACCGGTAGGCCCTAATCCGGGTAGGACCCCAACCAACGTGCCAATGAAAACCCCAATAAAACAGAAGAGTAAATTAATGGGCTGAAGACTGGCTTGAAATCCCAAAAGGATACTCTGATAAAATTCCATTTTTCACCATTGTATACGAAAGATGCCTACCGGAAACACAACACGGAGCAACTTACATAAGACAAGATAGCTCACATTGACTATGATGAACGCCACAAATATATGATAGTACCATTTTTTGGGACTGCTGATGAGGAGCATAATCGTCATCAGGATGAAACTGGAAAGGAGAAATCCTAAGGTATCAAAAATAAGAGCATAACTGCATAATGCAACTATTATAATGGATGGTTTGGACAAATTCTCCCATCCGAAAGAGGCTTTCTCTCCAACCCCCCTTTTACTATCTTGAATAAAGATGACGAATGAAAGGACAAGGAGAAGAATCGAGGCTAAAAACCCCAAAAATCCTGGCCCTGGAGCCTGGAGGTTTCCAACCCCAATCTTAAGGCTCGAAGTAATGATCAATATAGAGAGACCTATAAGAGATAGACTGGTAGCCTGATTTAACCGCTTCATTTGCCCCTCATTCAGTAGATACGCAATGTTATTACCGGAGCATTAAAATGGTTACATGAGTTCCCCTCACCCTCCCCTCTCCCCAAGGCCTGGGGAGAGGGTTAGGGTGAGGGGTATGACTTGGCGAATGTCATCTATTAAATGCTCCTGTTAATATGTAGTTAAATTGTTCTTTACATAAAAAGATTTCTTTTCCATAAGATATGCGAACCTCTAAAACCTGTCAAGAGCTTTTTCTTTCTACAATCAACTCTCTTCCGTGATCTTCTTTAAAATGGGTATAATCCCCCCTGCATTCAAGATCCGCAACGGAGTGCCTGAAAGAGGTTCGAAGGAAGCTGCTTTCCCTGTTCGCGGGTTTTTCAGTTCCCCTCGTTCAACATCAATTTCGATTTCGTCGCCTTCGTCGAACATTCGGCTGACGCCTTTGCAGAGGATCGGGTAGACTCCAAGGCCGATGCAGTTGCGTAAATAGATCCTGGCCATCGATTCACAAACCACAAAACGAATTCCCAACTCTTTGACCACCATGGTGGCCTGTTCCCGGCTTGATCCACATCCAAAGTTACTGCCAGCAACGATAATATCCCCCTCCCTCACCGTTTTGTAATACTCCGGATCAATGGGGCTGAACGCATGCTTCTTCATCTCCTCAATCGGAAGCTGAAGGATGGGCCCAGGTGCTATTGTATCCGTATCGACATTGTCCCCAAATTTTCTCACCCTGCCTTTTATCTTTTCCATTTACATTACCTCTCTTGGATCAACGATTTTCCCTTTGATTGCAGATGCGGTCACGGTAGCAGGGGAAGCCAAATAAATCTCGGCATCGTTACTGCCCATCCTTCCTTTGAAGTTCCTCGGTACCGCTGCAATACATCTTTCTCCTGCCGCCAGAACCCCTTGGAACCCTGTGCAGAAACCGCAGGAAGGATTGCCAATCATTACCCCAGATTCGATCAGATTGCTCAGGATTCCTTTCTCTGAAGCCTCCTTATAAATCTCCCACGAAGCCGGAGCAACATAAAACCTCACCTCTGGATGCACCTTCTTTCCTTTGATCATCCGTACAGCAATCTCTAAATCTTCAATCCGACCATGGCAGCAGGAGGCGATAACCGCCTGATCTATTTTGATGTCTTTGACCTCTTTGGCTTTTACCACATTTCCCACGGAGTGCGGAAGGGCGACTTGAGGTTCGAGGTTTGCTCCATCGATAATATATGTTTCTGCATAGACTGCATCCGGGTCGCTCTCGACGGGCTCAAAGGGCTTGTCTGTCCGAACCCGTACATAGTCGATCACCTTCTGATCTGCCCTGAAGATTCCGAATTTGGCGCCCAGTTCTACAGACATATTTCCCATGGTGAACCGGCTATCAAGCTTCATCTCATCCACAGCTGATCCTGTCCATTCGATCGCCTTATACTGGGCCACCTCCGTCGTGTATTTCCCTGCGATGAAGAGGATGATGTCCTTGGAGTGGACCAAATCCGGCAGCTTGCCACTGATCTCAAATTTGATTGTTTCCGGCACCCTGAACCACAATTCACCCGTCTGGATAACATAAGCCATCTCTGAAGTACCAATTCCTGTAGCAGCAGCATTGAGCGCCCCGTAGGTTGTGGTATGAGAATCAGCCCCCACAATCAACTCTCCTGGCCTGACGTGTCCCTTCTCCATCATGATTTGGTGACCAATCCCGGGAAAGACATCATAGAAATATTTAACCTTTAACTTCTTCGCAAACTCTCTGCAGCTCTTTTGGGTTTCTGCATTTGGCACCGCAAACGGTGGAACTCTGTGGTCGATGATAACAAAAAATCTCTCGCGATCCCATATCTTGAGAGCCTCCGCTTGTATGCCTCCCTTAGAAAGCACTGTCCTGAGCAGCTGAAACATTTCAGGCATCATGGCAACATCAATCTTGGCCGTAACATATTCATTCGGTGACGTTTTTCTAAGACCTGATGCCCTTGCCAATATTTTTTCAATCATCGTCATGATCTCTTTTCCCCTTAGTATGGAATTATTGATGTTCGTATAAATAATGGAACGGCGGATTGACAATTCATGCCCCCTCACCTTTATCCTCTCCCCCAAAATGGGGGAGAGGGGAGGGTGAGGGGGACGTAGAAGAAAGCACTGGATTCCATT
>Ga0315288_10011730_pt1 | contig 11027 bp, 15 predicted proteins | sample YL17G11_20_MG_FD_203454 | JGI IMG/M metagenome (GOLD analysis project Ga0315288, IMG submission 203454) | Sediment microbial communities from Yellowstone Lake, YNP, Wyoming, USA - YL17G11_20 | ecosystem: Environmental > Aquatic > Freshwater > Lake > Sediment | place: USA: Wyoming | collected...
TTTAAATCATCTGTTGTAACTGGTGAAACTGGAGTTAAATTTGTAAAAGCTATACTTGGTAAGGAGTTTTCGGTGTTTTGTCGCGTCTGGCTTACACCCAATACACTATTTGTGTCATTTGCGTAAACAAGGAACGTATATGTTTGGCCATCAGTAGTTGTTTTGTTCACGTAACAGGATACTGAAGTTCCAGAACCAACAACAGTCATTGTTTCATTTGTTCCATTCCAGGATAAAGTACATGTATCAACATTTGCGCTAGCTGTTACGGTCACATTAACATAAATCCAGTTATTTGTCTGGCGGGTTGCATTTGTCGGGGTTGGGGATACAAAAGTGATTGCTGGTGTTCCTGTTGAGACATTAAATGTCGTAATGTTTGTTCCCCAGTTGCTTGAGGTGTCATTACACCAGAACGTTAAGTTATGTTTTCCATCTGGCATACTTGAGATGTTAATGTACCAGGTTGTCTTGTTTACTGTACTGTTGCTCATCGTAAGATTTGTTCCGTTCATATCATACTGGACAAAACAAGTGCTTCCATTTTCATTCAAGCTCACATTTGCCCAGGTCCAGTTATAGACAACAATAGAATTGTTCAGCGGGGAAATAATTGTGACAACAGGCGGAGTTGTGTCTAATTCAAGATACTGTAATGTTATATTTACCATCGAGTCGCCCTCAACAGAGCCCCATGTATCACCAAGTCCGCCCTCCTTCACCTGTCCTGTTTTATTTCCAAAATGAGTTCCGTTAGTTGCACGAATAGTAAAGTTGTCTCCAGCTTGTAGACAGTTAATATCGTCTGGTACGCCGTAGAAACCTTTATCGTAAATTAAGGACGACGGAATAGTAAAATCATCAACTGAAACATTTTCGATCATAGCACCTGTTTCATTTCCAGAAGTAATCAAAACAGTTATGTTCACCAGGTAGGGAGCATTAGTTCCGTGCCATTTAGTTAAATTATACGGATTTCCGTCAGAACCATAAACAGCGCCACGTATGTAGTCATTTGATATATCTGAAGTACATGTGTGTGAAGTATTTGTGTTATTTGATAATGTTTTAAATTCAGTTTCATTTTGCGGTGCTGGTATCTCATATTTTCCGCCCTTTTCTTCAGGGGTTTCCTGCACTCCAGTTTTTGGAATTACAGATTTTCCTTCTTCTGGTATTCCCGCGCCTGTTTCATAAGTTTGTTCTCCTGAATTTGAGATTGAGAATCCTGTTTTTTGTTGTGATTGAAGTCCTACCGCTAGTATAGTTAAAGCAATAAGTCCAACAACAAAAATTAAATTGTTTATTTTCACGTTACCTTCCGCGTTTTCTTACCTTTTTATAAATCACAATAATGATTATTACTGAAATTAAAATAGCGACCAAGACCCAGCTTAGCATTGTTGGCTGAAGCACAAGATTTATTTCATCGCTGTTCCATGCACCATTTCCGCCCATTACAAAATTCCCGCTTTTTGATGCTGATAACAAACTAGTTGTTGCTGTTAAAACAAATGTGGCATTCGTATCAAAATTTATGTTGTCCTTTGAATTATAAAATCCGCGTCCATAAAGCGGAGGAGGTACACCATCGTCATCAACATAAAAGGTATATCCATAATCATTGTTTACACCAGACGTTATTCTTACAGTTATAATTGTTCCACCTGGTGCTGGAGTTGTTCCATCTGGCATAAATACAGTCCCGCGAATGTAATTTAGTTCTGCATCATCTGCTCTTACGATTGCAATCGCTATTACGACCAGAAACATTATCCCAACTAATTTGGCTATTTTCATTTCCACGTCACCTGATTTGGTTTGTAGTTCCATACAGTATTGTATCTTGATTTAATCCAATAACCATGTCCAGGTTCAAAACTTGTGAAATATGTAGGAGAACCGAACCATGCATTAATCCCGAATCCTCCTAAATAATCTGCAGTGTACCAGGCTCCTGTTGTATCGTTTCTTGTTGAGATTTGATAGATGTAGAAATTTGACGGATTCTGCCGTATTGCTGTTGCGAAATTCTGTTTGTCTACTGAAGTCCAGCCAACAAGATTAAGATTATTTACTGATGTATTTATCACCTGAACCGAACGGTTTTCAATAGCTACCTGTCCTACAAGAGTGAAAATCTTGTTGTAGCGTGATTTAATCCAGTATGCTTCGTCAGGTTCCATAGTTGTGAAATATGTAGGAGAACCGAACCATGCATTAATCCCGAATCCTCCTAAATAATCTGCAGTGTACCAGGCTCCTGTTGTATCGTTTCTTGTTGAGATTTGATAGATGTAGAAATTTGATACATTTTGAACTATGACTTTGGAAAAGGATTTGTTTGCCGGAATCATTGGTATTGAAGCCAGGTTCAAATTGTTTACAGAGGTATTTATTAAGTTAATATCAAACTTACCCCATGTATCTGTGTTGACGTCTTTTAGGGGGCTTGGGTTATCTGCCCGCAAAACATAATATCGTTCTGGAACCGGATAAGCGTTTATGTCAGTATAATTTGTAGCTGTGTTTGGTAAAGTTAGGTTTGGTATATTAAAATTAAAACCAGTTGTGTAATTATCAGACATATATATGTTATAATCTGAAACCGGCGCTATTAGGTATGGATAGTTGTCAGGGCTCCAGTTAAGTGTTACATCACCAGGGATATAATTGCCAATTCCGTACCCTTCAAGCCAGGCAGTCAAATTTGCCATACCTGGAGGAAGGAGGACGTTTACTGTGGTTGCTACACCTGCAAAAATTTCGTATCCTGTTATTGTTCCTAATCTGAATGCGTTTCCAAGATCAAATAGATTTAGATACATGGTTCCGCATAGGACAACGAAAATTAACCCTATCCAGATGCCAATTACAATATTTCTTGGCAAATTCATAGTAATTTTATATCAAAGAACTCTTAAATGCTTTTCTCACACAATTTAAGGGCTGTTTTATCCTTTTTTAGGAAAATTTATAAATTGGGCTAGCAACTAAAAAGCGATGAAAGAGAGTCTTTTACTAATAAGTGTTATTTTGTTAGGTTTAAGTTCAATTTTTTTCATTAATTTTTCTGCAGCAAGTGCAAATTCTGAGCTTGTTATTGATAAAAACAAGTATTCTGGTGTTTTTGTCCAGTTAACGGGGTATAGCATGTATCCAACAATTAAGGATGGTGAAATGGAGCCTTGTGAACCAAGTCAGAACTATGAAGCTGGAGATATTGTTGCATTCAATAAAGGAGACCTTGTTGTAGGGCACAGGATTATTGGACAGGTTTTTGGTAGGTATATAACAAAAGGAGACAACAACGTGATACCAGATATTTTCTTGCTCGATAAAAAAGACATCATATGTAAAATTTCAGTTAGCTGAGAATCTTTCGTATTTCTTCAAAGTTAGCAGTTGTTCGGAAGCCTTTTTGTGAAAAATGGGTATGTGAAACAGGAAAATGCTTGCCGATTTTTGCAATCACTTCTTCAATTTTTGGCTCAATCTTAAAGAAATCCTCAGTTTCGTAATAATAAGGGACATCTATTTTGCTTTCAGCTTCAAGAATCCCCAGAAATCCAAGGATTTTTTCATCGTTTGTCTGTTTTTGCATTTCATTAATCACTTTTGTGTCCCAGAGATTACCAAGATACAATGGTCCAGCACTTTGAAGTTTGTTTCCGCAGGAGCATTTTTCTGGAAAAGTAAATCCTGAAGAAAATCGCTTTTTACATTTGCTGCAATAATGGATAAATCCAATTTTTTCCAGCAGTTTCTGGAGATGGGCGCGGCTTGCCTGGAAATAAATCCTGTAATAATACTGGGTAACATGGCTAAAAATTGGAATCAGCGAAATGTTCCATTTTGCACCCATTTCAATTATTGATTTTGCAAGAATCCGTATTCCGACCTCATGGCCAATCGGACTATGGAGTGGAAATGCCCCGTATTTTCGGAAGCATGTCCACTTAAAAACACCAAATAATGGGGCTGTGTCTGTTGCAGTTACAGCCAAAATTCCGTTCTTATCAATTCGTTTGATCGAATTAAAAACATAAAGTATTGGCGAGCCAAATGGGTCAATATCAATGAAATCAAACTTGTCATGGCACTGCCCGAGGAAATTGTTTGCAGTCATGTTAAAGACGTTCTTTACAGGCAACTTATTGAGCTTAAGGTTCTTTTTCAAAACAGCAATTGCTTCCTTGCTGATGTCATTATAAGTGACTTTGGCTTTTGCTTCTTTTGCAAGCCTAAGTCCGCGTGCTCCAGAAGCTGCAAGCAAATCTAAAACTGTCTTTTTCTTAGTTGCTTTAAGGAAAATCACTGAAAGCGCCCTGTCAAACTCCTTTGCTGGATTGTAAAATACAGGCAGCTTTTTTGAAATCTTGCCTTTGCTAACATAAAATTTGACTTTTCCCTCAGTAACAGTTTCAAATTTTGGCATATTTTAACCACAACTTTTTGAAAAATGGGAGCGTTAACGTGGATAGCATAAATGCGACAGTAGGAACAATTGCATTAAGCCATGGCTGAAAAACGTTTATTGCCTGCAAGTAAAATCCTATTGCAAGATATGTAAAAAGCATCAAAAGCGCCCTTCTCGTGTAGCTTAATTCCCAGGCCTTATCAGATTCTACGCGTTTGTTTCGCGTTTCTATAACTTTTATCCTTCTTTCTAGTTCTTTTGTAGCTGCCATAGAATTAATTTATTTTGCACAGAATTTAAGAGTTTCTATTAGTTACCTGCTGCATCTTGTACTGTTTGCCTTTCGGTGTTTATCTTTGCCCAGAGTTCTGGATCATCATAAATATCTTCTTCTTTTTTAGATACTATTTTTGGGGCAGCCTTCGTTTCTGCAGCAGCAGTTTTTATTTGCTGCTCTTTAAGATACCAGTAAGGAACGCGCCACGGCCCAAAATATATTTTTTCATCTTTTACATATCTAAACTTGTAATATCCTTCAGTCCTCATGGAGCCGATAAGCCCCATGTCCTCAATCTCCATAAGATTGTCCCTGAACTCAGCTACGTGCTTGAATTCATCTATTATGTACGTATCAAATCCAAACAGGTTTAGAGTATCATAAGCCAGGTCATGTGCTTCTTCTTTAGGTAACCTGCTTTTGTTCATAATTGCGAGCGTAAGCTCTTCTAAAGTGACAACCATTTTTTCAACTTGATTAAGACAAGTGATTCTTATAACGAGTTCTGGGCTTTTATATTTTTATTATTCATAATATTGAATTTGCTTATAGATGTTATACCTGTTCTTGAGGTAGTTTTGCATCTCAGCTGCAAGCATTGTCTCTGACTTTCTTCTTATTGCACTAACTAATTCTATATCCTTGAACCTGCCAAATACAAAATCAAAGTATTCGGCCCATATCCTTATTTGTTTGCTGTATGCCCCACCCTTGTAAAAGCTGTTTGCTAGGTTTAGTTCACGTAGTATGTTCTTTTTCTCGGCTGGACTTCCCTGTGCTGCATGGAAAGCGCGCCTGTTTTCTAACATCCGTAAATGAAGGAAAACACATAACCCTTCAGTTATGGAATTCCAATGATAACGTATGCCATTATGAAAAAGAACATGGTGTATCCCTTCGTGAAGTATTATTGGAAAAGGCCCGTTTTCAATTATAGGCATTGTTCCAGCTAATTTATGTTTTCTTATCTTATCTGCTGTAATCCCAAGTAGCTTAAGTAGCTCTTTGTCGTATATTATATAATTTACAACTGAGTCATTTGTTTGCGCATTCTTTTTTGCCAAGTCCACCATTTTTAAGAATTCGTCAACTTCTTTTGGCTCAAGAGTTCCAACACCCTGTTTGCCCTTGAAATAAAACCATCTCCACATCTTCATTTTCCAGAGTCTTACATCATCAAAATTTTTGTATTTGTCCAGTTCGACCTTAAGATTGTTTGATGTCACCAAGCTGTAGCTGATGATTTCTTGGGGAGTGAGCACATTTGATACTAAGTATTTCGGATGCAGCCCAAATTCTTTACAGAAAATCTTAAGCCAGGTTTCAAGGTCTTGCATATAGTTAATCTGGTTCGCTTTTAATTTAAGAGTTTCGAATTATTAAGCAAAGCTTTTTATCAAAGCAATCAGTTAAGATTGTAATGGCAAAGAAAAAGGTCAAAAAGGCAAAAAAAGAAAAGAAGAAAGTGTTCAAGAAGGCAGTTAAACCAGAAGGATGTGCCTGCGGAAGCGGCATGAGCTGGGAAGAATGCTGTAAAAAGTGCAAATTGCCTTGCTAAAACCTTTCTTTTAAAAAGAAACGTTTGCGAAAGAAAATCTACTGCGCTGTATAACCGCCATCTACCGGGATTATGGCTCCTGTCATAAATGAGCTTTCATCTGAAGCCAAGAACATAGCTACATTTGCAACATCTTCTGGGGTTCCGATTCTTCCGAGTGGGTGCATTGAAGCCAGCTGTTCTTCCATTGCTTTTTTGTCAGGTGAAGCTTCAATAAATCTCCGTAACATTGGGGTGTCTATTGCGCCGGGACAGATGCAATTAACGCGAATCTTATCTTTTGCATATTCAACTGCAAGGGTCCTTGTCAAAGAAATTACTCCGCCTTTTGAAGCGCTGTATGCTCCAAGGTTTGGCATGCCAGCTAAGCCAGCCACAGAAGCTGTGTTTATTATTGAACCGCCTCCGCTTTGGATCATGTGCATTATTATGTGTTTTGAGCAAAGGAAAACTCCCTTTAAATTTGTATTAAGGACATCTTCCCACTCTTTTTCACCGGTTAAGATAAGGGGTTTTTGCAATTCGATTCCTGCGTTGTTATAAAGAATGTCAATTCTGCCAAATTTCGCTATTGCCTTTTCAACTAATTTTACTACATCTTCTTCACTGGATATATCCGCTCCAATTGCAACTGCTTCACCGCCGTATTTTTTGATAAAATCAACTACATCGTTTGCTTTTTCAGGAGAATGCGCATAATTAACAATAACTTTTGCCCCTTCTTTTGCAAAAAGGATTGCGGCACTTCTGCCCATTCCAGAACTTGCACCTGTGATAAGGGCTACTTTGCCTTTCAGTCTCATGTGACTTCACCGCACTATACAAGGTGTGCGTAATATTTAATTGTTATTACTGCTTCTAAAATGTGTGTTAGAATCTCTTTTTAAAGATGATGAACCTGATGTTGTAGCAATGCGTAGGGTACTAAAAGACAAGATAAAAATAGCTGCAAAGGCAGGAGATCCTTTCATAATCGAAAAAATGCTGCTGCCAGAATATGAAAAAATGGGCGGCAGTAGAGAATCAATAACTCCTCTTCTTGAAATTGCTTATGAACTTGGATACAAGATGGAAATGGAGCTTGCTGAAAGTTTAAGAAAGGAAAAAAGCCCTCATGCGTATATGGTTGAACAAACTGCAAAACGATATCTTTCAGAACTCAACAAAATTAAGCAACAGTGCATTCCCTGCCAATAGCCTGGCCTGGGATGCCCTTTAAGAAACGAGCCCTAAGGACGCCATTTCTTCCGTGCAAAGCAACTAGTTTTCCAGTTATGCCTGGTTTTTTAGCTGCTTCTGGATTAGGAACAGTAACCTTTTTTCCAAGGTATTTGCTTGCCTCTGCTACAGTATTAACCCCATCAATCCGTATAAGTACATTATGCGGATGGATTTTGTTAACGCTCCTTTGATAGGCTGTAACAGTTGCTTTCATAGTATCCACATAAAAACAAGGCATTTTTAAAGATTTGGATTATCCCAATCTGTAACTTAGGCAGTTCTGACTAATTGCAAAATGCCCGTTTTCAAATATTATTGGCATTGGCTCCCTGAAAAATTTATGATGTTGTTTGGCAAGCACACGCATGTCTGTTGAGGTGTAGCCGCTTTTATATGCCTCATATCCTTCTTGTAGAAGTTCAGCTGCGTTTTCAGCAGTAATAGCATCATCTCCTTCTGAAAGCAGGATGCCTCCCAAATCTGCCATAAGACGCCTGACATCTTCTGGCATTCTTTCAAAATCAATGCCCTTGTTGCGACAGGAACCCTTTGCCCTTTCAATAAATCGTTCCCGATTTTCCAATTTTGCGTCATCGTCCATTACAATAGCACAAATTGCATCGGTAATCGGATTATAGTCTCCACCCATTTTGTCACCTATTTAGTGTCGTTCAAAAGATATTGCTGAGGTTCAGCTGTTGGCCCTCGTTGAGTTGTATAGGGTTTAATAGCTTCATAAATCTTCGTCCTTTCTGCGGGTGTAAGCAACTGTGTTTTAATTTCTGAACTATGCAAACCAAAAACAATACGTTTACAACCGGGTTTATATCCTCCAAGCCAGTTACCCTCTTCCTTGTCTATGAAAACTTCTAAAGCTATGAAATCGCGAGATAGGTCGAAGTTCCCTTTTTTCCTTTCTTTCGTGATAGCTCTAAGGAATCTCATGTATTCTGGATTATCAGATTTCATGAACTCACCATTTGGTGCCCTGTCAGTCCAACGTATCTCTTCCTTTATCCAATCCTCATTATCTACAAGACTTTCCATCGCATCTCTAACTGTATTTAAAAGCACACATAAATCAACATCCTTTTTTAGAAATATTTCCTTGTTTCGGGTCATATTCATCCCTCCAATAGGCTTATTAGTATCTTAACTCAACAGTAGTATAAAAACCTTTCCTAAAACTCAGAAAAGTATTACCTTTGGCCAAGCTGCTGATTCATGTCTTCCTGATTAGGGCCTATTTTTGCCTTAGAAAGGTCAATATCAGTGGGGCGGGTTACTTTGGTTTTTTCTTCTTTTCCTGCTTTTATCTGTTTTTCCACCTGTTCGAACAGGTAAGATTCGCCCTTCTCCTTCCTTATCTTGGTAAGAAGTTCTTTCATCTTGTCTACAAACTCCTTTGCCATTACCATCATTGCTTCATATTCAGTTCCAGTGAATTTCTTCTTTTCCTTGTGTTCAATATCCTTGTAATTCCTGATCACTTTCTCAGCCATTTCTGCAAATTTCTCAGGAAGCAGCTTTTTCTCCTTTACCAAGAAGTCCATTACAAAAGTTGGTGTCTCATTTGGAGTTGGAGGCCTGTAGCCAAGTTCCATTAAAACAGCTTGTGCGCTTGAAACAACTGCCTGTTCAAGATCATAGCTCATTTTTGTGAGCAGTGTATCATCGCAAAGGAACAATAATTGTTCAGCTATGTACATGTGCTTGTCAATTGCTTCTTTGCTTGGCTTTATGTTGCCCATACGCATAAGCATCTGTAATGGCATGAAAAAGCCGTTGTCAAAAATTATGATTCCATCCCTTAAGACATTGTAAATAACTGGGTTCCCGTCCATCACATATTGCCAGAATTCTGTCAAAAGGTATGGTTGTGGGTGGATGTTCTTTGAAATCGGGTGGCTCATTTCGCAAAGCCGCTGGAAAAGCTTGTCTTTAAGCTGGGCTCGGGTCATCCTTCGAACATCTGTATCGTCAACTATGATTGCAACGTCAATATCGCCCGGTTTTGCGTTCTTTTTAAGGACCTTTTTGGTCTTTTTGCTGCCCCATAATACAACTGATTTGATATATCTGCCAAATTTCTGTAAAACTGCAGCTGTGTACTGTTCAATAGCATGAGCATCTTCTTTTGATAGGATATCTTTAAGCATATCTGCCAAAGATGGTTGGTCTGGACCAGGAGCCTGCGCTTCTGGCATTCCTTCTTGTTGAGCATTAGCCTCTTGCTTTGGAGTTTCCTTTTTACGATAATTTAGCTGTTTTTTCATGCTTTTTTTGGACATAATAATCCCCCTTCGTTACTGTAATTAAAATAACCATTATTTATAAAGTTGTCAAAATCACCCCTGATTATTGTCACTATCGTATAGTAGTAACAAATAGAAAGATTTATAAATAGGCTTTGCCTTGTAAATAGTAACTATTATGAGGTGATAACTATGGCTGGTAGTGAAGCGGAAGAAAGGAATCAAGAAGTTGAACTTGACGAAGAAGAACAAATAATAGAAAATGTTAATGATAGCTTGGGCGAGTATAGAAGTGTCGCCAAATCTGCAGCTGAAGCTAAAGGATTTTTTGATGAAACAGATAAATTCATTAATGATTCAATGTCTCAGGAAATGAGGCCTGAATTCTTTAAACAATTACTTAAGGTTGCGGGTATGTATGGCAATTATGCGTCGTACGCAAGTCCAGAATACAAAAATGCTGTATTTGAAGAAGCAAAACGACAATTGCCAGATGGTGATGATGTTGCAAGGAAGAACCTAGCAGTAAAACTTATGGCAAAGGATGCAAAAGCAGACCTTGAGTTCTTGGTAAATAATGAACAATCACCACTCTTGGTTGAGATGTCTGACAAGTTCATGAAAAGAGTTAATGCTGAATACGATAGTCTTGTTGGTAGTAGACAACAGTTCGCTGTATATAAGTTCCTTAAAGACGGATTAAAGAAATCTGGAGCACAAATTCCAATGGAAGAAATGCCAGATTCAATGAGGAAATACCTTAAATTGTCAAATGGAAATGGAGACAACAAAGAAAATAAAAAGACAGAGGAAGAAAGAAGTGAGATAATCGACGAAATTGTTGACTACCAAATGAAAGAAGTTTACAATGAAGAAGAACTTAAGAACGATATCGTAAAGGCAAGAGCAATATTCTTAAAAGCATCCTACAAAAGAAGGTTCAAATCATTGAAAGACCATTTGCTGAAAGACTATGCGCAGATGCATGAAAAGGACTTCAAGAAACTTGTAGATGTAACAGCAAAAGCAATAGCATACAAGACCGGGGAAAATGCAGGAAAAGCAAGACTTGAAGGCATGGAAGCGTACTCAAAAATAGCTGATGCTGCATTGTACAAACAGAGAGGCTAAAGCTTCTTTTTTTATTTTTAAATGGTGAGGAAAATGAAAGACAAATTTGAAATTTTTTGGAATACCCTTAGCATAGATACATTGTCAAATTACAATAGATTCATCAAAAACTGCGAAGGAAGAAACTCGCTTAATGGAGCAGAAATAGAGAAAATTGCAGACACG
>Ga0315288_10011734_pt1 | contig 11024 bp, 9 predicted proteins | sample YL17G11_20_MG_FD_203454 | JGI IMG/M metagenome (GOLD analysis project Ga0315288, IMG submission 203454) | Sediment microbial communities from Yellowstone Lake, YNP, Wyoming, USA - YL17G11_20 | ecosystem: Environmental > Aquatic > Freshwater > Lake > Sediment | place: USA: Wyoming | collected...
GTATTATCATGGCCAAACTACAGAAAACTATGCTCAACCTCTACCTTTCCGAGATGGGCATATATCAATCGGAGTTCTCGTTCCCCACAGTAAACCACGAGCGAAACTATATTCAAGGGAACCTGGAATTAAAAGAACTGGGCGTCTTTAACAACCTGGTACTGGAGGGATGGTGCCGCGCCCTGGTCTCCGATGTTGAAGCTTCGCTATCCACAGGCATAAAGGACCTCAACGTCTCTATCTCCACTTCCGATCAGATGATACTGCACAAATTTCACGGCAAACTTGACCGCGATTCTGTGATCCGGGAAATGATCGATGCTGTGGAATATGCTCTCGACAACAAGGTTAATAGCATCGGAGTGAACGCAGAGGACGCGTCACGCACCGATATCGCATATCTCATCGAGTTTGCACTCGCCGCCAAGAAAGCCGGTGCCCACCGCATCAGGTACTGCGATACGCTCGGATACGACACGCCAACAACTATTCAGGATCGTGTCAGAAAACTCGCCGAGAAGGTTAAAATGCCCATCGAGCTCCATTGCCACAATGACCTCGGCATGGCAGTGGCGAACGCGGTCTCCGGCGCGATGGCTGCCATCGACAGCGGCGTAGATGCATATATCAACACATCGGTGAACGGCGTCGGCGAGCGTGCCGGACAGACAGACCTGGTTAGCTGCATATTGGCTCTCAAGTTTGGAAGAGATATGCAACGATACACCATCGGCGACAAGCTGAACCTGAAAATGGCGGAGAAATTAGCCAAATACGTATCATACGCATTTGGTATCCCGATACCTATTAACCAGCCGGGCGTCGGAGCTAATATATTCGCACACGAGGCCGGCATCCATGCCGATGGTGCACTTAAGGACCGTCGGAACTACGAGCTTTTCGACTACGAAATCCTGGGACGGGGCGAGGATACGCGCATCCCGACGGGAAGGGTGATTACAACCGGCGAGTTCGGCGGGGTCGCAGGATTTCGCTACGTCTACGAAAAAATAGGTGTTACCTTCCCAGACAACGAAAGCGCAAAGCACATACTGGAACTGGTCCAGTTCGCCAGCGCTCATACCCAGAAACCATTAACAGACGACGAGTTGCGGTTCATCGCCAAATACCCCAAGCAGGCCAGGATAATTCTAACCCTGACGCCGTAAATTGAGTCCTCCTCCATAAAACTAGGAAGGCTTAGTTAGAAACATTGTGGTGCTGAACTGCACGACTATTTCCAAAGCTCCTGCAATGCAGAGGTAACCTCTGGAAAGTGAAAATCATAGCCCAATTCAGTCAAACGTTTCGGTACAGCGCGCTGGCCATCGAGAAGGATGGTCGACATCTCCCCAAAAATCATACGCAGGAGAAAGGCCGGAGTCGTTATTATCGCAGGACGGCCTAACCTCTCCCCCAAGATACGGATGAAATCGGCGTTGGTAACCGGATTAGGAGCAACAAGGTTGAACGGCCCAATAGCATTATCGTTCTCAATCAAGAACCTGATAGCGTTGACCTCATCAGTTATATGTATCCAGGGGAACCACTGCCACCCGCTGCCCAATTTCCCACCAATATAAAAGCGAAAGGGCATTAACATTCGAGGTAGTGCTCCACCGTCGCGGCTGAGCACCACCCCGGTGCGAATAATTGTTCGACGTACGCCAAGTGCCTCGACAGGAGCAGTCGAGGCCTCCCAACCAATCGCCAGTTGTGCCAGAAAGTCTTTGCCCGAGGGGAACTCCTCCGTTATCTGTTCATCTTGGTGAGTGCCATAGAATCCGACACCTGACGCCTGGACGAGCACCCGCGGCCTGTGATCTGCCTTTTCAATAGCTTGCACTATGGCTCGGCCAGCGTTCACTCTGCTATTATATATTTTGGACTTGCGCTTAGATGTCCACCGCCCTGACGAAATGCTTTCACCAGCCAGGTTAATGATGACATCAGCATCGTTAATCAGAGTACCCCATCCCTCAGCGGTTTGCGCGTCCCAGCGCTCGATGCGTACGGCAGGAGATAGCCCGCGTACTTTCTCCGGATAACGACTCAACACAGCAACTTCGTAGCCAGTATTAATTAGGCTGCTAGTAAGTGCCCGTCCGATTAATCCTGAACCGCCTGCGATTATAACTCTCATTTATTATCCTCGAATGATTATACCTCGTTTAAAATATCAGACTGGCATCGGAAATCCATCTTACCACTTAGTTGTTCTTACAACAAATTGGGAATCCTCCCCCAGTATGCCTACCGAAGGAGGATTCCATCCTTTTCAGATTTTTGACTCAACGCACATCCAGCATTTTTTAGGGAATCGCTCATGAGTACTAGGACATTATAGGTATTATTCAACCAATATCACTATACCGCATCCCTATCACCTGCTTCACCTTCGCTTCGCTCTATTTCAGAATATCAACCTTCACCTCGAGCTAATGAACGAGTTGGCCATCTGTATGCCACGTAAATTTAACTCCTGGAACAATCCAGTCAGGTAAACGGTTAAGCGTGAAGTAGCAGTGAGCATGATTGCCAGGATGCCCAACAACCTTTGCTGTATGTGTGTGGAGTTGATTCCCTGGAGCATTGGAATCAAATTTTCCCAAAGTCCAAGATTCAGTGGACGTGGAAGACCTAGCAGAAGACACTTGCCACCATACCAGATATGCTAAGGCACTATCGTAGAAGTCGTGTAGGGCATTGATTGTACTAAGTGACGTCCCGTAGTCCACATAATTCACCTCAGAATATACTTCAGTGGCCGTTACACCGAATGGGCAAAGGATCGTAGATTTAGCCCAAGCTCGAGTATTCGTACCTGCTAAAGTAGAGGCCATATCTGTATATCCTTGGCTCTGAAGTTTAGTACCTTCCCCTGAAACCGATCCCTCAATAATAGTAGGGTACTTACCATCTTCTTTACTTATTGCCGACTCTAGTACATCGGTATGCCAGAATTCAATTTCCGTAATCTTCAAATTGCCTTCTTTGGTATATTCGCCTTGAACGTAGCCTCGATTATACTGCTCATTAAGTTCAAAGCTAACCGTAAGACCCCTTCCTGCTTTTCCAAGCATCGCTCCCTCTTCAACTGGCATTTCTACCCCATTCGTAACGATATATACTTTTGGCAGATTTCCGCTACTAGGTGTATCAGCATAAACCGTTCCGTTCATAGCTACGACCAAGTTAGCTGCTAATATGAGAGCCACAAGTAGCATCTTGAGTCTATTCGTACAGAAACGCATAACAGCTTATCCCCCTTTCTTCTCAGTCACGTTACAAGTTTTTCAGTGTAAGCTTTACAATATTACTTATTACCTGCTTATCACCTCCTTTTTCAAAGGGTTTAAATTTCTGAACTGAGTATTATTTAACCCTAGTGTGGCATTCAAAATATACTAACAGATAGCATTATAAATGCCCTACTAATTTTGTCAAGCCTAATTAGTAGCTTAAAACTAATATCTCTATGTGCCAATAGTTTCAATCGTTTGAAGCCTACAATATAGAAAAATATGCCCCTCCTCCGCTGATATTAAATCCATGTATCAGCAACAAAATAATAAAGGCCCATATTTACCTTTACGAAAGATAGCAATACACTTGTGATTAAGACATTGATATACATAGAATATATCAAGACTTGCTAACAATCGCTAAAAACCTCTACAATAGACCCTATCATCCATAAAGGAGAGCGACCTTGGACTATTTCCTAACCGAACAGCAACAGTTAATCAGGGAACTGGCTCGCCGAGTTGCCGAAGAAAAAGTAGTTCCCGTAAGGGCGGAGCTCGATGAGAAAGAGGAGTTCCCCTGGTCGATAGTAAAAGACATAGCCGCCTGTGACTTGTTCAGGGTCTTTATACCTTCGGAATATGAAGGACTGGGCGAAAAGGCAGTTGGCCTGTGCATCGCCGTCGAGGAGCTGAGCCGCGCCTGTTGCGGCGTCGCGCTGACGTATGCCGCGGACGCGCTGGGATCGATACCGATATTCCTTTATGGAAACGAAGAGCAGAAGCGCAAATACCTGCCCGAAGTCGCCGCAGGCAGGAAGCTGACCGCGTTCGCGCTGACCGAGTCCACCGCCGGCAGCGACGCCAGCGGGATAAAGACCACCGCCGTGCGCGATGGGAATGATTATGTCATCAACGGAACCAAACAGTTCATCACCAACGGCGGCGAGGCCGAGATATACACCATCATCGCAATGACCGACCACACGCGGGGCCTGCGCGGCGCAAGCGCGTTCCTCGTCGATAAGGGCACCCCCGGATTCACCTTCGGCAAGAAGGAGAAGAAGATGGGCATCCGCTGCTCCGCCACCAGCGAGCTGGTTTTCCACAACTGCCGCGTCCCCAAAGAGAACCTGCTCGGCAAGGACGGGCAGGGCTTCATCGTCTCGATGAAAACGCTGGACCTGTCACGTCCCGGCGTGGCTGCGCTGGCTGTAGGGCTGGCGCAGGGAGCGCTCGAAGCGGCCGTCGAACACGCTAAGAATCGGGAGCAGTTCGGCCACCCCGTAACCTCCATCCAGGCCGTGCAGCACATGCTGGCCAATATGGCTATGGACGTGGAGGCGGGCCGGGCGCTGATGTACGCCAGCGCCAAGACCATCGACAGCGGCGTTAAGAACTACTCCGAGGAAGGCGCGATGGCCAAGGTCTTCGCCACCGATATGGCCATGCGGGTCACCACCGACGCCGTGCAGGTGTGCGGCGGCGCGGGCTACATGCGCGACTACCCTGTCGAGAAGATGATGCGCGACGCCAAGATCAACCAGATATACGAGGGCACCAACCAGGTGCTGCGCAACGTCATTGCCCATGAGGTGCTGAAGAGGAAAGCGCTGCGCAAATGAATATCGTCGTCTGCATCAAGCAGGTGCCCGGCACCACCGACATTAAAATCGATCCCAAGACCAACACCCTCATCCGCGAGGGAGTTCAAAGCATCATAAACCCGTTCGACTGCTATGCCATTGAGGAGGGCGTGCGCCTGCGCGAGAAGCATGGCGGCAAGGTCACCGTCATCACTATGGGGCCTCCCCAAGCGGACGTTGCGCTGAGGGAAGCGATATCGCTCGGCGCTGACGATGCGATACTTATCAGCGACAAAGCCTTCGCCGGCTCCGACACGTGGGCGACCTCATATGTACTGTCTAAAGCAATTCAGAAAATAGGCTCTTTCGATTTAATCATCTGCGGCAAGCAGACGCTCGACGGCGACACCGGCCAGGTGGGCCCCGGCATTGCTGAGATGCTGAAGGCCCCGTTCATCGCATATGTCAGCAAGATCGAGGAGATCGGCGGCGGGCGCATGCGCGTCCAGCGTATGATAGAAGAGGGACATGAGACAATCGAGTCGAGCCTGCCTGCCGTGATCACCGTGTCCAAAGAGATAAACGTGCCCCGCCTGCCATCCATACGCGGCACGATGAAATCGAAGAGCGCCAAGATACCGGTGTGGACGGCGACCGACATTGGAGCCGAAGCCGACAAGGCGGGGCTTGCCGGCTCGCCGACGCGGGTGGTCAAGATATTCTTCCCCAAGCGCGAGCGCAAGAGCGAGATGCTCGCGGGCAACGCGGGGGAGCAGGTAGACAAGCTCATCAGTAAGCTGGAGGGAATAATTTAAGAGTGGAGGGCACGGCATGAGCCTCGCAATTTGTAAACAACACCTGCTTGACCTGGGATATGATCCTAATAGCCCTAGGATTCCACCCCAACTAAAGACCCAATGCGAGATTGAAGGCTGTGATAATAGCGCCAAATACATCGTAGAGGAGACGAAAATAGAAAATGAGGACGAGTAACCCAGTCGGAAGCTAAAGGAGACTATTTAAGCGGGCCTCGCCGGTTCGCCGACGTGGGTGGTGAAGATATTCTTCCCCAAGCGCGAGCGCAAGAGCGAGATGCTCGCGGGCAACGCCGGGGAGCAGGTGGATAAGCTCATCAATAAGCTGGAGGAGATTATTTAATAAATGTAGAGGCACAGAATGCCGTGTCTCTGAACTCCCCCTAGTCCCCTTTTTGACAAAGAGGGGGAAGCGGCGAAGCCGCGGGGGGCGTTGAACGAGGTGCAGGATACCTCCTGCCGGGGTTTTAGGGGTGTCCCCTATTTTTTAAAATCCCCCCAAGGCTGGGGGACATAGGGGGTTGATAGAAAGAAACACAATGGCGATAATCGTTAATCAAGACAAATGCACACAATGCGGGGCGTGCGAGGGAGCCTGCCCCTTCGGGCTCATCAGCCTGATCAACGATAATATCGAGATCGCCGACGGCTGCAACCTCTGCGGCGCATGCATCGATGCCTGCACCTGTGATGCTCTGGCTATAGAGAGCGTAAAGCAGGAGAAGGCAGATGGCCACAGCGGCGTCTGGGTCTTCGCCGAGCAGCGCGACGGGAAGCTGAAAAGCGTCTCTTACGAGCTGGTTTCCGAGGGGCGCAAGCTGGCCGATAAGCTGAGCGTAAAGCTAAGCGCCGTGTGCATCGGGCACAAGGTCGGTGACATCGACAGCCTAATCTCATACGGTGCCGACAAGGTGTACATGATCGACGACGCAGCGCTGGCCAACCACCAGGAGGACTACTACACCGCAGCGCTCGTCGAACTAATACATAAGCACCAGCCGGAGATTCTGCTGGCCGGGGCTACAGCTTTGGGGCGTTCGTTCATCCCGCGCGTAGCGTCGATTTTATACACCGGCCTCACCGCCGATTGCACCGGCCTCGATATCGATCCTGAGACGAAATTGCTCCTCCAGACACGTCCGACCTTCGGCGGCAACGTAATGGCGACGATAGTCTGCCAGGCCAAGCGCCCGCAGATGGCCACGGTGCGCCCGCACGTTTTCAAGATGTCCGCCCCCGACAAAAGCCGCAAGGGCGAAACGATAAAAGTTGATTTCAAGAAAGAAGCCGTCACGGCCAGGACCAAGCTGCTCAACTTCGTCGAGGATATCAGCGAGAAGATCAAACTCGACGACGCAAATATTATCGTATCCGGCGGCCGCGGTCTAGGCAAGCCGGAGAATTTCAAGCTGATCGAGGAGCTGGCCGGCGCCCTCGGCGCAGCGGTGGGCTCATCGCGCCCGCCCGTGGACGAAGGCTGGATACCGTATTCGCACCAGGTGGGACAGACCGGCAAGACGGTGTGCCCCAAGCTATACATCGCCTGCGGCATCTCAGGCGCAGTGCAGCACCTTGCCGGCATGCAAACCGCAGATGTTATCATCGCCATCAACGAAGATCCCAACGCCCCAATATTCGAAGTGGCCACCTACGGCATCGTCGGCGACCTGTTCGAGATCGTGCCGCTGCTGACACAGAAGCTGAAACTCGCGCGGGGACAGTAAGCAAGAACCGTCATTCCGGCGCAGGCCGGAATCCATAATTCTTCACTGAATGTAAGGATAAATGACAAAACTACCAGCAGTGTATATCCTCGCCAGTCGCAAACATGGTACCTTATACGTGGGCGTTACATCCGACCTTGTAAGACGTATATGGGAGCACAAAAACGATTCTGCTAAGGGCTTCACTAAGCGTTATGGAGTACATACACTGGTTTGGTATGAACAACATGAGACGATGGAGTCAGCAATCGATCGAGAAAAGGCAATCAAAGAGTGGAAACGGGCATGGAAGGTAGAAATGATAGAACGCTCCAACCCTGAATGGAAAGATTTGTATGATAGTTTCTTGTAGGGACGCTTTGTCATTCCAGTGTAGGCCGGAATCCAGGAGAGTCCACATGACGACAGATCCGAAATATGGACTCCGGTTTTCACCGGAGTGACGAGGGGGGCGAAGCGACGGAGTAGCGTTATTCTTCCGTCATTCCGGCGCAGGCCGGAATCCATAACTCTTCACCGGAGTGACGAACTGTTCAGTGCCGACGACCGTCGATTACCCAATCTAAAAACGTGATACAATTGCTTGTACAATGACCGAGATCAAACTCAAACCAATCGGCGTCGTGCACAACGAAATCAAACAGACCGGCTACCACGACTGCAAAGACATCGTCTCCGAAATTGAGATAGATGCAAAATGGGCCGAGCTGCTCGACAGCATCGAGGAGTTCTCGCACATCATCGTCCTCTTCTGGATGCACAAGGTATCCCCGGATGCCGAACCGCCGGCCAAAGTGCACCCGCGCGGACGGGCGGACCTGCCGCTCGTAGGGCTCTTCGCCACCCGCGCCCCGCAGCGGCCCAACCCCATCGGCATAACCACCGTCAAGCTGCTCAAGCGGCGCGGCACCACGCTCACCGTGCAGGGGCTGGACGCCATCGACGGCACGCCCGTGATAGACATCAAATCGTACATGATCCCCAGGATCGCCCGCAACGAGATAAGGATGCCGGAATGGGTAGCAAAGCTGCAAACACCGCCGAAGCCTTAACCGATATCTATAACCGGCTTTTCGACCGCTACGGCCCGCAGCACTGGTGGCCCGGCGATAGTCCGTTTGAAGTCATCATCGGGGCGATACTCACGCAATCGACCGCCTGGACTAACGTAGAGAAGGCCATCGCCAACCTCAAATCGGAAGGGCTACTCGACCCGATATCGCTCGATGCAATAGCGACCGATAAGCTCGCGATGCTGGTTCGTCCATCTGGCTACTACAACGCCAAGGCAGCGAAATTGAAGGCGTTCGTCGAGCGACTGAGCCGCGCGTATGGCGGCAGCCTCGATCGATTGTTTGAGCTAGACACAAGCGACCTGCGGAAGGAGCTGCTGTCGATCCACGGCATCGGGCCGGAGACCGCCGATTCGATACTGCTCTACGCCGCGCATCGCCCGATATTCGTAATCGACGCTTACACCAAGCGGATAATCGGACGGCTGGGGCTCGCGCCTTCAAGTGAAAGCTATGAAGCGTTCCAGCAACTTTTCATGAATCGACTGCCGCACGACGAGGGAATGTTCAACGAATACCACGCGCTGTTTGTTCGTCACGGCAAGGATGTCTGCCGCAAGATGCCGAGGTGCGAAGGCTGCTGCCTGGCGAGCCTGTCGAAGAAGAGGTGTCCTTCCGCGGAAGGACCGAGGGAACTGGGGGTGCCCCCCAGATTTAAAAATCCCCCAAGACTGGGGGATACAGGGGGTTGACCAAGACCTTTTAACATTCTACTGGCAACTTGTACGTACTGAGCGCCGTTTTCTTAAAGATTCCATCACGTGCCAGAAAGCGAACACCAGCAGCCCTACAGCGATTACGCTGAGGAAGCTTATAGCTCGATCCACTAGAGTAATCGGTAATGCTTCCTCATAGGAAAGACTAGTTATCATTAGAAGCCCGGGGACACCCAACTCTACCAAGCCCAGTCCGCCCGGGGTGATGGGGATAGCTGTTATCAGGGCGTTGCCCAGAGCAGCGAAAATGAAAAGTGCTATCCCAACTTCTATAACATCGAACCCCAAAGCCTGCGCCACCAGGATGAGGCGTCCGGCCTCCAGCAGCCAGATGAAAACGGTCAGGAGCGTAAGGAGGCGCAGTTGCCCGAAGCTGCTCAGGGCGCCCTGCTCGAACAATGTGTAGAAAACCCTTATCTTCTTCGGCAGGAGGTTAACCAGCTTGTGCCCGAATTTACCCATCCCGCCCAGAGCGATAGCGATCACCAGCAGCAGCGCAATGCCAATCCCCAGCACTATCCCGAATACCTGCCAGTCATGCCCGCCTGTCAATAGCAGCCAGATGATGGATACGACCGTTAATAAAACAATAACAAGGATATCGAGGAAGCGCTCGGCGAGCAGCGTGCCCAGCGTCTTTGAGAAGCTGACTCCGGTACGATCTTTAAAAAGATAAGCGCGATATGCGTCACCTAATCTAGCATAAAGTATGGAGTTGGCGAACCAATTCATCATTACCATCTGCGTGAGTGCCAGCAGAGACGGCATTTCCACACCCTGGTCTTTACGTATTCCGGCATGGTGCAACAGGTAACGCCACCTTAGGGCCCGGAGAGGGAAGGTCAGATAATAAGAAACGAAAGCGAGAGCGAAGTACCATGGATTGCATTCTTTTATCTTGCCCCACATCTGGGCAAAGTCGACATTAAGCTGAGTAAAGATGACCACTATCAGGCCGATTGCCAACATCAGGGATATCAGCGTGCGGAAATTGAAAAATCGCTTGCGGAGGAAGTTCTTTTCTCCCCCTAAACTCCCGTTCTCAGGGGCGGTATTGGGTTTATGCTCTTCGATCAATTCGCTTCCTTTGCGCTTCGCAACAGCGGGCGTTTTTGCGGTATCCCGCTGCGCCGGGGATATTTTTCGGGCGTCGGCTTCACTTTATCAATAACGACCAGTGCCCTGTCGCTAAGCTCCGGAAGTTCTATATGGATAACCTGCCTCAATCGCCCGCCTAGAATATCTAAAGCCGACTCGGCCTCATCCACTTCCCCACGATCCCCTCGCTTTTTCATAGCGATAAATACGCCGCCGACAGTGCAGAAAGGCAATGTTAACTCGGCCAACGCAGCGAGCCTAGCAACTCCGCGCGATAGTACCGCATCGAAATGTTCGCGGTAACGAGCGTCATGGGCTAATTCCTCGGCGCGGCCTGTCACTACATCTACCTTTTGAAGACTGAGAGCATCGACAAGATGATTGAGAAATATCATCTTCTTCTGAACCGAATCGATTAATGTTAATTCCATATCAGGATAGAGTATCTTCAATGCTATACCGGGCAATCCGGCCCCGGCACCTACGTCCACAACGCTTGAGGGTATATTCGAAAAGGCCAGCGAAACGGTGAGGGAATCGAGGAAGTGTTTGATCTGCATTTCGTCATAGTCGACTATTGCAGTGAGGTTCATGCGTTGGTTCCAAACAACAAGCTCATCATAATAAACCTGAAAAAGATCCACCTGATCAGCAGTCAGAGATATCCCCAGGCGGTGAGCCCCTTCAACCAGTTTTTGCATTTTTAACATTATAGTACTACTCACCCCAATATGCATACCCCCACCCCAAGTAGGGTGGGTTTTAAA